>Ga0335394_10000117_pt1 | contig 74173 bp, 56 predicted proteins | sample MAT03_FD_205741 | JGI IMG/M metagenome (GOLD analysis project Ga0335394, IMG submission 205741) | Freshwater microbial communities from Lake Fryxell liftoff mats and glacier meltwater in Antarctica - MAT-03 (spades assembly) (version 2) ... | reverse complement strand
GAAGACGCGTGCGGACCGCAAACTACCCTACGAGTTCAGCAGCAACGGTTGGAGGCCGTCGTCTTGGGTCACGTGGTCACGCTGCTGAACGATCCTGGCGTCACGGAGCGCCTTCGGGCTTCCATCGCCCGACAGATTCGCAAGCAGCCCAAGGCGACCGAAACGGCAAAGTCGATCCGCTCGAAGTTGGACGCCTTGGACCAGAAGGTTGCCAAGGGGGCGGAACGCCTGCTCCTGGTGGATGCCGACAACCTGGCGGACGCGGCAGCAGTGCTCACGGCCTGGCGCGGGGAACGCCAGCGGCTCGCCGGGGAATTGGCGGCTGCCGAGGGCAACGGCCGGGCCGTTCCGGGGGACCAGACCGCTCAAGCGATGGCGGAACTTGGCCGGCTGCAGGAGGATTTCGCCTCGGCCGATCCCGACCGGGTCCGAGGGGCGCTCAAGGCCACGATCGAGACCATCACCCTGTTCTGGCAGCCGGCCGAACCGCGGAAATGGCGACGGTTGGACCGTGGCGTCATTCAGTTTAAGGACAAAAGTGTTGTTGCGCTAAGTCATCCGACGCGGGATTCACCGCGATCCAGACGGCATTCTTCGCCAAGACGCCGATCGAACTGGCTGCGATGGATGGCGACATCACGGTCGCGGGCAATCAGGGGCTGCGGGCCTCGTTCTCGGTGATGAGCTTCAGTCGGGCAGAGCCGCTCGAAGAGGCGATCACCGCCTCGGTCAATTTGAAACCGACCTATGCCGCCAACCCGCCCGAATGGATGGTCGTGGCGTAGCGAAAGTCGCCCCCGCCTTTGCGCACTATATATAAGGAGAAGATCTTGAAGACTTTCGTGGACAACGCCGGGCGGACTTGGACGATCGCCGTGCACGTGGATTCCATCCGCCGCGTGCGGGATCTGACGGGCATCAACCTCGCTAACTCCTTATCCGGTGAGTTCTTCGAGCGACTGGCCACCGATCCACTGTTACTGTGCGACGTGATTTTCGCGCTCGTGAAGCCCGAAACGGAGGCGCAGGGGGTCTCCGAACCTGATTTCGCCCGCGGGATGGCGGGGGATGCCATCGATCGGGCCACCGAAGCGCTGGTGGAGGGGCTGGCCGATTTTTTCCCGAACGACCGCCGGACGCTCCTCAGGAAGGCGGTCGCCAAGCTAAAGGCCCTCGAGAGGATGGTCTACGACGAGGCGGGGCGTCGGTTGGAGTCGGTCTCGCTGGAGCAAGAGATGGCAAAGCTCCTTTCGACGTCTGGCGTTTCGTCTACGAGCTCGCCGGAATCCTCGGCGTAGCGCCGGGGCCGTTCACGCTTCGTGAGCTCGTTTGGATGGCGGAGGGACGGGGTAAGGCCGAGTGGTCGCAAACCTCGCTGCTCGCGGCGGTGATCGCCAATTGCCACCGCAACCCCAAGAAGCCGGCGCTGAAACCAGCTGACTTCAATCCTTATCTGCGCGCCGCGAGCGCGAAGCGTGCTCCGAAGCTCAAGGTCGGCATCGATGCTCTCCGCCAGGTCTTCGTTCCGGAGGTACCCGCAACGTGACAACCGCCGCTGCTATCCGCGCCGGGGCCGCCTACATCGAGATCATTGCGAAGGACGAAAAGCTCCACGCGGGTCTCAAAGCGGCTCAGAGTCGCCTCTCGATGTTCGGCAAGCAGGTCCAGGAGATGGGCTTGAAGCTGTTGAACGTCGCGGCCGTGGCAGCCACGCCGCTGGTCGCGAGCACCAAAGCGTTCGGGGATTTCCAGCAGTCACTGGCCAATCTGCGGGCCGTTGCGAATCCTACCAGCGACGAACTCGATCTGGTGCGACGCAAAGCGCTCCAGCTTTCTCGCGAAACAGCGACCAGCCCCACCGCCGTCGTGGATGCCTTCACGGAGTTGCTCAAGACGGGCATGCCGCTGGAGAAGGTGCTGGGGGGCGCGGCCAAGGCGGCGCTAGAGTTTGCCCGAGTAGGGCAGTTGGAGGTTCCGGACGCGGCCACGACCATGGCCGACGCCCTCAACGTGTTCGCCCGCGAGGGCCTCTCGGCCACGCAGGTGGTGGACATCCTCTCGAAGGCCGCCGACGCAAGTTCGATCGGACTGGAGCAGATGAACCAGTCGTTCGCTCAGTCATCGGCTGCCTTCGGGCTCACCAACCAGCGCCTGCAGGACTTGGCCACGGCGATCGGCATTATGGGGAACGCCGGCATCAAAGGCTCGGATGCAGGTACGTCGCTGCGCACCATGGTGCTGCGCCTGACGGGCGCGGTGGGCGAGTCCCAAGAGGTTCTCGATCAGTTCGGGATTAAGACCCGAGATGCCTCGGGAGCTATGCGGCCCTTGCGGGCGATCGTGGGTGAACTCCAAACGAAACTCGGAGGGCTCGATAAGGTCGCGCGTGACCAGGCGCTCTACAAGCTGTTCGGCGCGGACGCCATCCGCGCCGGATCGATCCTGATGGAACAGGGGGTGCAAGGCTGGGACGAGTTCACGGCCAAGGTGGAAGGCTCGCTGCCGGTCTCGCGAAAGGCCGAGATCATGAACGATACGCTCTGGGGTTCGTTTCGTCGGCTTTGGGGTGCACTCGAACGGATCGGCATTGCCATTGGCGATGCCATTTCGATGCCGCTGGGGGCTGTATCCGGAGCGATCACCCGATACGCCGGCTTCGTCGAGACCATCCTCAAGAAGAACCAATGGATTTCGCAGACGTTTTTCGGCGTCGTGGTGGCGATTGGCGCCGCAGGAGCGGCGCTCGTTACGCTCGGAGTTAGCAGCAAGCTGATCGGCTTCGCCCTGGGCAGCGTCTCCGTGATTCTGAAGGCGATCGGAGCGGCTGCGGCGGTTCTTGGCCCCGCGCTGGCGACCGCGTTTACCGCGCTCACTTCCCCCATCGGGATCGCCGTGATTGCGATTGCCGGCCTGGCAGCGGCATTCTTCGCCTTCACGGAAACCGGCCAACAGGCTTTGGCGTGGCTGGGCGAGAAGTTCTCCGAACTCTCGGACCGCATGATGACGGCGCTGCAGGGGATCGGGTATGCACTTGCCGCAGGGGACCTGGCGCTGGCCGCCAAAGTGCTCTGGCTCACCCTGCAGCAGGAATGGGTCCGTGGCATCGGGTTCCTCGAATCCCTGTGGATCGAGTTCAAGATTGCCTTCCTCAAGACCTGGAATGAGGCGGTCACGGGGCTGGCCTTGATGCTGAGCGACTCTTGGGCGGGCCTTCAGTCCATGTGGCTTGACGTCGTCACTGCGCTTTCGACGGGCTGGACCCAGTTCGTGGCGCTCGTCACGCATACCTGGAACAATATCGTGGCGTTGCTCGAGAAAGGGGGCGTACTCCTCAAGTCGTTCTTCGACGACACGATCAATGTCGAGGCGGAATTCGCCAAGGTGGACGAGGCGGCTCTGGCGGGGAGTCGGGATGCGTTTAAGCAAGCCAACGAAAAGATCGCCGCCGGTCAACAGCAGCGAGATGCAGGCAAGGAGCAGATCCAACGCGAGCAGGCCGACCGCTCCGGTGCACTGGGCGAGGACTTGCTGCGGGAACAGAAGTCACTTGAGAAGTCACGTAGCGAGCAGCTCGCAAAAGCCGCTGAGCCGCTCGTTGCCGCGCGGGAAGAATGGCGAAAGGCAATTGCCGCCGCTGCCGAGAAGAGGGCTCAAGTAAACGCCGAGGAGAATCCTCACGTTCCTGCGCCGGATTGGGCCAAACGCTTCCGCCAGATTGCTGAGGAAGCGCCCCAGGCCACCGAAGCCGCCGCCAAGCGGACGGTTGACGTTCAAGGAACGTTCAACGCACTCGCCGCGGTCCGGGGACTTGGCGCGGGGGACGCCGCCGATCGGACCGCCAAAGCCACCGAGGCGATGGATAAGAAGCTCGGCAAGATCTTGGGCGAAGTACAGCACGGAGGCATCGTTTTCGCTTAGGAGGCGACGCGGATGACCATCACGATCGACGAGAAGTTCGATAGCCGCGAGGCCACGGTCGGCGAAGACTCGTCGGTCGATCTCCTGTATGCAATCCAAGGGACCGAAGATGACCTGACCGTAAAGTTGCTGGTCGAAGCCTCGTCGCCGCCCACGTACGCCGGCCTCGTGCGGCAAAGTTACCACGTTGCGCACTTGGGTGGCGGCGTTTGGGACGCCTCGGTCCGCTACGGAAAGAAGGAGCCCAAGGAGCCGGGTGACTCGTCTTTTTCCTTCGATACGGGCGGCGGCACTCAGCACATTACCCAAAGCCTGAGCACGGTCGCCCGGTATCCAGGCGGCGCGCCCGATTTCAAAGGGGCGATCGGCGTGACGCATGACGCCGTCGAAGGGGCCGACATCGTCGTTCCGGTCTACAGCTTCGCCGAAACCCATTACATCCCGACCGCCGACGTCACGGGCGCGTACAAGGGGGCGCTGTTCTCCCTGACCGGGCGGGTCAACAACGCGGCATTTAAAGGGTTCGCCGCCGGCGAAGTCCTCTTCCTCGGCGCCTCAGGTTCCCAGCGGGGCGAGGACGACTGGGAGATCTCGTTCCGTTTCGCCGCCAGTCCAAATGTTACCGGGCTCGCGATTGGCGGCATCGGTGGAATCGACAAGAAGGGGTGGGAATACCTCTGGGTCCGCTACGCCGATGTGGAGGATGCCAACATCCTCGTGAAACGACCGTTCGCGGTCTACGTCGAGAAGGTGTATGAGAGCGGTGACTTCTCGGGCCTAGGAATCTAACGAATGGGCGACCCCTTCAAGAAGGTTCAGGCCAAACAAAGCCTCTCGATTCCCGCCGAGGCGTACAACTCCTTCATTGACGCGGCCCGCGCGGTGCGTGGCGGGCAACACAATCGCGGGCAAGATCCGGCGCTCGACATCCGGCATAGCGGCATCCTCAAGGTCCGCAATGAAAGCGGCGGGGATCGGGCACGGTTTGAAGTACTAGGCGTGGACCGCCCTCTCTTCCTTCCATCGGTCGCGCCTCTCACTTTCCAGAACCACGTCACGCTCGTGGGCGTCACGCCTAATCGGCGCGATCACTTCGGGAAGTTCGTCGTGCTCCTCGAACCCCTCGCCGCCGGGGCCATCGGGCTGGCAATCGCCAGCGGCGTAACCGTCGCTCGGATCGCAGTAGCCAGCGAGAGTGACGAGTGGGCCGACGTGGGGGATCTGTCCAATGTGCTGGTCACCAACAGTACCGGCGCAGCGTTCATTCTTTGGAAAGAACCCTGGTTATTCGGCAGCCCGCGTTGGGCCGTGGTCAAGGTTGGCCTCCCGTTTCCGATCGGGTCCGGAAGCGGTTCGGGCTCGGGGACTGGCGGCTCGGGAACCGGGAGTGGTGGTGGTTCAGGGAGCGGCGGCAGTGGAACGGGCTCGGGCGGTTCGGGCAGCGACGGCTCGGGCGGTTCGGGCTCCGGTGGGAGCGGCTCGGGAGGAAGTGGCTCGGGTGTCGGCTCTGGAACGGGAGGCGACGGCGGGTCTGGGAGCGGCTCGGGCACCGGAGGGAGTGGCGGCTGCAAGAAGTCCTTCACCGGCAACCTGGCCGACATTCCCGAGGGCACGGCCACCGCCGGTGGCTGGACGATTGGCATCGACGAGAACGGTTGCCTCGTGAAGTACCGGCACGATCCCGATTCCTGCGGCGAAGAGGAGTAGCCGCATGCCCATTGGTCACAAGGCCGGCAAGATTCTGGTCCGCAACGGCAAGATCGTCTGCGGATGTTGCGACCAGCAGCCGGCGACGCCCTGCCTGTACTGCGTGGAGGGCAAGACGCCACGCACCGCGACAATCGTGATCGCAGGTGCAACGACTGCCGAGATCAACGGCACGTGGCTCATGCGTCAAAATCCGAACAACCCCTGCACATATGGGGACGGAGCGGAGAACGAACTCTCCATGGGCAACGACTGGCTCTGCTCCGGGACGATTACCGGGTTTCAGCCCTTCGTCACGACCTATGTCGTTGCGGTGCATCTGACAGTTCCGCCCTACACCGTCTTCAACCTGTCCTACAACCACTTCGTGTCGCCCGACGACTGCACCGCGAGCTACCTGTTCTCGGGGCCGATCGACGGTGGGACCTACCAAGTGAGCGCCGCCGCATGAAGCATTGCCTACCACCCTGCATCCATCGCGGCGCCTCGCACCGACAGGTGCCTTGCGGCTGCGGACGCCGTGGAGAAGTGGAGCCGGTCTTCTCGTGTGCCATCCATGGAGAATGCGTTGAACGAAAGTCGGCCGCCGGCGACAGGCTGCGAGTCTGCCTCACTTGTCGCGACCGTTGCACGCGCCGGCTGATTGTTGTTTGCGGTGCGCACGACCGTCAGAACGACGTCGTCGCGCGAATCCTGGTCGCTGCGGGCGCGGTTATGGGCGACGACCCGACCGCGCCCGTTGTCGTTTGGGCGCTGACTTTCTCAGCCGGACTAGACGAGCTGATTGCTCCAGACGACTGGCATCGGCGCGCTGAGGCCGAGAGCCGCGACCTGCTGATCGTCCACGTTGCCAACCCCCAGGCCAGAGAGACGCCAGCGTCGGAAGCCGAACGCCGCGCGTCGTCAATGCTGCTCGCGTACCAGGTGTCCTATGACGCCCTCGTCACCCAGCCCGCCAAGATCGCTGCTGAGTTGGTGGCGAGCGTTGGACTGAGGCTGCTCGCAAGTTCGCCTGAATTCATTGCCGACTACACCATCCACTGGGGAGCCGCAGCCGTGCCGCATCACAACGACTTGTCGCCGGTCCGATCCGTCGAGTTTTGTCGGGGTCTGCTGGAACAGTCGCCAGGCCCCTGGCCCTCCGGATGGGCAGGCATGCCGAATTTGCAGGCGGCGTTCCGGGAACTCTTCAACGAAGCGGCCGCGCGAGCCCGCGAGGAACGTCCGCCGGCGGACTGGGAGACTGACCGCGGCATCGTGATCTGTGCGGGAGGCTGGCGGTTCTTCGCGTCGCTCTACGTCACCGTCCGGATGATCCGACACGTTGGCTGTACACTGCCGATCCAGGTCTGGTACCTAGGCGCTCGGGGCGAGTTCGACGTCCGCATGCAACAGGCATTGGAGCCGTTCGATGTGGGCTGGATCGACGGGAACGCCTTCGCGCGCGAGCACGGAATCCCTCGCCGTATCCTGGGTGGCTGGGAGCTGAAGCCGTTTGCAGCTCTGCATTCACCGTATCGCGAGGTTCTCTCGCTCGATGCCGATAGTTACCCCGCCTACAATCCCGTGGAGTTTCTGGACCATCCCGAGTATCGACGGGTGGGGGCGGCGTTCTGGCCCGACCAAGGGAAACTCGAGCCCGGCCAATGGGAACGGTTCGGGCTGCCGCACCACGACGAACCGGCCTGGGAGAGCGGCCAGTTCGTCGTCGACAAGGATCGCCACTGGTCCTGTCTTTGGCTGACGAACTGGCTCAACGACCACAGCGACTACGTTTATCACCACATTTACGGTGACAAGGACACCTTCCACCTCGCTTGGCGAAAGCTCGGCGCCGAGGTCTGCATTCCGACCCGTGAGCCAGGCTGGGACCGCGTGGCCTTCCTGCAACGCGATTTCGCCGGCCGAACGCTGTTCGTTCACCGTACGCGGGACAAGTTTCGCTGGAAGGGCGAGATCGACGGCCGCGGCGTGCCGGCCCACTACATGACCACGCAGTGGCATCCGGAGACGCAAGTCGTTCCTGAGTTGCCGCACGAGGATGTCGCCCACGGCTTCTGCCGAGAGTCGAGTGAGCTACTGCGGCCCGAACTGCACTTCGCCTGCCGGCCAGACACGTGGGACGCAGAGATCGTGCGATCCGTGTGGCTCCGCAACGAGTACCGGCTACCACGGAGGTTTGCCGCGGACGACGTGATCGTCGATGTCGGCTCCCACGTCGGCGGGTTCGCGCTTGCCTGTTTGGCACGGGGTGTCGGTCGCGTGATCTGCGTCGAGCCGCACCCAGCATCAGCTGAGCTGCTCCGGCGGAATCTCGCCCGCTACGGCAACCGCGTGACGATCATCGAGGCGGCCGCATGGACAGAGCACACGACCTTGCAGCTCACGCCAGCGACAGACGACCCCCGAAATACCGGCGGGGAAAGCGTGTTCCGTGGAGGTGAAGGGATCGCCGTGCGTGGTGTCCCGCTGGGCAAAATCCTGGCCACGGCGGGAGACCACGTGCGTCTTCTCAAACTCGACTGCGAAGGCGCTGAGCATGTCATCCTCAACGAATCGATTTTGGCTTGCGTCGGCGAGCTGTGCGGGGAATTGCATCGCATCCCACCACACGCGTTAGTGCCGCTTCCGCTTAGGGCTGCCAAGTTGAATCTGACCATCGAAGAGAATGGGCCCAATACCGCTCTGTTCTGGGCGCGGATAGTGTGATCGGGTTACTTCGGAGTTCCGCCGAAGAACGTTGTCGCGCAAGACGTGATCACATTTCCCGTGAACTGCATCGACAACTCCACCCTACTGGCTTGCGATCGCTGGCAGGGGACATTCAGACAAGACAGTTTCTGCGCGCCTTCATGACGCTTCACTCAGATGCTCTCCGAAAAGTCCTCCTCCTCATCCGATTGTAGAGTCCGCCCATCACAATCAGAGCGAACAGAGATACAATTGGACTTACCGGAACTCGGCTCCAGAATTCCTCACTAGGTGCTTCCACAACAGTCTCAGGTATTTTATGCACTGGGCTTTGTGAGAGTTCCATCGTTGCGGCCGGCGTCGCTGCAGCATTGCCAGCTGCCCTCCCCCGTGGCAGCATCGTCAGTCGGGCGTCACGAACGCTCTGCGGATGTTGGCGTTCAAGTTGGGCTAGCGCGACTTCTGCCTCTGAAAGTGGGCAGGCGAGCAAGTACCTCGCGACGGGAACTCGAATGTGCCATGAGTCGTCCCCGGTGTTCTGAAAGAGTTCGACTACTCGATTGATCTGGGACCAGTCGTTCCAGCGTGCCAGATCCGCAAGTACCAAGTCGGCGGCGGGTGGATGGTCTAGTACCAACCGTAGCGATCGCAGCAATCTACTGCGGGGGATGCGAAGATCCTCTTCGCCGTGAAAGCGAATCGCGGCAATGCAAGCGAGTGCGAGGGATTCATCAAAGGGCGCCTTCTGGAGAAATTGTTGCTCCAAGTATTCGAGCCCTCGCTCTCCCGCCAGAGAAACATAACAGGCCAGAGCGGCATCGAGGGTTGACCGAAACTCGGGCTCGGTCGACTCAATCATTGCCCGGACTGCTTCCGCGTCGTCAGCATTTCCGCAGATACCTAGCAGCGTAATGTAGAGCCTGCGGCGACTAAAACTGACCTTCGGATCCGAGGCCAAGCGTAGTAAGTGCTCGCGATTCAGCAGGCTACCTAGTCGTCGGACTTCGCTGTAAGGCGCACGACCAAACTCGCTGTAGGCGTCCGCAGAAATCAGCGGTTCCGGGTGTTCGAGGAAGTCATAGAAAAACCGCAATCTGCCTGGATCATCCAGCGGCATTTGACTCACGTTGGCAAGGTACTCCGCCAGCACCGGAGAAACTGGTATCGGGAGCGACCAACTCAACTCCCCTTCCATTTCATTGGCCGTGAGATAGAAAGACGCACCAGGCTCCGCATCGCCCAATAAGAATGCCGGAATCATTCGCAATTGAGGACCGCGCAGGATTTGCATCGCGTAGAATTCGCGTTCACCGACACCGCAGGCGTCAGTGGACTGTCCCGCATCAGTGCAATCCGCTTGCTCTCTGAGCACAGCGATAATGACGGAACGTGCCCCTTGCATCTCTTCCGCAAACGTCGGACTAACTGAGCTGCAGAACGGGCATGCCGCAGCCATTGCGGGGGGCCACGAGAAGCAGGCCGTGACAAAAATCGCGAGTAGGTTCCGATTCACGGCATTCCTTCCAATCAGATGGAGCACGCGATGCGATTTCTATGGAAAGACCTTCTTGTGTAGAGTCACTTCATCACAAACGCTCCTTACAAATCCGGAATCAACATGGCTCCTCCCCAGGCAAGCACAAAAGCAAACAAGAACGCACAGGCGGCCTGTCGTCCCGCAAGGTGCAAGGCGAAGCCCCAGCCCATCTCGCGACGAATCGTCCATAGCGTGACAAGGCATGGAAGCATCACTCCGGCCAGATAGACGCCCGTCAGCACCTGAATCGGGCTCAGTGGCGCCGCCAATCCCTGCGGTCCCAGGAACAAGAAGATGCCATCCTTGCGGAGTGACGCCATGACAACGGGCAATGCCGCCTGGCTTGGCAGATCGAAGAGGGCCATGACGGGAGCCAACGCATGGCTGATTGTGGTCAGTAAACCGAAGTACTCAAGCCAGCTTGCCGTTACACAGATCGCGGCGAAAACGGGCAAAGCCTGGCGCAAGAACTGGCTGGCGACGGACCCGATCTCGCGGGCCAGGATCTCCATGCGAGGCGGCTGGAGAAACGTTCTGCGCTGAGTCATCAGCAGATTGAGCGAACTGCGGGCATCCCTTGGGGCGATCAACCGCAAGTAAATGAGGGTCGTCGCCGCCAAGTAGCCGAGAAACACAAACCCCAGGCGCGAATCGACGGCTGCGAGCACGGCCAAGGTCGCAGGCAACTGATAAGAACAAGCGGCCCCAAATGAGATCGCTGCGATGGCCGTTCCACGCGAGCATTGCGAGCAACTCCGCGTGGCAATGACCGCAGGGACGTTGCAGCCAAGCCCCATCAGCACCCGCACGGCATCTCGGCCCGACAATCCGAAAGGCCGCAGCATGGGATGCATGGCCGAGTTCAGCCGCTCGACTAGTCCAGTTGCTTTGTAGATTCCAAGGATAAGGGCATAGAGCAATACGGTCGGCAGCGCCCAGACCAATAGAAAGGGCCCCATAGAAAGCAGTCCGAATTTGCCCGAGATCGGCGCAGCGAGCCATGGCGGCAGGACAGCCGTCAGCCACGCCAGCATCGGCGCGGCGAATTGCTGGACGATGGGCTCAAGGAGTCCCGCCAGGCGGTTGGCGCCGCAGATCGTCAGTACGGCTGGCAGGATCAAGAACGTCAGCGCCAGGACCGGCCCCAGCAACGGGTGCTCGAAGCATCCTGGCCGCGGTTCAATGCGCCAACCGGCGCGGAGCTTGGTCTCTCCGCGCGCCAGCGTTTGAGAATTTTCGACGGCATCGAGGATGCGATGGCGTTGGTCTACGCTGATCTGACGAGCGTCAACCGGCAAAAAAGATACGCCCAGGTCTACCGCGAGTTTCTCAAGGGCGGTGTGGCTATCCCGAGTGTCCGCGACCTTGTCCCAAAAGGTCACCACCACCACCACGCGCTTGCCGACAAGCAACGGAAGCATCTCGGCCAGGTCATCGTCGAGCTGCGTCGCTTGCGCGATTAACAACAGAGTATCGTGCTCCCGGATGGCTTCGATAGCCAGTCGAGTCGTTTCTATGTCTGAACTACGGAATACTCCTGGCGTATCGAGCCAGACGGCATCGGGCGACGAATACCGTTCGACAGCAATCGTCGACCCACGGAAGTTCTCGCTCCGGCAGGATCGACCGGAAAGTTGCGCCGCGAGTTGCGACTTGCCGACGCTTTCTTTGCCGACCAGTACGACGATCCGGGTGCTTGACTCGGGCTGTGCGATCAATGACAGGACGCTCATTTCGTATCCTTAGCAAACGCATTCGGCACCACAGCACGAAAGGTCTTCGAGAAACATGCCGGCCTGACGGTAGGTTTCAAGCGGCGTCGAGTCGATTCCCAGCCTCGTGGCGATCTCTTGGGCCACGACGGCAAAACGCTGCCGAAACTTGTAGATGAAACAGAAGACGTGCGCTCCGTGCCGAATCATCGGTCCCGAAAGGAACAGACCCGGGTGCAGCGTCGACTCATCGGCCTCTTGGCTGACTAAGGGGTGTCCGGCGGGCGTCCACTCGAAGAGTTCGCGGACGAGCGACAGGCTTCCACGGAATCCGGTGGCGAGGATGGGGCGGCTGGCAGTCTGCCACTTCCGGCGTTTTTCGCCACGCAGTACATATCCCTCTTCGATTCGCTCGACCGACGCAACACGCGCCGGGCCGATCAGCTCCAGATCGCCGCTACGGAGGGCCCCTTCAAGACGTCGTGCCGTGTACGGCGCAAGGGAAGTGCTCGGTTCGCTCGATTCGGCGTTCCACGCAGCGTGGGCATCCAGAAGGCGCACTCGTTTTCCCAAGGCCGTCAGATTCACCGCGGCATCGACACCGCTCTCGTAGCCTCCCACGACGATCAGGTCGTCGCCGGCGATCTCGCGCCACGACACGACAAGCCCATTGTGCAAGCAGTGCTCCGCCCCTGGAAAAGGGGCAAGATGCGGATACTGGAACTCGCCCGCGGCCCAGATGACCATCGCCGCCTCGATCGGACCGCGCGAACTCTCGATCGTGAATCCTGGCGATTCGGCACGCACTTCGTGGACATCGATTCCGTTCATCACGGGGAGTCGGAAGTGCCTGGCGACGGCCTTGAGGTAGCCGGCGTACTCTTTGCCCGTTGGATGCTCGGTGCGCAGCGTGAATGCGGGGCTTGTTGCCGGTGCTATCGAGTTCAGATCGACCGACCCGAAGCTGTTGGATGGGAAGGAAGGAGTGATGAAACGCATTTCCGCGGGCCAGGCCTCAAACGAGGCGCCGACGCCGTGGCGGTCAACCAAAGTAAACTTCTCAACTCCCAACTGCGAAAGCACAACGCCCATACCGACACCCGCGGCTCCGGCGCCCACAATCACGACATCGAAGTAAGGGGTACGCTTTGCCATGTTCCTATATCTGCTCGCGGGTCCGGGTGGAGGCTTCACTAGTTCCAGTCAGCCGCTTCTTCGTGCGCGGCCGCTTCGTCGGATGCGGGGGCTTCGTCGGATGCGGGGGCTTCGTCGGACGCGACTAGCCATTCGGGCAGGGGGTCCGGGAAGCATGCCCACTTTGCAGCCCCCTGCTGCATCTCTTCGTCCGTCAGGAGACAGGCATCAAAATCGGCGGCCAGTTGCACGGGGTCCATTTCCATGCCGATCAGCACCAGCTCCTGGCGTCGATCTCCAAACGGGGATTCCCAAGCCTGGCGTGCAGCTTCCGTGTCTTCGTCGACAGGCCAATCCTCTGGAGAGACGGCGGCGAGCCAGAAGCCTGCATACTCGAGCGAGCAGGCCTTGCCGGCCTGCGACCACAACCCGGCGATGTCGTGTCGCGATGCGATCCAGACGTAGCCCTTGGAGCGAATCACGCCCGGCCAGCATTCAGTGATCAAGTCGGCGAAGCGTTCGGGATGAAAGGGACGTCGGGCCCGATAGACAAAGCTCGAGATCCCGTATTCCTGAGATTCGGGAACATGGTGGCCGTTGAGTTCCTGCGCCCAGCCGGGAGCGGAAGAAGCCCGCTCGAAATCGAACAGCCCCGTGTCGAGCAGTTGACCCAGCGGAACCTCACCTCGAACAGAACGTGCGATCCTGGCCAAGGGATTTAACGCCCGCAAGATCTCCTCGAGCCGTTCCAATTCGTCGATGGTCACGAGATCGCACTTATTCACGATCAGAACGTCGGCGAATTCGATCTGCTCAATGAGCAACTCGGCCAGCGAACGGTCGTCGTCTGGGCCTGTGGTTTCGCCACGATCACTCAGGTCGTCCCAACTATCGTAGTCGGCCAGAAAGTTGGCGGCGTCGACTACAGTCGCCATCGTGTCGAGCCTGGCCAGGTCTCCGAGCTTCGCCCCCGTTTCGTCCTCGAACTCAAAGGTCGCTGCCACCGCCAGTGGTTCGGAGATCCCGCTCGATTCGATCAACAGGTAATCAAAACGGCCTTCCTTGGCCAAGCGAGCCACTTCCTTGAGTAAGTCCTCTCGCAGTGTGCAACAGATGCAGCCGTTGGTCATTTCGACCAATTGCTCCTGGACCTTGTCCAGCGATACCCCGCCATCGCGGAGGAACTGCGCGTCGAGATTGATCTCGGCCATGTCGTTCACAATGACGGCCACGCGACGCCCTTGGCGATTGTGCAACACATGGGTCAAAAGAGTTGTTTTGCCAGCTCCAAGGAATCCGGAGAGGACGGTAACGGGAAGGCGAGACTGTTGCTGCGAAGCGGACGAGATCATGCCAGGAAACCTTGAGCGAGGGCGAGCTTCGGTAATGCAACTCAATTGCAATATAGTATCATTGTCAATACGTTTGGCAAGGGGTGTGAATCAAAAACGCTTCCTGTTGCGCGTTTCTTGCGCGGTGGGCTGTTGCTGGCTGCGTTCGCGACGATGCCGACTTGGGTCGAATCTTAATCGCTTCTTTATTGCAATGTAGTTGCAATATATCACTAATGTCATATAGTCTATGGGGCTTCGGGGACTCCCAAGGACTTTTCACATGTCTGCCTTTCCCAACATACGCCGACGACTCGTGCATCTGGCGACGCACGATTTCCTGCCGGGTACAAACCAATACCTGCGGTGGATGGCAACTCCCCTGGGAGGCCTTTTGCTGGCCTCTGCCTCTGCGCTGGCCTGTGGACTGTTCGTGGCGCCGCAGGGTCTGGTGTTCTTTGCGGCCTTGGCAGGCATCGTGGTGATGGGGATCGTCTGGCCGTGGGTTGGACTTCGAGGAGTTTCCGGCGAGATTCGCTTCTCCACAGATCGAGCTCGGGAAGGGGATGTGGTTCCCGTGCGCGTTGTTCTGATCAATCGCTGGCCATGCCCCGTGTGGGGACTGACGATCGTGGGAGGATTCCACCCGCAATCTACGGGTTTGTCGGGGAATGTCGGAGAGATCGAGGACACGGCTGTCTCCCTGGCACGACTTGGGGGCTGGTCGCGCAGCGAATTCGACTGGGAGTTTCGCCCGGAGTGTCGAGGGGCGTATCCGACCGAACCGCCCCGTGTTGCCACGCAGTTTCCGTTTGGACTTTGGAAATCGGACCGTCTTCTCCAAGTCGCTGACTCAATCGTCGTCTGGCCGCGTGTCATTCCGTTGTCGGACCTGACTCTTCCGGCGGGAGAACAGCGATGGACAACAGCTGCCAGTCCCTTCAAGAACGGTGATGTGGGCGAGCGGCAAGAGGTCAGGCCCTATCGCGTCGGAGACTCGCTACGGAATGTGCGATGGACACTTTCGGCACGTTTCGACCGTTGGATCGTTTCCGATCGCCAAGGAACTGCACAGGCTCGCGCTCGGGTGAGCGTTGACGTCGATCGCGCGACCCATACCTTGGGGCCCCAAGGGAGTTTCGAGTGCGCCATCCGAACAGCCGCCAGCGTCTGCGCCGCCCTGGTCGAGCAGGGGACGCTGGTCGTGTGCGAGTTGGGAGAACAACAAATCGAGCTTCTTCCCCAAGATGCCTCGCTGCGCCAGTTTCTCGATCAACTGGCCACGTTCGATTCGCCGGTCCAGCTCGCACGAACCGAGAGACGGCGTGCCTTTCGACGTAGTCCTTTGCGACTTGCCGCGCGACGAACCAGCGAAGCTTTGGAGTTCCGTGTCCACATCGCCAGCGACCGGGCGACAAACGACGAGATAACCGGTTCCGGCCGGCGAGTGATTCGCATTCTTGCCGACCGGCAATCGCTTGGCCCCGACGACTCGCCCGCCTGGATCGAGCTTGAACAGGACATCGATCAGTCGGCAAAGTTGGCTTCCGCATGGCGCTCGCGCGCCAATGAGGTGTGGCGTGGTCGCTAGAACGCTGCCGCAGAGCCCCACCCTGATGTTGGTTGCCCTGGCAACCGCGCTGTTGCAAGCTGCGGAATTCGACACGGCCCGCGCACTTCCAGCCAACCTGATCGGACTTCTCATCGCAGTCGCAGGCGCCTTGGGGGTTGCGCGGATCTGTCGCACGGCTTCGCCCGAATCGCCGAGCGGCACGCTCGAACTCCCCGCTGCCGCCGTGTGGCTGCTGGTGGCGCTAGGCCTGCTGCCGCTAGGCATCAACGCAACGATCCGCGGCCTGTCTGGCGATGCGTTGGGAGGCCGCGAAGTCGCTTCGCTTGACGACCAATGGGGGGCAGGGGTGGCCTATGAACTGCAGTTCTGCCTGTGCATCCGCAATTTGATGCTCGGACTGGCCGCGTGTCAGTCCCAGCCGGTTTGCGGCAAGCTAGCTGTCCTGGCGAGCGTATTCTTGGGGCTTTCGGCATTCTTGATCCAGTTCAATGTGTTCACGTCTCTGTTGGCTGCCGCCTATCTCTGCGTCGGAATGTGGTGGCTGCTTGCCTGGTACTGGGAGGGCATCCGGGCGTATACACCCGCCCGGTCGTCGCGCGAGCTTCCCCGAGGAATCAGCGCAGCGGCGATTCTGCTGGTCATGATTGTGTCTGCGGTGACGCTGCTCTGGGTCCGCGAACAGAAGTCGGTGCCTCGTCTAGCCGAGTGGTTCTGGGGATCGGGGGGTACAAGCTCCTACGATCCTTACGCGCGCTCTGGCGTTCACGATGGGGACCAGTTAACGGCAGGCGTAAAGGATGCGATGACATTTGGCCCGGTCGATACAGACTTGTACCTCGAATCCGATATGCCAAGCCTGTACGACGTGTTCAACGATCTGTTCGATACCCCCCTCAAGCCGCGGACCCAGGTGCCGGCCGTTGCGCTCGACCCAAGCGCCGAACGCCGCGATTGCCGCGACCGTGTCGAGGACCAGACAGCGGGCCGCGAACTGAGTATTATCCGCGCACCGCGGGAAACCTCGCACGAGCAGGTTGAAGGACGGCGGACGCACGTCCTGTTCTACGTCTCAGGCCGCGTTCCCCTTCATCTGGGGCTCGAGGTCTTCACCGGCTGGACCGGGAACGCCCTTGTGACCGACCCCGTGCTGGAGGAGCACGCGCCTCCGCAGTTCGAGAAGCGCCAGGATACGGGCTGGGCGACGTTGGCTACGGGCCGTGTTCCCAGCCAGCTCTTTCCGGAATGCTCGAAGCACTCGCTGCGACTCGTCAATCTGCGGACCCGGGTCATTCCCAGTCCACCTCACCTGGCGCGAGTTCAGTTCGACAGGATGGACTCGGCAAAGTTCTTTCAGTGGGGCACCCAAGGTTTGCTCCAGTTCGCCGGCGATCAACTCCCCAGGCTGACGACTCTGAACTTCGAGTCCTACCGCACGTCTCCATATTTGCTTGAGCGGGCCGAGTTCGACCGAGGCGATTCACCGCCTGGCTCACACCTTCCGCGAATCCACCAACTCGCCAAAGAACTTGCAGGGGATTCTCACCACGGTTGGGCCGCAGTGGAAGCTGTTTGCGCTGGACTGCGAGGTCGCTGCCAACTGGACGACGCTGCAGGAACACCCGCAGAGTCCGGGAACGCCGACACCGTGTTGATGTTTCTCGACGAACGTCGAAGCGGCTCGAATGCCTTGTTCGCCACGAGTGCCGCGTTGCTCCTCCGAGATTTGGGATATCGGACTCGCGTGGTGAGCGGATTCTATGCCCGCGGCGAGAACTACGATCCTCGCTCGCGTCAGACTGCGGTCTATGCCGAAGACGTTCACTTCTGGCCCGAGATTCGGCTGGCCGATGGGACCTGGCTGCCGATCGAACCGACCCCCGGCTTCGAGGTTCTGTACCTCGAGTCGACATGGCTGGATGCAGCGGCTTGGATGGCCGCCCGTATCGGCGGATGGGCGTGGAACCAGCGCTGGCTGCTGCTGGGGCTGATTCTTTTCTCGGCCCTCCTGTGGCGCGTGCGACGCGTGATTCTGGCACACGGCGCCGACTTGATATGGCAAGTCGCGGCTCCTCGCGATCCCCGCGCTCGAATCCTGGCAGCCCTGCGTCTCTTGGAGTTCCACAGTTGGCTGCACGGCAGGCCGCGGCCTCGAGGGATGCCCCCCAGCCGCTGGTATCTCTCGCAATGCCGGGACCTCAACCCTGGCCAGCGACATGGTATCGAGGAATTCGCGAGCCTTTGTCAGTGGGCGCTCTACAGCGGGGCGACTTCCTGCCCCGTGGCAGATCCATCCGCGCAACAATCCTGCCAGTCGATGCTGCTCGCTTACCGCCGGTCGGTGGCTCTTCCTGATATTGAGGCTTTGAAATGATGCTTTCGTCGAGTACTCGCTCTTCAGTCCGACGGACGGTCGATGCTGTGGATCGTTGTGAGTTTCAGCCCGAGATCGACGGGCTCCGGGACGCCTTGAACAGTGCCTTGCGAGGCAAACAAGAAGTCATGGAGCTGGTCCTGGCCTGTTTGTTGGCGAGGGGACACTTGCTCATCGAGGACCTGCCCGGACTGGGCAAGACGACCCTGGCTAAGGCGCTTGCGCACGCAGTCGGTGGACAATTCGCCCGCGTGCAGTGCACTCCCGATCTACTCCCGGGAGACATCACCGGCTTTACCATCTTCAACCAGCAGACGCGGCAGTTTGAGTTCACGGAAGGGCCAGTCTTCGCGCATGTCTTGTTGGCCGACGAGATCAATCGCGCGACGCCGCGCACGCAAAGCGCGATGTTTGAAGCCATGGCCGAGAGGCAAGTGACGATCGACAAGGCGACCCGAACGCTTCCCGAGACCTTTTTCGTAATCGCTACGCAGAACCCGGTGGAGAGCCACGGCGCATACCCGCTTCCCGAGGCGCAGTTGGATCGCTTTGCCGTCAAGCTTAGTCTCGGCTATCCGGACCGCGACAGCGAGCTGGCGATGCTCGCCGACGACGACGGCTCGCGAAACGAGCGGCACATTCCGCCGCCGGTTCTCTCACCGGAGCGGCTGGCCGTGCTGCAGAATCACGTGGCCCAGGTTGCTGTATGCGACAAAGTGCGCTCGTACCTGGTCGCGCTGTCGGAAGCTACGCGCAGGCATCCCAGCGTCGTCCTGGGCGTCAGCCCTCGGGGCCTGTTGGCCTGGCAGCGCCTGGCTCGTGCATACGCCCACCTCAAAGGCCGGGATTTCGTGACTCCAGACGACGTGCAAGCGGTCGCCAAGCCGGTGCTCGAAGTGCGGCTGGCCGGCGACTTTGCCACGGCCACATCGGTGATCGAGTCGGTACTGGCCGACGTTCCAGTCCCAGTTTTCGATTGAGTCGTCCACAAGGAGGCCTCCATGCTGTCTACACATCTCTGCGTCCCCAAACTTCAGAGGCTCTCCGTCAGTTGGACTGTTTTGCTTGTTGGCGTGCTCGCTGGATGCGGCAAGTCTCCATTGCAATCACCAGCTTCCGGGCCAGGAGACCACCACGACGTGCCTTTGGGCGACGGAGATCACGCCAGCGACCCGTTCCATGCGCACGCCCACGAGATTGCGGTGCATCGTCCCCAGGACTTCGGTGACGCGGTAACAGACCTGCGGGCTCGAACTCAGTCACTGGCGGATCTGGGAACTCAGGCTCGTCGAGCTGAAAACTGGCGAGGCGCCGTGTCGAAGCTCGCGGACATCGTGCGCTGGCTGCCCGAGATCGCCGCCGACGGTGACATGCCCGAAGACCAATGGAACCAGGTGAACCAACAATCCAAGTCGATGACCCGATTGGTCGCGCCCTTGCTGGCCAGCATCGATCGCGGAGAAGCCATCGACATGCGACACGCAATGTCTCAGTGGTCTGCGCACCTTTCGGTGTTGGAATCCGTGGCCGCACGAGGAGACTGGCGCGACAAGTCGGGCCAACAGAGTGACGCAGAGCTGACCTCGAACCTCCCGAAAGAATGAGCCATGTACGAAATCTTCTGGGGTGGGATCCTGCGGGTCGCCCAGTCCCTGTTGCAAGCCGCCCCTACGATTCTGGTGGGCCTGCTCGTCGCAGCCATATTTCGTCGGCTGATGGGTCCGGAGAGCGTCCGCAGACTCTTTGCCGACGGAAGTCGCCGCTCTCTAGTTCATGCGTGGGTGTTGGGGATGCTGCTTCCAGTCTGCTCGTTGGGAGTCATTCCTATGCTCCGCGAGATGCGTCGCGTAGGGATCTCAAGCGGCGCCATGCTGGCCTTTGCGGTGACGGCCCCCCTTTTCAACCCTTTATCGCTCCTCTACGGACTGACACTCAGCGAACCCTTTACGGTGCTCGCGTTCGCCTTCTGCTCCCTGATAGTGGTCACGTTGGTGGGCCTTGGCTGGGAACGGTTGACGCCCGATTCCAAGCCACCCGAGGGCCCCCCCGAAAAGCCGATTCCCGCGGGGCCATCGCGAATGATTTCGCTGGCGGTCTACGCCGCGCGCGAGGCGGCTGGTCCGTCCCTGGCATATATCTCGATCGGGCTGTTGGGTGTAGCCCTGCTGGCCGCCTGCCTGCCACCCGGCGCCATGCAAACGGCTGCTGAGCATCACGATCCGCGGGCCCCTGTCACGATGGCGGCCATGGCGATTCCGGCCTATGTCACGCCGATGCAGGCCATGGGGCAACTGGGGTCGATGTTTCAGCATGGCAACTCGGTGGGTGCTGCGTTCTGTCTGCTTGTGCTAGGCGCGGGCGTGAACTTCGGGCTCGTGGCATTCTTAACCTGTAACTACGGCTTCGCGCGTGGACTGGGCGGACTCGGAATACTGATCGCGGTGGTCCTGGCACTCGGCTACGCAATCGAGAAGCCGCTATATCCCGCCGAAATCGATCCCGCCGGGCACACGCATGCTTTTGATAGCTACTGCCGGCCATTCCTGGACGGGATGCCCGATCTTCCTGGAGAGCTCTGGCGAAAGCTCCGCGGAGAGAGCGTGGCCACCGATGTCTTTGCGCTAGCGATTCTCACCGGGTTGGTGCTGACCGGGCTGGTGCTGAACCTGGTTGATCGAGCCGGAAGCATCGAAGTCTGGTTGCAGGGTCACGGCACACCTCGATTCGCGACACGGTTCGACGTGCGAGTTCCGGGGCCGGCACTCGGCGGGGTAGCGATCCTGGCACTCTTCGCCTTCAGTATTGTGGGGTGTTTCACGTACTACCCACCTACCCCTACGGCATTCGACGAGATGCGACGAATCGAGACAGAAGCTGTACTCGCGGGAATGCAGGGAGAGTTCAAGCAAGTTGAGCACTACATTCCTATGCTCGAGGACGCCAGTCGAAGAATGCAGGTCGGATGCTATCTGCGTGGGGGTGGCTTGAGCGAGTTTCAGCGAATGAAAGCCAAGGTGTTTCGCGACAAACTCGAGTTTCTGGAACATGCGGTTGCCGAGCGAGAGAAACAAGAATCGCACGAGGCCGCGAAGGCTGTCAGCCTTGCCTATCAACGGATGCGTCAGGCGTATCTTAAGGAGTAGCGAGGCAATGCCGGCCGACCCCTGGATGGGAAGGATCGGCGGGAGGTCTGCCTGTCTGCTCCCTTGGGATTACTAGTAGCTCTGAGGATCGGTCGCTCGCCGCGCCATCTGTTCAGAGTCCGGATGCTGCTCGACCCAAGAAGCCACGATACGGGCTTGTGGAAGTGACGGGTTAAGCTCCAAGGCGGCGCGGAACTGGGCCGCCGCCTCCTCGGGTCTGCCTTGCTTGGTCAAGAGCACTCCCAGGTTGGAGTGCGCCTCGGCCGGACTCACCACCCGGCAAAAGGCATCGAAGCTGTCCTGATACTGCTCTCTCTGGGCCAGCACCATGGCCAGGTTTCCCCAAGCTCGCGAATTGTTGGGGTCCGCTACAAGCGCTTTGCGAAACTGCTCCTCGGCGCGCCCCCAGTCTTCGCGTTCGTAGTAGAAGTAGCCGAAGTCATTCAAAACGTCGGCGCTGTGCGGATTGCGAGCCACCGCCTTCTCAAACTCTTGCTGCGCAAGCAACGTATCGCCCGAGCGGTCGTATAGCCGTGCCAGGCGATGCGACAGGTCCTTCTGTTTGGGATCGTACTGGCGGACCTTTTCGAGCAGCGCTGCCGCCTCGGCGTCGCGACCTGCACCCTCCATTTCATCCGCAGTTGCTAAGCAGATCTCGGCCGATTTCTGCGGTGTCAGTCGGACAGGTCGCATCGGGGGGGGCCCCTGTTCGCGGTCTGCCGAGAGTTTATCGAACGGGTTGAGACTCCAAGGACGCTGCGCGGAGCATCCAGGCATCAGGATCAGGCATAGCAAAACCGTGCAGATCCCTTGGTGTTCGTGCCTTTCGCTGCGCATGCTGTCGTCCTTCTAGAAGATTCCACCGCCACCACCACCGCCACCACCGCCGCCGCCAAAGCCCCCACCGCCGCCAAAGCCCCCACCGCCTCCAAGTCCTCCACCCCCTTGTTGTCCGCCCCTGCCTCCGCCGCGAAGGATTCCGATGTAGACGCGCGGCGCCTCGTCGCCGAACAGGGGGTCCGCCCGCGGGTAGTCAATGACGACGCGGTTCTCGGCGTCGCTCACACCGCGCTCGGTCAGCAGTTCGACCATGCTTACGCGGCGGGCCTCGGCAATCGCTGGATCTTCCGTCGGCTCGATGACCAGTGGATACGACGCATTCCGCATCGCTTTTACCAACTGCTCTACATGCCTGCGGCCGAAGGGGCCAAGTTCCTGACCCCCTTGCGTCCACTCGTGGCTGTAGACGACGAACTTCTCTCTTTCAGCAAGTTCGGCCTGCAGGGCGTTGGTCTGCTCGACGCAATAGCCTAAGGGGGCGGGCTCCGGGGCCGACCAACGGCCCAGCCAGGAGCGGCAAGGTGAGCCGTTCGACACTCGGCTACCGGTTCGGCCGCGATTTCCCAGGCACGCGGCAGTGGGAGCGGGCTTGGAGAGTCCGCCAGCATGCACGGGTGCGGCGTCCAGCGGAGGTAGATTCGCCAGAGGTGCCGCGCTTCCGGATGCGCAGACCTTGACTCCAGTGTCTATTCCACTGTCGGGGCTCGCTGCATCGCCCGACGAAGAGGCCGCGATGACCGCCGGCGCCGTGGTCGGTTTCTTTGCCGTCCGATCGGCCTTGGGCGGCGACAGCACCTGGCATCCACAAATGATGGCGCATGCCCAAGCCGCCAGCCAACCGCAACTGATGGGATTGATTCGATTCTGGTTCTGCATCGTTCTCCCCTAGCGACCGTCGGAACGCCCACAAGGGCCGATCAAGAAACGCCGCTCGCCTGCACGAACGCCGCGCAATCCGGGAAAGTCCATCCGCGTCGCGCTGCGATAGTCTTGCCCATCGGTGGCCTGCATCCGCCCGAAGAGATAGAAATCTACATCGTTGGGTTCCAGAACGTCGTCCCCGACCAGGCACGGGCGAGTCTCGAAAGGCTGGACCAGTTGCGGCGAAACCAGCACCATCAGCTCCTGCTCGCCGTCACTGTTGTTGTTGTTGCTGAACAACCGTCCCAAGACCGGCAAATCACCCAGAAAGGGCATGCGCGTCGATGTTGCGGCATAGTTTGTTTGGATCAGCCCTGCGACCGCAAGGGTCTGGCCTTCCCGCAGGTCCAACGTCGTGCTGAAGGTGCGGCTCTGCAGGCCAGGAACCGTGGTCCCTCCGATTGAGGCCGCCTGGCTCGGGTCGCGGGTGCTTACATTGGCGGAGACACTCAAGCGGATCCGGTCGCGGTCGGTGATGAAGGGAGTGAAACTCAATTGCACGCCGAAGGGAACGAACTGTACCCCTTGCAATGAGCCGGGAATGGCCGCGCTGGAGTTCGCCCCGAATCCGCCCAGGACAGGCACAGGGAATTCACCTCCGGCACGAAAGTTTGCTGGGCGGCCATTGAGCGTGACCAGCGTCGGCTCGGCCAGCGTCCGGGCCAGGTTCAAAGTCCGTAGCGCGTTCACGACCAATCGGAAATCGGTCCCCGAGTTGAGCGTCAGATTTCCGCCCGCCGTGCCCGTGGGGAGAAGAGTTGCTAGGCCCGCGTTGCCAAATCCAGTCGGCAAAGCGGCAATCGTGGCGGTGGCTTTGCCCAATGTAATGTTCGCCCCAATGGCCCGGGCCGCGTTGCGGTTGACCTCTGCCACCGTCACCTTGAGCATCACCTGCTGAACGCCAGGGACGCGCATCATGTTGATGACGTTCGGTCCGCCCGCCGAGAGGAAATTGCTCAGGCCCGGAGTATTGGCCAGGCCGCTGCCATCGTCTACAAACTCATCTCCCTGCGGAGGTGCGTTGACATTGACGTTCACGCTGCTGACCGGAATCTGATCGTCGTTGCCGGGTGGCGCATTGGCACGCACAATCTGCAGGATTTTGGTCCCCTCTTCCACATCGTTCGCGGTGCCTCGCAGCAGCAACTTGTCTCCGACCAGCGTGATCTGAACGACGCTGTTTGGAAACGCCTCGTTGATCTCCGTTTCGAGCGCCTTGTACTGGGCTTCTTGACGCTGCCTGGCCTCAGGATCGGGGAAAACGCGCAGGAGATAGCTGAGAATCTGTTCCTGATTGGGATTCTTGATGTCGTCGAACCAGACGTTAAGGACTGTTGTCCCTGTCCTTAGCCCCACCAACGAGATTTGCCTCTCGGTGACAAGTCCGTACGTTGCAACCTTCTCGTCGGCAATCTGAATCCGCCGCGGAACTTGCTTGAGGAGCACCAGCCGGTGGCGGTCCTGGATCAGATCCAGGGTGTTATCAGGATCGATCACACGTTCAATGTACTGGTTGAAGCGTGCGGTCGTCTCCGGCGTGACCTGCGGCGCCGAACCGAGCACGCGCGGCGTCGATAAGTGAGGCATTCGGCCCCGAGGCGCAAGTTGCGGGGGAGCGACGGGGCCCGCCGGCTGACGGATCATCTCGGGGCCCCCGGCAGGGGCAGGGGGCTGGGCCGCGGCCGAAACCGAAAGCGCCAGCCAGACCAGCAGCGCCGGCAGCACAAGGCATTCGCGATTCTGTTGCTTCATTCGCATGGAAGGGGCCATTCGATTGCCGCGGTCGCCAGTCGAAGTCAGATCAAGCCGCACCAAGCCGGCAAAGTCGCGTCAGTTTTCCCAGTCGCGACGAGTTGTAGACTTGAGTCATATTTCGCGTTGAATTGCGATGCCTGTTTCATCGGCTATGACGACTGGACGACTTGTGCATGAAGCGCCGTGCGGACCGAATCGGATGTTCTGGCACGGGGAATCGGCCTCCTCCGCTGCCCAATCGGAAAAGTCCAACAGGCGCGAATTAAGAAGATCCGGCAAGAAACTGCAGCGACCGCGGGGTTTCCGCGGATCCACCCTCGAGCCGCAGCGCATCCCCCACTCGCGAAGAAGCCGTTCCTGCGGGAAGTTCCAGCACCGCGTAAGCGCCCCTTCCTCCAGACGCGATCCGCCACGGCCGCAATCGCGAGTTCACGGAAACCACCATCCCTTGCCGGTCGAGGAAAATCGCGTCGATCGCAAAGCGCAACCAGCAAGTGTGAATCGAAGGGCACGGAACGATCAGCAGGCCCGCGCCCTTCGGAAATTGACTTCGGAACTGCAGCCCGCAGAAGCGCGACCAGATTCCGTCGGCCACTTCCAGTCGGTCGACCTCCGGCAGTCCCGTGCGGGTGTTGACGATCCGCAATGTCGCGCATTCAGAGGTCCGGCGGCTCATCCCCCCACCTGCCGCATCACACCGTCGAACAAGCGGATGAACTGCAACATGAGAGGTCCGAGCGCCACGACGAAGATCCCCGGTAGAAAGCAGACGACCATCGGCACGATCAGCTTGGTCGGAGTGGCCAGCGCCATCGCCAGAGCCTGTTCGCGGCGTCGCTCGCGCAGGTCATCGGCCTGCCGGCGGAGGATATCGGCGATACCGGCGCCAAGTTGCTCGGCCTGCACGATGGCCGAAACGAAGACGGTAAATGCGGGCACGTCGAGCCGTTCGGACATCCCCCGCAAGGCACGCACCCGTTGTCGCCCGGCCAAGAGTTCGGCTTGATACATGCGGAATTCGCGGGCCAGAGGCCGGTCGAACGGTTGATAGGCCAGGATCCGCTGCACGGCCATGTCGAAGCTCAAACCGGCCTGACTGAGCGTCGCCAAGAGGTCGAGAAACAGCGGTAGGTCCACTCCGACGCGAGCTACCAACTGCTGCCTTCGGCGTCGAACGTAGAGGAAAGGCAGTGCCACCCACTCGGCAAAGATGAGCCACGGGGCCAGCAGCGCCACCGGTTTGAGCAAGTCGCCGACTCCGCCCGGGATCGCTGAGGCTAGCCGCGCCATATCGTCAGGGATTCGCGACATCAGCAGCAGGACCAGGCAGGTGCCGCCGACGAGTGACAAGGCGATCGTCGTAAGTACGAAAACCGCCGAGGCGCCACGTCCGCGAAAGCCGGCCAGGAAGAGCCACTGAGCCAGCCAGCCCGGCGTGGATTCCTCGGTGAGGACGGGCGTTGCAGCCGCTTCAGAAAACCGTAGTCGCACACGCTTGCGCAGCGAGACCCGCCGAGCGGCCTCGATCGTAAAGGCCCCGCCCACGAGTAGGAACACGAACCATCCAACGCTCTGCGCCATTGACTGCGAACCCTTAGAACCGGACACGCGAAATCATCGATACCCAGGCAACGCCTAGCGCTTGCATCCCCAGACAGGCCGCTAACATGGCTTGGCCCATCTCTGCGCGGATGAAATCCTCCATACGCACCGGGTCGTTGCGCCACATCAACAGCCCGATGAAGTAAGTGACCCCCATGACAATCAGGATCGTGATCCGAGACTGCATCGTCATGGCGTGCAACCGCCGAGAAAGCTCCACGCGGTCCCGGATCGTGCGGGCGACTGAGGCCAGCGGCGCCGACAAGGATCCGCCCACTTCCCAGTGCACGGACAGGGTCTGCGCGAATAGCTGAAAGGTCTCCAGGGGGACTCGGGCAACCAGTTGGTCCAGGACCGTCTGCGGGTTGTCGCCGAATCGTACTCGTCCGAGAACCTCGCCGAGTTGGGCCTTGATCGGCTGCTTGGACTCGTCGACAACCACTTCCAGCGCCGCGAGCACGCCTGATCCGGCTTGCAGGGCGCCAATCAACAGATCGAGCACGCCGGCCAACTGCTGCTCCACGAGAAGCGTTCTGCGGGCGACTCGCCAGGAATCGGCCCGATCGAGCGCCAAGGCCAGCATCAGACCGAATACCGGAGCAAAGTACTTGCCGACTGGCGTAAAGAAGTAAAGCAGCAAGCCGAAGGTCAGCCCAAGGATCCAAGGCCAGACCAAGTAGCGATGCACGAAGGGGCGCGGCTCGATCCCAGAGCCGGCGACTGGCTGCGAACTGGGATCGAACTCTGACATTCGCTCCAGCGAGTGCTGACGAAGCCAGGCGGCGCGCCAGCCAAAGCCGACAAACGCCAGGCCGGCCAGAAACCCCAGGACCAAGAACGCTTCGGTCATGTGGGCGCTCCCGGCGTCTTGCGAAACAACTGCATCGGAACTTCTTCTCCCCGTTCACGCAGATCGTGCACAATACGAGGGACGATCCCGGTTGCCCGGAACTCCCCTTTCACCAGCCGTCCGCTTCGGCCGGCTCGTTCGAATTGAAAGATGGTCTGCGTCTGCGGAACTTCCCCCTCCAGGCCCGTGATCTCGACCACGGTCTCGACGCGGCGAACGCCGTCCTCGAACCGCCGCACGTGGACGACCAAGTGAATCGCCGAGACGATCTGCTCGCGAATGGCGCGCGAGGGCAAGTCGAGTTCCGCCATCAGGACCATCGTTTCGAGCCGCGACAGCGCGTCGCGCGGACTATTGGCGTGGATCGTGGTCAGGCCCCCGTCGTGGCCGGTATTCATGGCCTGCAGCATGTCCAGCGCTTCGCCGCCGCGGACTTCGCCTACGATGATCCGATCGGGGCGCATGCGGAGCGAATTGATCACCAGATCGCGGGCCGTAATCCGTCCGCGTCCTTCGATGTTGACCGGCCGGGTCTCCATCCGCACGCAATGTTCCTGGTCCAGGATCAACTCGGCCGCGTCTTCGATCGTCACGATCCGCTCGTGAGCAGGGATGACTTCGGCCAAGGCCCCCAGAAACGTCGATTTGCCGGCGCCGGTGCCACCCGAGATCAAGACGTTCTTCCGCCCGCGGACGGCTAGTTCCAGGAAGTCGAGCATCTCCTGAGAGAAAGTCCCGATGCGCACCAGATCGTCGCGGCGAAGCCTGCGGACTCCGAAGCGGCGAATGGACAAGGTCGGGCTGTCGACACTGGCCGGCGGCAACGTGGCGTTCACGCGGCTACCGTCCGGCAGGCGGGCGTCAACCATGGGAGTCGATTCGTCGATGTGCCGGCCAATGCGGTTTACAATGCGCTGGATGATCCGTTCCAGATGCTCAACATCGCGGAATCGGACGCTGGTTCTCTCCAGCCGACCGAAACGTTCGATGTAGACCTGGTCGGGTCGGTTGACGAGGATATCGGTTACGGCCGGGTCCGACAGCAGGCTGGCCAACGGCCCCACCCCCAGTGACTCTTCGAGAAGGTCGGCGGAGAGGCTTTGCCGTTCGTCGTCGTTGAGCGTCAGGTCTTCCGATTCCAGTACGCGGGCGACGAAGGCTTCGACGGCTCCAGCCAAGTCGATTTCGCTGGCTCCCAGCAAGCCTCGTTCGTTGATCTCGTTTAGCAGCCGCTCGTGCAGCATCCCCTTCACGGCCAGGTATTCGGCCCGGCCGACCGAGGGTTCGGGCGAAGCGTTTGCGCGCTCCGCGGCCACGGTTCGCATTTCAGTTCTCGGCTTCAGTCGGTCGGCCGGAAGCGAAAGATCGCCGCGCGAAAGGAGCTTGCGGAGATCCTGGCCGTGCGTGTGGGAGTCCATCGAAGAGTCACTCCGTCCGGTGCGGATTGGAGACAGGTTCGCGAGGTCCGTTCGTGGTCGCGTCACGGCCGATCACCTGAGCCAGACCATTCGTGCCCGAGCCATTCGTGTCCGAAGCATTCAATGATGAGCCGGCGATGCGCGACGCCGCGGTCTTGGCCAGCGATTCGATCTCGTCCACCAGCCGACGCGCGTGCCGATCAGGTCCCCACCAGGTCCGCGACATGACAAACGGCACGCCCGTATTGGCCGCTTCGATGGCCTTCTTGTGAAAGGGGATGATGTGATCCACCGGCATGCCGAGTTGCGTGGCCACTTCGGCAGGGCGGGGATTGCCGGCCACCTTGCTGTAGCGGTTCACGATCAGGCCTTGCCTTTCGGCCGAGATCCCCAGGTCCTGTAGCAGCCCTACCAGCTTGCGGGCCCCGATTAGCGTGGGAACGACGTTCTCGACGACCAGATAGACGTGGTCGGCGATGTCCAGCACGGCCATCACCACGCGGTCGATGATGGGGAAAGTGTCGATGATAACGAAGCGATAGGTTCGGCGGGCCAGAGTGAGGACTCGCGACAAGGTCTCGTCGTCGACTTCGGCTCCTTCGGCAGCGTCCGACGGAGAGGCCAGCAGATGGAGTCCGCTGGCGTGCGGCGCGGCGAGCTGCTGCAGCAAGGTCGGATCCAGCCGATCGCGCTGTCGCACCGCGTCGACAATGCTCGTCGTTGGATGCAGATCGAGCATCGAAGCGCACACCCCCATCTGCAGCGAAGCATCAATCAACAACACCTCGCCCGGGTATCGGGCGGCCAGACCGCAGGCGGCGTTGACTGCGAGCGTCGACTTGCCGACGCCCCCTTTGTTGCTGATGAAAGCCGAAACGTGCCCAAGCCGGGCCGGTTCGGCCCGCTGTCGTTTGAATGCTCGAGACAGGAACTGTTCCAGATCCGTACTCGAGAGCGGGCGCCTTAGGAAGTCTCGCACCCCCGCCCGAATTGCCTCAATCAGCACCGCCCCTTCGGCGACTTCGACTCCGAACACATGTGGGTCAAACAAGGCCGCTACGTGCGATGCCGGACTGGCCGAGGCGACTTCTTCGATAAAGGCAGCGAACCGCTGGAAGTTCTTCTCAAGTTCCACGAAAACGAACTCAGGCTGATGGCTCCGCGCGGTCTCGAGTCCCTGCCGATGATCGGCCGCGCTGAGGATGACAAAGTGCAAGTCGGCGCGTGTGGAGAGCGCCGCCCGGACCTCATGGGCAAGGTGGGGGTCTGAGCTGACGAGCAGGAGTTTTTGGTTGGAAGGCAAGACAAAGCCAAGGGATCAGGGGCCGGTGGGTAGGGGAGTCGTGAGGACAGGAGCAAGAAGAGAATCGGTGAGAGCGATCGTTGGAACGTAAGCTTGAGTGTGGGCATCCGCTCCGCGATAGACGGCCGTCGCGTTGTCCGGCGCCAGTCGGGCGTTCACGGGACCCTCGGCGGTTATCCGAACGACGGGTTGAATCGTTACAGCGTCGGCGGCCGTTCGAATGACTCGAAGCCAACGGAAGCCCTGCACCTGCAAAGTACCGTCCACGATGCTCACATATCCGTCTCTTTCGGAGCCGACGGCGGGAAGCCAGGGCCAAAGGGCGGCGAGCGACGCGATCGGTGAAAGCTGCTGACCGACCGACACCGGCCGCCAGGGGTCGGTCTCAGTGGCAGGCGCAAGAAAGACGTGCCGCACTTCGTCCGGGCCTGTAGTCAATTCACCTGCTGATTGAAGCGTCACCGCCAGCGAGCTTGTCGGCGACGTAAGGCCAGCTTCGGCCGCGGATGTCAGATAGAAGGGAGTGAATCCGCGGTGCGTGTTGCTCGGAACGCCCACCGTACGAGCCATTCGAGCCTTTGCCACGGCGATCCCTCGCGCGGCCACACCTTTGGGCCATGACCAGCCGCTCCGATCCTCGGCCGGAATCGTCCCGAATCCGAAGAGACCGGGGGGCCGCGGCCCATCGGTGGAAACTCCGGCGAGCGATTCGCCCCCTGAGCGGCGAACACGGACGAGGAACGAATCGGCAAGCGCCGGCACCGCGCCGTTGGGGTTGGGACGGAGGTAGTCCCCATTGCCGTCGGGTTCGAAACCGGTTCGCGATGCGACCATGTCTCCGGCGATGTCCTCGTCCCCTTCCGACGCCCCCTCGGGGGGCAGGTTGTATTCCAGCCCAATCTCACCATCGGCGCGAACGGGGCGATAGCTGCCAATCCGAAGGTCTGCCCATTGCTGTTCCTCGCTGGACGCTGCCTGCCCAAACTCCATTACGGGCCCCCCGCCTGAGTCGCCGAGCGACTGGAGCGCCCATTCGCTCGCCCGTTGCCGGCGATCGGCGGGATTTGGCTGATTCGGATCGTCGCGCAACCGCAGTCCTTCCAGGGCGGCAACGTCTGCGGCCGCCTGCAATCGGGCCTGCGTCAGTCGGGCAATTCCTAGATCGATCACCAGGGCCGCCAAGCCACACAACACCAGCGAGATCGCCGCGAAGATCACCAGCACATTTCCCCGCCGCGCACGGCACGACGCCCCGCGGATACGGCGAAGCTGTTGCTGGCAAGGTGCCAAGGCTGCGGCCATCGCAACATCCCTTTTGTTAGCCATCTTGCTTGCCGCCGTCGTGCGTGCCGCGGGGCATGGTCGGAGTCGGTCCCACGGGAACCGGATGGACCTTGCGCTCGAAGCCTCGCATTTCCTCTAGCAGCCGCATGTTCTTCAAAGGGTTGAAGTCGGGCGTGACGCTCTTCTCCCCCGGGTCGTCAGGATGCCCGCTTCGCGCCACACACACGACATTGGCCTTGTTGGTGAGCGCGTTCGTCAGCGGAATCAGCTCCTCCGGATCGATGGCTAGAGTGATCTCGTCAATCGGAGGTAGATTCTTCCCCTTCTTTGGGTCGCTGCTGGCGCTGCGCCCCGTGACCGCTTGCACCACGACTCCATTGTGCACCAGCACCCGCAGGCTGCTTTGTTGCGGCAGCTCGACTTTTCCGTCGCGAGTGGCCAGGTAATTCACTTTCCCCTGGGACACCAGCTTTTGCATATCGACCGGCACGGTGGCCAGCAGGTCGAAATGATCCCCCTGCCGCAGCGCGTGGACTCCGCGCACCTGGCTGGCGTCGAGCACGAATGACCGCTTGCCAGGGGGAATGCCTCCGACAATCCCGGGCCGAGTCCCCTTGGGGAAGAGTTCGGTCTCGGTGAATGCATAGGCAGCCGACTTGTCGCGATTCAACACACGGCCCATCAACTTGCCAAGGTCCAGGATCATTCGTGGGTCGGCTTCGTCGGGAGCCAAATACAAATAGGAGATCTTGCCCGTCTGAGGATTGATGAAGTGTTCGCGGGTCAGCCGCGTGTAGGCGGGCAGCGGCGCCGGAAGAACCGGAACGCCGACTTGCCCTGCGTGGCTCACTGGGCGGCGCAGGAAAGGCAGGTCGACAAATCCCATGGCCCAAAGGGTTCCCGTCAGCCCGAAACCGCCTACCAGGAGTGTGCCCAGCAGGATCAAGGCGATCCCAAACGGAGAAGAACTGCGGCGCGATGAAGGAAGAGTACGCATGATGATTTCCCTTCGGGTTAGTCTCTCGTGAGGTTTATTGGAAGAGTTCGCGACGAAAGACCCCAAGGCCTGAGACCACTTTGCGGAAGGGGCGAAGCGGCCCGTAGACATTTCCAAATGCTTGCTGCGCACCCAGCCCCAGGGGGCCGCCATAGGTTCGTCCACGCGGGTCGCCATCGACTGGACTGTCGGGCGCGACCAGTTCACCTCGCGGATCGCCCGGGTCAATGGAATCGTCGGCACGAATGGGAGACTGCGTGCGCGTCGCAATGTCCGTGTCAAAGCCGCTGAGTGTTGCCGCCTGGAAGGGGTAGTGCACTTCAATCGAGACGCTTTCGGCGTCGAGATTCGTCATCTCGACGACATCCGCCCAACGGGCAATCGACTCACCCCCCGCGCCGTCGTACTGGACAAGCGGTATCCGCACAATCAGTTGGTCGGACTCGGCATCGCGGACGAGCGTTCCGGGATAGCGCAGGTAGCGCACTCCTCCGACTTCATCGACGAACATCAAGGGCCGCAACTGTTGATTGACGGGTGGCCATGACTGGTGGATGGTCGACAGATCGTCGCCTGCTTGGATTTCAACGGCCAGCTTCGCGGGGTCATAGACGGCTCTCCCTTCGTCGCTCGATAGCACGTCTGCCTCGATGGCGTCTGCACGAAACGGTCGAGTGGCGAATTCCCGCGCCGCGACTCCGGCGGCTTGCTGCACAACCTGTGCAGAGAACGTGGCTCGGCCGAATTCCAGGATCGCCGCCAGCATCAGAAACAGGACCAGCGACACCACGGCGAACTCAGCCAGGGCGCTCCCTCGACGGCGGCAATTTGCAGTCCGCCGCACGGATCTAACGGCCCAGTATCGCATCGGCTAGCCCCGCTTTCAGCGTCATGAACGTCGCCAGGCCCCCAAGGATGGCAGGCACATAGGCCAAGTCCTGCTTCTTCCGCAGCAGGGCAACCAGCCCCAGAAAACCTCCCACAATGCCCGTCCAGAAAAGCACGCCCAGAATGTGCGGCATCCCCAGTGCCGCCCCCAAGGCGGTCAGCAGTTTCACGTCTCCTCCGCCCAGGATCTCGCGAGCAAATAGTGGAACGGAAAGAGCGAACCCCAGCGCCGCACCTCCCAGCAGGCTCGCCCACGACAGCCCAGACCAGCCTGTTGCTGTGACACCGACCGCAGCCAGACCCAACACGATTGAAAGGCTATCGGGAACCTCTCTCTTGCGCAGGTCGGTCCAGGTGGCGATTGATACGCAAGCGAGTGAAAACCAAAGGAGGATCATGCTGAACTCCAACGACAACAGCCTCCTTCGCTCAAACGAACGAAGGAGGCTCGAATTCCTGTCCAACGAACTGACTAGTTGGCTTCGACGACTAGGTCCGAAACGTTGGTTCCGATACCGCCGCCAACGACTCCCATCTGATTTCCCAGACGCTCGGTGTTACTATTGGCCAGAATGGTCGGAACATCGAGCCCGATCGCGCCGCCATTGAGAGTAGTCTCGATCAACTTGCCGCTGATGATCGGATTGTTGTCATCGGCATGCGCGCCGGGCAGGATCACGGCCGACAGGGCCATCAAGTCATTGACCTTGTGACCGAACACCGAGACGGCCACGATCGTCATGAGCAGCACGCCGCCGATGATGACAGCGTACTCGGCCAAGGCTTGGCCCTTCTTGTTACGGCGAAGGCGATTCAACATGCGAGAACTCCTTGAAACGAGGCAGGAAAGAAAAGGCAGGAAAACGACGGGGATGCCACACATCTCTTGTCTATAGATCGCTATTGCAATTTCATTGCAGTACGTGAGTCTATGCGAAAAATATTCGATGTCAAGTGCTTCGTAAGGCGATTTTTTGAATTCTCCAGACCTTCAAACTGCGAAATTCACGGCGACTCATGTTTGCATTTGCAAATCAAATGCATTACATATATCATTGCATCGGATCATCCGAACGCGCGAATACTATGGAGGGGAAGAATGGGATCATCGAAGATACTGACCGTAAACGTGGCGCGCGTCACGTTGCGTGCTGCGGGCCTGCGCGCCACCGCAGGTCGAATCGCGGTGCTGCAGACGCTTGATCGCCGCAAATCTCCCACCAGTCATGCAGAGGCCTATCGCATTCTTTCGGAGCAAGGTTTCGATACCTCGACCGTGTTTCGGGCTCTCAATGACATGGCCGAAGGCGGCCTGCTGCGCCGTCTGGAACTGGGAGATCACACTTGGCGATACGAGCGCGCGGCAGAGGAGAGCCCCGGTAAACGCGAGCAAGCAGGTCATTCGCCGCATCCCCACTTCCTCTGTGTGGATTGCGGCACCATCACTTGCCTCAATGAAATAGACGTGGAAGAACTGCAGGGACATCAACCCAAAGCGAGTGCAATCGGACAGGTAACCGAGGTCCTGCTTAAGGGGCACTGTCGCGAATGCCTTGAGGTTTAGCCCTTTTGATGGAGTCCCGACCTAGCATTTTTGCAACAAGCCATCTCTTGCCGGCCACATCGCTTGCCTCGCCACCGGTTTCGGATGGCGGTTCCCATACGACGTTCACAGAAACCTCATGGACACGCTGCAAAATGTCACCGCGAGCCTCACCGCATTGGCGTGGGGGATTCTCCAAGACGGGGAGTTCCACAACCTCTTTCGTGAACTGGACGGACTGGCGGAAATCGGCGAGGAGCACTGCAAAGAGCGGTGCGTTGCCGAATGCCTGCAACTCAAGGACAAGCGATCGGTCAAGAAGCACGGTCGCCGCTTGGTCCTGCAGGACGCAATCGATGCCCTTCCGCTAGGCAAGCTCCTGCGAAGAGATACCGACGAAGTAATTGAATACCGCCTCATCCAACTGGAGAACAAATGAAGAAGCTATTTGTCACCATGTGCGTTTTCGTTCTCACCGGCTTTTTAAGCGTCTTGGTCTATTCCGCGGATCCGAAGACGGAACATGCGGAGATGAAGAAGGAGCATGCCAAAGTCCACGCGGAGCATGACGTCCTGCTTGGCAAGATTGGCAAAGCGAAGATCGAGCACCGGCGCGCCCTTGCAACCCTCGCCGAGATCCAGGCGCGGATCCTTCGACACGAGGCCATGCTCGAAGAGCTGGCTGAACATGCCCGCGAGCACGAAGACCACATCCACCATCACGACGAAGAGATCGCTGAACACGATAAGTCTGGGAAAGATACCGATCATGCCAAGCTCATGGTAGCGCATAAAGCGATGATCGCCGAACACACCGCGATCATGAAAAGTGCCCACGATCTCGACGACCACCATGACGACCTGGTTGCCGGCCTGCTTAAGCTCAGCGACATGCTGAAAGGGAAAGACAAGAAATAGTTGAATGGATGGCAGGGCTTTTCTCGTGGCAATAGGCCAGAACTCGCATCCTTGTTGGGAAATGCTATCTGACTGAGGAAAACAGCCTCGTGGTGCCGTACTTGTTTGCGGCCCCGTCCGGAGATTGCTGAGGAGGCGTTCGAGCCAAGCCAGTGGGTCGGGCGTGCGTTGGAGGCCCATAAAACGATTGTGGAGAGCGCGCGGCGGCGGCGCGGCCGGTTCGATTGCGCGGACAAGCGATGACGATTGATGTAAATGGTTGCGCCAAAGAGACTTCCGAGGCGCTCGGCACCGGCGTTGGCACCACTGTGGGCACCACGACCTCCAGCGTTTGCCCTATCTCTTTGGTGGGACAAGTACTTATGGAAACTGGTTTTTGGGTTCTCAGTCCTGTAACCCGAGATGCCAGCAGCGAGAGACGTGCTTTCGGTACCAGGGATTCAAGTTGTGCGGACCGAATGCGAACCGGTGACGGTGGAGTTACTGGGGGGTAAGATGTCGGCTCGCGGCAGGAATCAAACAGCCAAAAAGCTCCTGGAAAAACTGGCAAATGCCACAAATGATTGGACCGCAGGACTCGGATTCAGGGCCCCAGCTGCGTATCCTTAGCGTTGCAGTTTTTGGCGGCTTTCTCGACGGCCTACGCCTGTTATTGCCCGCAACTTTGACCTGCGTCATCGGCCCGCGCGGGGCTGGCAAATCTACGACCCTTGAGCTGATTCGGTATGCCCTCGGGCTCATGCCCGACGACAGTCCTGCCGAGCGCCGGCGAATTGAGACGTTGATCGACAAGAACCTTGACAGCGGTCGCGTGGAGGTCACGATCCAGACCAAGGAGGGCCTGACGTACGTCGTAAGTCGTGCTGGCGGAGAAGCCCCGGTCGTGCTGACGCACGATATGCGCCCCACCGAGTTGTCGATCGAATCAGGCGTTCTATTTCGCGCCGAGGTGTTCAGCCAGAACGAGGTTGAGGCGATTGCCGACTCGCCGGAGGCCCAGCGGGCGATCTTGGATGGCTTTGCGACTGAGAGACTTGGCTGCGTCGAAGCTGAAATTCGGTTGGTTCATGAATCGCTCGATCAAAACGCTGGGCGCATTGAGGCGATTGAAGATCGGCTGACCACGCTGGCCGACGAAGTATCACTGCTGCAGGACGTGGAAGGGAAGCTCAAGGAGTATGGTGCCATCGGCGGCGCCGAGCAGAAAAAGTTTGCGGCCGCGACGAGCGAGAAGGCGAGTCGAGACACCGAGCAGCGTGACGTGGCGAGCGCCGTAACTGCGCTGGGCCAATTGCAGGGGAAGGTCACGGCATTACGCCAGGACCTGGCCAGCCGCGTTGGGAAAAAAGCTGGTCCGTCGGCTGGTCCAAATCGGGCCCTCATGGATGAGTTTCAGCGCACGGTCGAGTCGTTGCGGAGTGAAATCGTTCGACTGCTTGAAACGGCCGACCAAAAGATGGCCGATGGACGCAAGTCGTTGGAGCAGATTGGGTCGCGACTTCAGCAAGCTCACAAAGAACAGGATGTCGCATACCGAAAGTTCATAGAATCACACGAGCAGTTGCAGGCGAAATCCGCGGAACGCGTGCTGCTTGAGAAGCGGCGAGAAGATCTCCTTAAGAAGGGGGCCGAACACGCTGAGTGCGCCCAAACCAAGGCAGAACAGCTTGCCGAGCGGGAAGAACTCCTGTCGAGGCTTGCCGCGCTCCGAGACGAGCGATTTCAGATCCGCGACGAAGTCGTCGCCCGTGTGAATGCCGAGCTCTCTCCCACGATTCGTGTGCGGATGCAGCAGTTCGGCGACCGTCAGAAATACCGGGAGTTTGTGGCGGAGGTGCTGCGCGGGCCCGGAAAACTCAAGCATGCGTCCGTCGCCCAGCGACTTACGGACGCGATTGGGCCTGGTGAATTGGCCGATGTGATCCGTGGGCGGGAAGCCAAGTCGCTCGTCAAGCTCGGAAACGTCACGCCCGACCAAGCTGAGAAGGTGCTGAATGCCCTTTCGGATCGCGGCGCGCTACTCAAGCTGGAGGCAATCCCGCTGGACGACCTTACGACTATCGAGCTCAAGGACGGAAAGGAGTACAAAGAGTCCGGAGATATCTCCAAAGGCCAGAAGTGCACGGCCATCCTGCCGATCCTCCTGCTCGAACGGGACCACCCCCTGCTGATCGACCAGCCCGAAGACAATCTGGACAATCGTTTCATCTATCAAACGATCGTCGAAGGCATTCGTCGGGTGAAGGGGCGCCGGCAACTAATTTTCGTGACGCACAACCCGAACATTCCCGTCCTTGGCGATGCCGAGAACGTCGTTGTGTTGGAATCGGACGGCAGGCGTGCCCGCGTAGTCCAACAGGGGAGCGTGGACGAATGCCAGGACAAGATCGTGGAATTGCTCGAAGGGGGCGAAGAAGCTTTCAAGCTCCGCCAGACTCGGTATCATTACTGAGATGGGACGCCCACAAGTCCAGACCGATCTGGCAAAGAGCCTCGCGAATCTGAGCGCGCTGACCTGGCGCGAGAAAGTGCAGTTAGCAGGGGTCGCCGAAGAGTCGATTCGCGCGGGCAACGCAGTGTCCACGGCGACGGACGTTTTGGCTCTCTTGATGCGCGACGCTCGCTGGGAAGTGCGGAAGGCGGTTGCCGAACGGTTGGAGTGGATTCCTGATGGGCGTTTCGCTGAGTTCGCCGCGGTTCTTCAGGACGATCGGACTTCGTTTGTAGCGAACGCTGCGAAACGCGCCATCCAGCAACGTGACAAGAGCGCTCGCGAAGCGTCGCGGCGGAAAATCGAATCGCTCAAGGTGGTCGACGGATACGAGAGATTTGCGAAACGATACGGGCCCGCCGCAGCTACCGAGGCAAAGAACCTTGGTGAAGGCTGGTGCGAGGAGTCGATCCGCGTGATCGCGCATGAATGCCTGAATAGCTTGGCGTCCGTAAGGATATCGCTCGGTCAGATCAAGAAGGGCGGAAGTGCCCACGAGGTATCGGACCACTTGGCTTCAGCCGACGGTTCGGTCGCGTTTCTCCAGCGCCTTATGCGAGATATGCGGGATTACTTTCGCGAGCTAACGCTTGATAGCACACAGGAACGCCTATTCGACATCGCTGTCGACGCTCAACAAAGGGCACTTGAGGAGCTCCGCGCGCTTCAGACCGATACGAGCCGGGCACAGGTGGACATCCGAATCGCAAGGGACATCACGATCGACGTTTCGCGGGCACTCTTCGTCGCATCGCTTAAGAATCTCATCAAGAATGGGATCGAGGCGATCTTGGACACCACAAGGACCGGGAAGGTCTGTGTGTTCGCGGAGACAACCGTGGGCACGCTTGAGATCACCGTGAAGGACGACGGGTGCGGGATTCCCGAAGAAACGCTCTTGGAATTGCGTAAGTTTGCGCCGGGCATCACAACCAAGACTAGCCGGGGAGCCGGGTTCGGTCTTCCGTTGGTCAAACGGTACGTGAGCCACCATTCAGGCGAAGTGGGAATCGAAAGCCTGGTGAACGAAGGAACGGCCGTAACAATTATTTTGCCGCGAGAGGAGTTAGAGTGATAGAGCACGCGTTGATCGTGGACGACCATCCAAAAATTGCGCATCAAATGGCCGAGATCCTGAAGTCGTTGGGCCACACCTGCGACATCGCGCTCACGCAGGCAGAAGCACTGAGACTCTTCGAGAATCCCAAGATCACGTACGTCGTCACCGACCTGCATATCCCGGTCGAGAAGCACGGGTTGTCTCGAAGAGAAAACGGCCTCAATCTCGTGTCGCGGATTGCGAAGAAGCGAGCGTCGCCAGATGTCTTCGTGGTTGTGGTGACCAGCCACGCGGACGACGGCGGTCACAGACTTGCCGTGCAAACGATGCAGTGTGAGGCCGCAGACTACATCTCGAAGGACGAAATGCTCTCGGGCCCCCGGTCGCTAGACCGAGTCGTAGAGGCGTTGATCGCGAAGCGAAAGTCTGGAGCCAAGCCTCGCGGCTGTAAGCAGCCAGATTCGGAGCCGCGACAGTTCGTCAGCGGCGTCCTGGACTTCTACGTACGCCAAATCGATTTGGAGGGCGTCAAAATCATTGGGAATCGTCGAGACGCCGTCATGCGCTCTGTCTTCGACGATTTGGGGCGCCACAAACGGGACGCGAAGCGGAGCGGCATTGATGGCGAGACACTTGGCCTCAACGCGAAGGTGCCTCGCGGACAGAACTCGATTGCCAACTCGATCTCGAAATTCAAGCCGAGGCTCGCGTCCTTGATGCTCAAAGAGGCCAATCTCAAGCTGGAACCCAACGACGTTATTGAGAACGACAGGAAAATCGGTTACCGGCTTTCGGACAAGATCGAGGTTCGCTTCCACGAGAGTAATGGCCCTGTAGGTGGCACCGTAAATCCTACTGGTGTCACTGTAGATGGCACCGTACCGGACGACCCGGAGGTGGGCGCGCGCTGGCAGTGGATTCGTCAGGAAATCGCCAAACGCGGGTCGGTCCGTCTTCGGGATATCGTGGCCAAGTTCAAGTGTTCTGAGCGGACTGCTAAGCGTGACTTCGAGGCGCTGGGGAACGAAATCGCGTTCGTCGGATCGCCGAAGAAGGGTGCCTACCGATTCAAGGCCGCGCCGGCGCTATCCTGAATGGGCACGCAAATCCGGTGCAGATTTTGGAGATACGGCTCTGGCGGCCCCCAGAATGGGGCCAGGAACGGGGCCACGTCAGGCGGCGGCGGTTCAAACGATGGGCAGTTATCCCGACTAAGAAAGCCCTTGGCAATAGCCAAGGAGCGACAGCAAAAGCCCTTGCAGGGCAATAGCTTATAGGAACCTCCCAAGAGTCAAATCTTGGGAGGTTTTTATTTAGGAGGGCTTTGTGGGAGAACTTTGCACCGCTAAATTCCGCTGGCGGTCCATCCCGATGATTGTCAGCGCTGCCTGAGAGATCCTCGCCAACGCGCCTTCTTGCCCGTCTCGCCATTGGCCCGGTAGACGAACGTTCTCTGGATCAAAGCCTTGATCTTGTCCCCGACGAGTTGAACGTACTTTAGTAGGCGGGATCGTTCCTGCGGCGTGACCGAGTCCGCCTTGGGCAGCTTCGATCGTAGGACCAGGCGGGGCCAATTCGTGGTTCAGGCCTTCGAACCTCACGCAATCCGCGTCAATGCCCATTCAGTACGCCGAGTCTTCGGCGCTCGCATCCCTTTATGCTGACTCGCGGATGGCTTTATTCGGAAGGACTAGGCGGTCAATGGATCGCGCCGTAGAGGAAGCAGGACGCCAATCCAAGATCTGAAAAGGCGACTTCCTGGGCCGTTGCGGCTTCGCTTCTGAGAGTCAGTACTTCGGAAAGATCGCCGGGGTTGGGAACCGTTCTTCCATGTCGGTGCCATCGTTGAGGTACTCCTCGCGCGGCACCTGTACCTGAGGCCAGTTGCCAGGGCGGACACGCACCACTCTGCCCGGGCGGAGCCCTTCGATGATGAGATCGGTTTCAAAATGGATCTGGATTCCGCTGCTTCCCAGCGGGGGCTCGCCGGCTGTCTTGGTGACTTCCAGAATGGTGCCTCTCGAGGCCATGTGCGCGGGGCCGTAGGCGCCGTGGGTGTGCTTCAAGGTGTTCTCCACCGAGTTCATCATGGCGGGAACATCCTTCTTGAAATCGGCGTAGAGCGAGTCATCGATCCCGCCGAACAGGGTTGCGGTCACCTTGGCGCGGCCGAACTTGCCATATTCGACCGAATCGATCCAAGCGGGCATCCAACGGCTGCGGATGAAGGCCTTGTGGACTTCGGACTGATTGCGGGCAGCACGCTCGATCGCGGCGTCGTCGAGCCAGATGTCTGAAATATGAAACCGCGTGAAAACGCCATCGGGCGTGGGGTTCCAGGTAATGCCCAAGAGCACAGGCTGGTCATTCAGGGCCTTCTTGCCTGAGGCAGGCCAGACGCCCTCCTTGATCAACTCTTCGATCGAGAGGCATTCGCGGCCGCGCCAGACGCGGGTGCCGGCATCGAAGGTCATTTTTTCCTCTACCGCCTTGCCGTCGCCCCCTTGCTTCGGTTCGCAACGGGCGACGATCATCCCCTGACTATTCTGGATGTCCAGTTCCTTGAGCTTCCAAACCTTGCCCTCGCGGCGGCAGTGGCTGGGTTCATCTTCCAACAGCAGGACGTGGTTCTCGGCAGGAGCGATGCCCGTGCCGCGGTTGTGATTGGCGTCTCGCGCCTTGTTGTCGAACGGCAGCACCGGCACGGGGGAGATCTTTGGATCGGGCGGAAGAAACCCAAAGACGTGCATGACGGTCCCGAGGGGGACGTGCCGGAGATCCGCGGGTGCGCCGTGATAGCGGACCATGCCGTAGGGGAGCATGGCGAACGGGTGCGGATCGTTGCGGAAGAACATCCCCGAACCTTTGACACGGATGCTGCCGCGACGGTTGGCATGATCGACGAAGACCAGCTCGCCTCGATAGGAGTGCGCTTTCTCCAAAGGGGGAAACTTCCCCGCTTCGGGCCGGAAGACTTCGGGCGGCTTCTCCTTAGCCTTTGGTTCCTGGCTGATGGCAGCCGCAGGAATGAGAGCCCAACAAGCAAGCACCCAAGGAACGACGAACCACGAACGACGAACAAAGAACTGTTTCATAGTTCAATCACCTTGTTGCTGTCGCCGAACTTGTCGGTCTCTACGCCCATGCGTTGAGCCATCAGGAGCAGCAGGTTGCTCATGTGGGCATTCGAGTTCGCGGGGCGGCTGCAGAGGTTGTAGTGCTCACTGGGCTTGTCGAGCTGGTAGCCCTTGAAGTGACCTTGGTTGAAGTCGAGATGGCTGCCGTGCTTCAGGCCGAGATCCGAGCCGCCAGCCAGCACCAGCGGGAGATTCGCATTGCCGTGGCTGTGTCCGTACGACATGCCACTGCCAAACAGAGCCATGGTCGAACCCAGCAGCGGCTTGCCGTTAAGGTCTTTGGTTTCCGACAGTCGGGTGAGGAAGTAGCTGAACTGCTCAATGGCGAAGGTGTCGTAGTTGGTCAGCTTCTCCATGTAGCCCGCATCTCCGCCGTGATGGCTGAGCTGATGTCGCGACTCGGTGATGCCGATCTCAGGGATCGCGAAGGCATCTCCTTCGCCCCCCAGGCTGAATGTGGCCACGCGCGTTATGTCGGTCTGAAACGCCAGCACCATCAAGTCATAGACCGTGCGGAAGTAGTCCCCGGCCATGGTCTGGGGAATGTCGCGCTGGGTCCGCTTTCGATCGGCGTCGGAGACGGCAGGGAGTGGCGTATCAAGCCAGCTGTCGGCCCGTCGTGTACGGATCTCCGCTTCGCGAACCGAGGTCAGGTATTGATCCATGCGGCCTTTGTCGGCCGATCCCATCGCCTGTTCCAGTCGGCGTACTTCCGCAAGATTGGCATCCAGCACGCTCCCTTTTTGACGCAAGGCCCGGCGCTGAGCTGCCATGCCCCCCTTCGGCGCCTCGAACAGCGAGGCGAAGATCTCGCTGCAACGACGCATCGAGGGCAAGCGGACCCCGTCGGCCGTCCACCCCAGAGATTCCCCGGTGAGTGCGACCTCCAGCGAAGGATAGCGCGTCTGTTTCGCCGTGACCTCGGCCATCTTCTGGTCCACCGAGATCGTGTTCCGGGCCGAAGGGCCGAGCTTGCCGCCGGTCAGCCAGACCGAGATGCAGTTGTGGTGATGGCTGATAGCGCCCGGATGATGCAGGCCGCTGATCGGAGTGATCGCCTCGCGATGCTTCTCCAACGGCTTGAGCGAGCGCGAGAACTGGTAGTCCTTGCCCGGCTTGGTGATCTGGTAATTGAGCGAATGCACGCCGTTGGCGAGGTAAATGAAAGCGCTGCGCCGCGGCGTTGCCGTCTGCTGCTCTGCGGCGTGCAGCGGGACCATGCACTCCAAGAACGGCAGAGAGATGCAAGTCCCTAAGGCGCGCAGGGCGTGTCGGCGGTCGATCAACCAGGGTTGAGAGGGCTTGCTCATCGGGTTTCTCTTGGAAAAGGAATTTCAAGACCATTCATGGCTTCGCCATGAATTCGTCCGTATCGGCGTCGCTTTGCGACAGCCGACGCTCACGCTCATCGTTTTTGAATCAGGTCGGAAAGGGCCACGGCGCGAAGGATGTCCTGCACGCGGTATTGGCTCTTCTTCGCTTCAGCCTCGATCAATTTCAGATTGTCCTCGTCGTCGACCGTCAGCACCCGGCGAAGCGCGTAGGTACAAAGGTGTTCGATGAAGGCGCGCGCGATGCGCTCGCGGTCCTCGATCAACAACCGTTTGAATTGGACGGAATCTTTGAACGAACGGCCATCGGGCATCACGCCTGAAGCGTCGATGGGCGGGTCCTCGCCGATCCCCTTGGCGACCTTCTCGCGGGTGCGCCATTGGCCAATGGCATCGTAGTTGTCCCACGCGATTCCGAAGTGGTCGATCTTTGCATGGCAGGCCGCACAGCTTGCGTTGTTGCGATGCGCTTCGATCTTCTGGCGGATCGTCGCCTTGGGACTTTCGGGCGGATTGGGTTCGATCGGGTCGACATTGGCCGGTGGAGGGGGCGGGGTCTTGCCGAAGATCGCTTCACTGACCCATACCCCGCGATGCACCGGACGATGCCGCGTTCCGTCCGACGTCAGCCCCAGCACGGCGCCCATCGTCAGCAGTCCGCCGCGATGATCTTCGGGCTTCAGCGAGACGCGCTGGTAGCCGCCCGACTTCGGCTCGGGCAGGCCGTAGAAATCGCAAAGCCGCGCGTTGGCCATCGTCCAATCGGAATCGATGAAGCTGTCCACAGGCAGGTTCTTGGCGAACATCTCACGGAAGAACTCGACAGGCTCGGCACGCAAGCTCGTCTCCAGCCAGGCGTCGTAGGTCGGATACAGCTTCTTGTCCGGCGTGAACATGCCCAGGCGATGCAATTGCAGCCATTGCCTTACGAAATCGTCGATGAAGCGGTTGGCCTTGCCGTCCGCGAGCATGCGGTCCACTTCTTTCTTCAGTCCGTCCCCTTGCAGCGAGCCGCCTCGGGCCGCAGCAAACAAGGCATCGTCGGGCATCGAACTCCAGAGGAAATACGACAGCCTCGATGCGAGCTCCGCAGGATTGAGCCGTTCCCGCGCGACCGGGTCCCCCTCGACAAGGTAAATAAAATGCCGCGAGGTCAGCACTCCTTGCATCGCCACGCGATAAGCGGCGGCTGTCTTCTCGCCCGCCTCGCGTTCCGAGCGGTAGGCTTGCAGATAGTCCGCCAGTTCCTCTTTCTTCACGGGCCGTCGCCAGGCTCGTTCGGCAAAACGCTGCAGGTGCTCGGCAACGACTTCGGGCGTTGCGTCCTCGGGCGGCAGCAGACCATCGCGTCGCGACTTCTCGGCCGGAGTTTCCAGCGGTCCCTCCCACTCGATCCAATCGACCAGCACCGTGGAGAAGAGACCGTTCCCCTTGTCGTCGAACATCTGCGGCGCGTTGGGATTCAGCAGCACGGTGTCGCTGCTGTGCGTGAAAATGTAACTGCCCCGACTGTTGAGCGCATTGCGGAAGGCCGCGCCGGCCCGGCGGTCCACCACGTCGGTGGACACGACGCAGAAGTCCAGAGAGACCGGCATCTCGAGAAACACCTCGAACTCGTAAACCTGCGGGCGATCTTCTGGTGCCGTGATGTCAAACTCGATGAGTCCATCCACCGTCTCCTCGCTGGTTGTCTTGCCGATGCTCAAGTGGGCCGTCTGACCACCGAGCGGCCGGATTCCGCTGGCCTGCATGCGCAGGCGATAGAGTCCGCTGTGCTCGGGCCCGGTCTTTCCGAACCAACCCGGCGAGAAGGCATCCTGGACAGTGCCGGGATAAAGGAGATACCGCAGCGGCCGTTTGATGCCGAATCGGTCCAGCGCCGCTTGCTGCGCTTTGCCGCCGTTGTAACGGAGTTCGGCAGCGGTCTTGCGGATCTTGCGTGACTCGCCGGACTTATTGGCGGGATAGGCGCGATCCAGCACCAGCCCCGCCGCCCGGTAATAGCGATCCACATGCGACGGCGAGAGCGACAACTCCGACCCAATACGCTCAAACCCGTGCCAGAGCGTGTCCTCGTTCAACTCGCCCGGCTTGGTCGGATCGTAGCGCACGCCGAGCAGGTCGTAGACGGTGTTCTGATACTCCTTTCGGCTCAGGCGATAGTGTGCCACGCTTGGCCGAGCCGCCATGCGCGCCGCCCGCCCTTCCTTGAGCCGCGCGTCGAGGCTCGTCACAAACGTCGAGATCTCCGCTTGTGTCGGCTGCGGCTCTTTCGCGGGTGGCATCTCGCCGCTGTTCACCTTATCGAGCGCCTCGGCCCAGTGGTGCGTGTCCGTGCCGGCCTTGAAATCTCGCGACAACCGGTCCAGCCGGATGTCTCCCTTCTCCTGCTTCGGGCCGTGACAGCGGATGCAATGCTTCTCGAGGAAAGCCTCGAACGGTTCCGCGCCGCCAGCGACGCCTGTCAAACCAAGACTGGCCGTGAACGTCAGACAGAACCAGGAAAGAGATCGCAAGTTGGACATGATTCCCCGTTATTTTGAGTGCGGCAATCTCAGGCCGCAGTGGGTTGTCTTTAGGAGAGGGTCGATAGTGATGCAAATCCTCCGCCAACACCGAAATGCTGACGGCACGTGCAAAAGTGTGGCACTCGATTCTACCCGGCCCGCTGCACCGACTGCCAGTCGTGGCGGATCGCCCTGGCGAACGTCAACGTTCAGACGCGATTCAACGTGCCTGTCGTTCCCGCGAACGAATCGGTCTGGACGCCGAAGCGTTGCAAGAGCGAAACGAAGAGCAGAGCAAGCGGTTGTTCTTCGATCTGGACCTCGGCTTGCCAGCCAGAGTCGGTGTCGATTCCAGCGCCTGCTTGGTTGTCTTCGTTGCCCTTGCCGAACTTGAGATAGCGGCCATTGGTGAAGCCCAGATTCTTTCCGCCGGCGGAGATGATCGGGTAGTTGCGCGACAGGTGGAAACTGCTGGAAGCAGAACCATGCATCGCGAACGTGTTGTCCAACATGCTTCCTTGGCCGGAGGGCTCGGGCGTGTCTTTCAGCCTTTGGGCGAAGCGTCCGAACTCTTCCGCCTGGTAGCGATTGTAGGCACCGAGATTCTTCCAGCCGCCGGGCTCCTTGACAGCATGCGTCAGCCCGTGGGCGCCGCCCAACCCAACCGCCCGCGATAGCAGGTCATGCGGTCCCTCGCCATTCTCTCGCCCCAACTGGAACGTCGCGACGCGCGTCGAATCACTCAGGAAGGCAAGGTAAATCAACTCGTACATGGTTTGGAAGTAGAGACGGGCTTCCTCTGGAGTGGCGTCCAAATGAAGGTTGCGGGTGTCGACCGCGGGAATCGGCGTATCGATCCATTTCTGCGCTTTGGCCAGCTTGACTTCGGTGTCGCGCACCGCGTCCAAATACTGCGAGAGCGTTTGTCGATCGTGCTTGGATAGCGACTTCTCCAACGAACGCGTATTCGCGATGAGCAGGTCGAGGGCGCTCTTGCTCCTGGCCAGCCGGGCATGGGCGTCCTTGCCGCTGGTTACGAACAATGTATCGAAGATCTGCTTCGGTTTGTTCATCGCCGGAATCGGCCGGCCCTCGCGATTGAACGACTGCGTCTGCGCGCCGCGCGGGCCGCCGATGCCGCCGTTGGTCGACATCACCAGCGATGCATGGCGGGTGAATTCACCGGCATGTGCGGCGATCGCCTGGTCGACGGAAATGGAGTTCTTATAGGCGCCGTCGCCTCCGGTGGCCGCACCGGTCAGGTACTGATCCGCGTTGGAGTGTCCGTGAACCTTGCGGGCCGCCGGATGGGACAGCCCCGAATAGATGGTGATGTCGCTGCGCAGCGGTTCCAGCACGTCGAGGACTTTCGTCAGTTCAAAGTCCTTCTCGCCGCCGCGCGGGAACCAGCTCCAATCCTTCCATGCCGGATCTGTCTTGAGCGGCAGCCCCACACCATCCGGATGATAGACGCTCAGGAAGCGCTTCGGCGCCGCCGCGCCAGGGCCCGAGCCCGCGCCCGACGCGCGGGCCAGCGATTCCAGCCAAGGCAGCGCGAGGGCCACGCCGGCGCCATGCAGAAAATTGCGGCGATGTAAGGTCGTTGGCTTATCGGTCATCATCGGACCCCGACTCTATTTCGAGTTGAATAGGTTGCTGCTTACGATCAGATGGATCAGGTCTGTTAGCCGATCGCCCTTTTTCCGGAACTGGGCGGTCAGGTGATCGACGTCCGCGTGATCGGCAAACGTCAGCGGGCGACCAAGGGCATACGCGGACATCTTATGCACCATGGCCTGAGCAAACTGATCCTGGCGATCTGCTAACAGGTATCGCTTGAGACCGTCCACCCCGGCCAGTTCCTGTTTGTTGAACAGCACCGACGTTGCGTCCACGGGTTTATTCTTGATTTTGGTGCGAAACGATCCGGTGGAGTCAAAGTTCTCGAACGCGATTCCCCAAGGATCGATGCGGGAGTGGCACGACTTGCAGGCCAGTTTGTTGCGATGGTCGGCAATCCGCTCTTTGAGCGTCATTTCCAGGATTCGCGGATCGGTCAGATCGACTTTCGGAACGTCGGCCGGCGGCGGAGGAGGCGGCTCGTGAAGAATCCGCTCGAGCAGCCAGACACCGCGCTTCAGCGGATGAGAGTCCGCACCGTCGGAATTCATCGCCAGGATTCCAGCACAAGTCAAAATTCCGCCGCGGTTTGCCTGAGCCGTGACGGGGACCTTGCGAAAGTGAGGGCCGAAAACCTCTGCGATGCCATAGTGCTGCGCCAGTCGCTCATTTACCACGACGTAATCTGAATGCAGGAAGTCCATGACGCTGCTGTTGCCGCGCAGGGCTTCTTCAAAAAAGGCGCTCGGTTCCTGCCGCATCGCGTCGCGCAACGCTTCGTCTTTGAGATGAGGAGCGCTTGCCAGGCCGTCCAGGCCCAGCCATTGCTCCATGAAATGTTGCGCGAATCGACGGCCGCGCGGGTCGGCCAGCATGCGGTCGACCTGGGCGTTCAAGTGGGCCGGGTCTTTCAGCTTGCCTTCCCGCGCCAGTTGCAGCAGTTCCTGGTCGGGTACGCTCGCCCAGAGAAAGAACGAAAGCCGGGTGGCAAGTTCCGAATCCGTGATCGTTTCCGGTCTGCGGGCGGGCTCCCCGGACGATCGTTGCGTCAGGTAGAGGAACTCCGGCGAGGCGAGAACCGTGGCCAGGACTTCGACCATGGCCCCTTCAAACGTATCGAAGTCGGGACGAAACTTGGCGAACAACTCCAGAAAGGGATCGACTTCCCCGGCAGCAACAGGCCGTCGCCAGGCGCGCTCCAGGAAGCGGGTCAGCACTTCTCTGCCATAAAGCTGCTCGTCGCTCCTGGTCTTACTCTCGATGAAGATCGCCACATGGCTCTGCGGGGGCCACTGGGCGTAGTGCGGTGCGCTAACTTCGATGTAATCGATCGCCACTCGCAACGGGTCCTTCCCGCGTGCGTTGGACTCGTTGCGGATGTGCAGGAATTCATCCCGCCGGGGGAACGTGGTCTCCAGCTTGCGGAAAGGATTGCGCTGAATTTCGCTGAGCGGAATGTCGAACTCGATGAACTCTGGCCTGTCGGCGGGCGCCGCGACGGGCAGATCTCGCCGGCTGACGACCTGCGAGAAGTTGGCGTTGTTACTGGTGTGAGCGCTGAAGATCAGCCGCAGGCTCGCGTACTCGTTGGGATCCATCGAGGTCCGACCGGCACGAATCCGCACGCGCATCGTCCCTTCATCGGGCAGAAAACGATCCAGATTGATCTTCAACTCGCTCGCTCGCGGCAGTACGGCGACGACAGGCGAAACCGCGGGGTTGTGACCTGCCAGGTCGCCGGGCTTGGGAAGCGCGTTGCCGCCCGAGAACGAGATGGCATCGCCCGAGGTTCGATCGAGCAGGTGGGGCCTGTTTCGGTCGGCGGGACGATCTTCGCCCTTCTTGCCTCGTTTCGCTTTGTTCTCTGGCCCCTTCGACAGCTCCTCTTGCATCGAGATGAGGTACGTGACGGGCTGGGGACGTTCTCCGCGGACGGTCGCTCGTTGCAGGGCCTTCAGCGCGAGTTCGCGATAAGCTTCGAACTGCGACGCCGACATCTGCAGCAGATCGGAACTGTTCTTGAAACCGTCCTCCGAGGCCGTCTCCGGCGGCAGGCTGCTCGCCAGCGTGTAGGGCAAACCCAGCAGGTCCTGCAGGGCGTAGTTGTATTCGTATTCCGTCATTCGCCGAAACGAGGAATGTTCGGATCGGTTGCGGCGAACCATCGAAGCCGCGCTCATTTCATCGCTGAGCCAGTTGACGATGTTGCTGCGATCCGCCTCGGCCAGTTGATACTTCGGTTCGTCCGACGGCGGCATCTCCCCATTGCTCAGCACCTTGTAAATCCCCCGCCAACGGTCGACATCGGGACCGGTCAGCAGGTCAGGGTTCAACTGGTCGACGCGAAGATTCGCCTCGGTCGAGTCGGGACCGTGACAAGCGACGCACTTTTGAACGAGGACCGCAGCGATGGACTTGCGGAAGTGTTCCAGGTTGGCCGTGGGAACAACGGGCTTCGCCTCGACTTTTTTTCCGGTCTCTTTCAAGAACAGAGACTTCGCGCGTCCCGCCTCTCGGGCTTCCAGCAAACTCAAGGGCGTACCGTCGGGCTCGGCGGCGAACGACAGCCAGGCGCTTCCGAACACCAAGAAGATGGTGAGGATCCGAGTTCGCATGGCTGGAATTGCTTGAGGAGGTGAGTGGCCCACAACACGTAAGCATACGTTGATGTTCCAGCTTAACCGCGAAAGAAGGGCTCCGTCAATCATTCCTCGGCCCCGTATTCGGCAATGCGCTTATGGTCGGTTTGCTGGCCTTCCTTTGCAGCACGACACTTAGCTTTGATGGCGACCGCGTTGGTGAGAAATCCGAGCTAACCCTGCCTTGACCTGCTCTCCGTTGCGTCGTCGCGCCGCTATCGCTAGACTCCTGGTCCGCACTTCGGCGAGCAGGAAGCGCCGAAAGCCTAAGCACTTAGGCGATTGGGCTGTCTGCTTTGCGAGTCCGTTGCGGCGGCTCGATCCCCTAGGAGGACTTCACGCGGTGGCAATCGGTGGTTCGAAGATGGCCGTCGGCGCGGCAATCGGCGGCAACGCTGTGGTGATGGTGGCCAAATTCGTGGTATTCGGGTTCACCGGTTCCGGCGCGATGCTTTCCGAGGCGATCCACTCGGTGGCCGACGTGCTGAATCAGATCATGCTTTACGTCGGGCTGGTCCGCTCGGACCGCGTCGCCGACCATGCGTTCGAGTACGGCTACGGCGCCGAACGCTACGTCTGGGCCTTGATGTCGGCCGTCGGCATCTTTTTTCTCGGCTGCGGCGTGACCATCTACCACGGGATCATGTCCCTTCTGAATCCCGACCACCAGGTGCGCGAACTCGGCTGGGCAATCGGGGTCCTGATCGTCTCGTTTCTGGTCGAGGCCTTCGTCCTTTATCTGGCTCTGCGTACCGTCCACCGCGATGCCGCCGGTCGGCCGTTTTTCGCATTCCTATGGAGCGAAGCCGACCCATCGGCCGTGGCAGTGATTCTGGAGGACTCAGCCGCCTGCATCGGCGTGGTGATCGCCTTTGGCGCCATTGTGCTGACCAGCATCACCGGCGAGCAGTACTGGGATGCCATCGGCACCCTGCTGATCGGTCTGCTCCTGGGCGGAGTGGCCACCTGGCTGGTGCTGCGCAACCGACAGTTGCTGGTGGGACCTTCCATTCCCGCCCATGTCCGGGCTCAGATCCAAAAGATCCTTGAGGATAGCCCCGCGATCGAGGAAGTCGTCGATATGCGGACGGAGATGATGGACTCGGAAACGTACCGCATCAAGGCCGACCTGAAGTTCGACGGCGCCGTGCTGGCCGAGAAGCTCGAGCCCAAACTGAAGCGGGCCTATCCGCACGTGCAGAGCTACGAAGACTTCCGCCGGTTCGCGATCTACTATGCCGACCAGGTGCTGGAAGTGCTGGGGGACGAGATCGACGCCATCGAGCACAAGATTCAGACCGACGTACCCAAAGCGCGGCTTCTGGATTTGGAAGCGGATTGATCGAGAGCGACGACTCGACGTGCGTCGCTACTTCCAATGCATGGGGACGGTGACGACTTCAAAGAATCGCACCCGATCGAGCGCTTTGAATACATGCGTTTGCTGTGCGACCGTCATTGCCTGGGCATTGGACTTCCACCACTGAAACCAGGCCAGACGACGCGACTCATGCAGCGCCCTGCGAGGCACAGCGCGCGGAATGAGGGTCACGGCATATTTACCGGGTAGTTCGGGGGGCTGAATGTACGCATCCAACACCCAGTCATGCAGCACTTCCTCGGGCAGCGAAGTGAACGCCTGCAAATTCGCAAGATTGGCGCAGGCCGGATCTGCGGCCTCTCTTTCAAACGGGTTTCCTGGGAAGAGAGGCGCACTTCGGTTCTGTTCGCATGCGGCATGATAGTCCTCGGCGTCGTGCTGCCGTGTAAAAAGTCGCAACACGCCAGAACTCTCCGAGTCGCGTCCTTGGGTCCGCAAGGGCCCAAGAAACCTGCCTTTCCAGCGGACCAAATAAATGTCCATGGCTCGTCGAACCTTATCTCTCTATTTCAATCGCCACGATCCGAAAGAACCATGCTTTGTCGAATAGTGCGACGAACTCCGAGAAATCCTGGATCGATTGCCATTCCAGACGCCGCATTGCTCTGGACCACCACCACGAACAAGTCCAATCGCGTTTCTTAGTTCCGTTTGAAGTGGTCACTCTCGGCTCATCGATACGGAACTGACTTAGGTACCTGAACAGTTCGGGCTCGGTTAGGCTGGTCGCGCACGTCAAGCCGCCGGCCATTGCGATTAGGCTCGCCTCGGAACATGCCTCGCGCTCGGCTTCGAGTCTGCGCAACTCGGCCAATTTCGGATCTGCGTAAACGCGAATCGGATCCTCAGATAATGGGCCTAGATGCTCTCCAGCACCGTCCCAGCGAGTGCGCATCAAGACGTACGCGATTCGCTGAGATTCGGCTGCCGATTTGCGTGACATGCATTTTTGACAGCCATCGCTGAAGAAAGGTTCGCCAGCCCGCGTCGCGCTATCGCGAGGGGAGCAGGTCCAGGATCTTCTCAACCAGCGCAAACGGCTGATACGGCTTCTGGATCACCCCTGAAAGTCCCAGCCGCGTCAGCCTGTCCACGGTGGCCCGATCGAGCGAGCCACTGGCCAGAATGGCCTTCACGTGGGAGCGAATGGTGCGCAGCTCCTGATAGAGCTGTTCGCCGCTCATGCCCGGCATCCACATGTCCAGCACCACCAGATCAATCTGGTTTTGGTGCGCACGGTACATTTCGAGCGCCTGGCTGCCGTCCTGGGCCAGCAGCACCGTGAAGCCGGCACTTCGAAGCGCCCGGCCCATCAGCTCGCGGATCGGCGTGTCGTCTTCGGCGACCAAGATGCAGCCCTTTGTCACAGGCGTCTGATGCCCTTGAATCTGCGCGGGAGCGGCCCTCAGTGTCACCCGAGCCGTGGTCCCTCTTCCGGCCGTCGTGCGAAGCGAGACGTCACCCTGGAAGCTCTGTACGATCCCTTGCACCACGGCTAGTCCCAGCCCTCGCTCGGGCGACTTGGTGCTGAAGAACGGTTCAAACGCCCGCAGCCGAGTTTCCTCGTGCATGCCGCACCCATCGTCCGAGACCTCGAGAAAGACTCGCGCCTCGCCGCTTACTTCCACTCTTCCGGCACGCAGTCCGATGACGCCTGAGCGATCGCCAATGGCATCTCGTGCGTTTGCGGTCAGATTCTGGCAAAGCATTCTGAGTTGGGCGGGATCGGCAAGCACCAGGGGCAGATCGGGCTCAATCTGCATTTGCAGTTTGATCCGTTCCGGCAGCACTCCGTGCAGCACCTTTTCCTGTTCCGTCAGAACTTCGTCCAACCGACAGGGAACTGCAACCGAGGGATTCTTCCCCGCGCAGATCTGCAATTGCCTGGTCAGGTCGGTGGCACTGCGCACGATCGTTTCGATCGGCTGCAGCCGTCGCCGCAACTGCGCATCGGGCGGCAGTCCATCGCAGGCAAGGCTCAGATCCCCTTCGATGCACTGCAGGATATTGTTGAATCGGTGGGCGGCCCCGGCCGACAGCGCGGCCAGTGCCGAGCGCAGCCGTTCGTTGGACTCGCGGGCCAGCACGGCAATCGAAGTGATTGACTGCTCGTTCACGGAATCGGACTGGGCTGCCAGCCAATCCGCCAGGGCTTTCTCGGCCTCGGCAGCCGTCTGATAGCGATCGCCGGGCTGTTTGGCCATCATCTTGTCGCAGATGGCAATGAGCCGCTGTGGCGCATCGGGGCGAAGTTGCCGGATGTCGCGCGGGGCGGCATACAGATGCCGATGCAGACGTTCGAAGAGCTTGTACTCGTGATACGGCGCCTGGCCGGTCAACAGGTAATAGAGCGTGCCCCCCAGTCCGTAGACATCGGCTCGGACATCGACTTCGTGGCTGTTCACGATCTGCTCCGGCGCGACGTAGTCGACCGTGCCCAGAAAGCCCTGATCCTGCGTCAGGATCGGCTCGTCGGCCTTGGTGAACCTCGCCAAGCCCAGGTCAAGGACCTTCACATTGCCGCTGGCGTCGAGCATCAGATTGGCCGGCTTGACGTCGCGATGGATCAGCCCCTTCAAGTGCGCGTGGGCCAAACCTTCGGCGGCCTGCCGGACATACTCGGCTGCTTTGGCGGCATCCAGCGGGCCCGCTCTTTCGACCAGCGCGTCCAGGTTCTCTCCCTCGACGAACTCCATGACCAGGTAATAGAGATCCCCCTCCCAATCGAAGTGAAACGTGCGGGCCACGTGCGGATGATCCAGGCTGGCGGCCGCGCGCGACTCAACCAGGAACCGCTGCAGTCGAACGTCTTTAATGTCGGGAAGGTTCGAAAAGACCTTGATCGCGACCCGGCGTCGCATCTGCACATGCTCGGCCAAATAGACGCGGGCCATGCCTCCGCGCGTCAACTCGTACAGCAGGCGATAGCGGCCCAGCATCAAGGGCTCGCTGCGGCCTTCCAGAAGGATGCGATGCTGCCAGGGGGTTAACAGCCCTGAAGACTGCAAGGTGCCGGCCAGGGCTTCGATTCGAGCCAACCCCGAGAGTTTGGCGTCCGCATCGGCCAGCGAACTTTCGAGACAATCTTGCGGGACGATCCCTGCACGCTGGAGCCGCGAGAGGTAGTCGTCGAAGTTCAATGCTTCGGCGCCTTCGACGGGAGCATCAAACGTGCCGGCGTCCATGAAAGGCCCTTGGTAGAGAAATGGCTAGAAATCGCACAACGGGACATGCGCCGAGAAAATCGATGGCAATTCCCCCAGTTCTACCAGTCGAAGCAGGCATGTGCCAGTTTCGGAAGACTGCATCGGCCTAACTCGTGTGGATGTCTCGATTCTGGGTGGATTGGTGGGCAGAGGGCCACAAGGCCCACCGCTTCGGCCAGAAGACTCCGTCCCGACGCGAATCTCGAGTCGAACCAATCCAGGGAACGGACCTTACTCGCCAGAGCGGTGGGACTCGTTTCACCCTGCCCACCCTCCGAATGCACGCGACGGAGCCAGAAGGCAGACTGATTAGAATCCCCATATGCAGAAATCTCAATAAAATCTATATAACAGATTTACAACAAACTGATAACATGCTATACTGCGTAATGGATAGCAGGCCAGAGCAGGGATCGATAGCTCCCGAAGGGTGGAGGACCCGGGACGGGATGTGTCCGTTCCGCGCGCGGGCTTTGGAGAAGGATTTCCCCTACGGGGAACAACCTCGGCAACGAAGACCAGGACTTGAGAAACTGAAGCGTCAAATGCCAAGCTGCCGAACTCAACTCGCAATCTTGCGCGCCCCCCGGGGCGCCGGCGCCCCGTGTGGCCTCCGCGTCCCAACCCGCAAAGTTACACGGCCAGGCCTCATGGGCGCGCCCTCAACTCGCAATCTTGCGCGCCCCCCCCGGGGCGCCGGCGCCCCGTGTGGCCTCCGCGCCCCAACCCGCAAAGTTACACGGCCAGGCCTCGTGGGCGCGCCCTCAACTCGCAATCTTGCGCGCCCCCCGGGGCGCCGGCGCCCCGTGTGGCCTCTGCGTCCCAACCCGCAAAGTTACACGGCCAAGCCTCGTGGGCGCGACCTCAACTCGCAATCTTGCGCGCCCCCCGGGGCGCCGGCGCCCCGTGTGGCCTCCGCGCCCCAACCCGCAAAGTTACACGGCCAGGCCTCATGGGCGCGACCTCAACTCGCAATCTTGCGCGCCCCCGGGGCGCCGGCGCCCCGTGTGGCCTCCGCGCCCCAACCCGCAAAGTTACACGGCCAGGCCTCGTGGGCGCGCCCTCAACTCGCAATCTTGCGCGCCCCCCGGGGCGCCGGCGCCCCATGTGGCCTCCGCGCCCCAACCCGCAAAGCTACATCCGCAACCGCTCTGTCCGAAGTCCCAAAGGGGGTGGCGTTGTGACAGCCTGGGGCATCGACCCTGGTACGCGCCGCCACACCACCCCGTCTTGGGCGAGTAAGCTCCTAGACGGATTCGTCCGGCCGAAGTGGTGGGCCTCGCTGTCCACCCTTACGGCTACGATTTCCACCCCGAATCGAGACGCCCACACGCCTAACTGTCTGATAAACTCGTGCCTACTTTTGTGATAGTCGTTTGCGCTTGACGCCTTGCGGTACTGCCCGGGACAATCCGACCGCTCTGTACCCGCTCTTGGAACGCGAGTTGCCGGTGATTCTCGACGTTGCAGACGATCCGCGAACCTGGAGGCCCTTTCTTGCGCTGCCGGAACGTCTGTATCGAGGTGATCCGCACTATTGCCCGCCGCTGCGGCCGGCGGTGCTAGCCAGCCTGGGTCGAAGCAAGTTCTTTGGCCGGCAACGCGTATTGGTGGCGATGAATGATCGTCAGGCGTTGGCCCGCGTGGTGGCCCGCATCTCGCCCACGTTGTCGGACAGCGCCGGCAAGCCAATGGGCATGCTTGGGTTCTTCGAGGCCGAAGACAATTCCGAGGCGGTCCGAGAGTTGCTGGCTACGGCTATCCGCTGGCTGCGCAATCGAGGCGTTCGACGGATCATCGGCCCGATGGACGGCGACACCTGGCACCGCTATCGCTTCAATCAGGGCCCCCACGACACGGCGCCCTTCCTGATGGAGCCCTACAACAAGCCTTACTATCCGGCCATGTGGGAGGCCTGCGGCTTTGTGCCTTTGGAGAGCTACTATTCCAAGCAGGTGGCCGACGTCACTCCCGCGGCCGCGGCCCTGGCGCCGATTCTGGCCCGCGTCGAGAAACGGGGCTACCGCCTGCGAAAGCTCGTCTTGGAGAACTTTCGCGAGGAACTGGTCATCCTGCATCGAATGTCGTGCGACATCTTTGCGGAGAACTTTTTCTACGACCCGATCTCCGTGGAAGACTTCATCGCGCTCTACGAGCCGGCAAAGTCGCTGGTTGATCCCGAGTTGGTTTGGTTTGCGCAGGCGCCCGACGGCCAATACGTCGGTTTTCTGTTTGCCGTGGTGGACTACCAGCAGGCGGTCGCCTCGATGGGTTACAGCCGAGGCAAGCTGGCCAAGTTCAAGTTCCTGCTGAATCGACGACGGGCCGATGCTGTGAACATGAAATCTCTCGGGGTCACGGCGGCCCACCGCAAAAGCGGACTAGGAGCGGCCCTGATGTGCCGCGGCTACCAACAGATGCTCGCCCGAGGGTTTCGCAAGGCGAACCTTTGCCTGATTCGCGAAGGGAACCCTTCGGGACGACTGGACGGCGAACTGGGCGTGGTGAGCCGGCGCTATGTGTTGTATCAGCACTCGGGTTGACGAACAGCGATCCCTCAATGGCCTCAGCCAGACCCACCAACGTTGTCTCCTTTCTACGCTCAGCGGCGGAGCGGGTCGGCGCGCGCCCTGCACTGATCCTGGAGAATGACGCTGGCCAGGACGAGTCGATCAGCTTTGCACAACTCTGGGATCGCGTCGATCGAGTCAGCGCGGGACTTCGCCGCGAAGGACTCGCCCCGGGCGAACGGGCGATCGTGATGATCCCCATGTCCATCGACCTCTACGTGGTCCTGTTGGCCGTGCTCAAGTTGGGCGGAGTAGCCGTGTTTGTCGATCCCTGGATCGACCGCCGGAAAATTGCTGCCTTTGCCGCTTTCGCCCGACCGACTGCGTATCTGGGAATCGCCAAGAGTCACGTGCTTCGGCTCCTTGAGCCCGCGCTACGCTCGATTCGTCTGTCGGTGACCACGGGGCAACGGTTCCTGAATCTGCCGGCCCGTCGAACGCTGAGGGAGCTGCTTGCTCAGCCGGGAGATGGCCAGGTTTTTGACGCCACGCCAGACGATCCGGCGCTCATCACCTTCACGACAGGCTCCAGTGGCATTCCCAAAGGCGCGAATCGCACGCATGGGTTCCTGGCGGCCCAGCACGCAGCGCTCACAGTGACCTTCCCCTATCGCGACGAGGACATCGACATGCCGATGTTCCCCGTCTTCGCGCTGAATAACCTGGCCAGCGGCATCACCTCGATTGTCCCGCGGATGGACTTCGCCAAGGTCGACCAGATCGATGCCGCAGGAATTCTGGCCCAGATGCGTCGGCATCGAGTGACCGCCTGCACGGCTTCGCCGCCGTTCTATGACCGGCTTGCCGAACATCTGAAGTCGGGCGGCGAACCGCTCCCGCTGGTGCGCCGCGTCCTGACCGGCGGTGCTCCTGTCGGCGATTCGCAGCTCCAGTCTTGGCAGCAAGCATTTCATACTGCCGCAGCTCCCGTAGAGATTGTGGTCGCTTACGGCTCGACCGAGGCGGAACCGGTCGCTCACATTCATGCCGAGGAAAGGCTGGCCCTGTCGCATCACACGACGGCAAGACCGCAAGGCTACTGTGTGGGCGTCCTGATCCCGGCCATCACCGCGCACGCGATCCGCATTCATGCCGGGCCGATCGAACTAGGCCAGCAAGGCTGGAGCGACTGGGACGTGCCGCGCGGCGAAGTGGGAGAGTTGGTTGTCTCCGGCCTGCACGTCTGCAAGGACTACTATCTGAATCCGATGGCAGTGGCCGAGAACAAGATCGTCGACGCGGATGGCCAGGTGTGGCATCGGATGGGAGACACCGGCTACTTCGACGCAGACGGGAGATTCTGGCTGGTCGGCCGCGTTTACTCCACAATCTGGCGGAATGGCCAGACGGTTCATCCGCAGTTGCTGGAGCAGGCCGCTCGTGGGGCCGATCCGCGCATCCGCCAGACCGCGGCATTGGGCTTGGCTGACGGGATGCTCGGCGAGCGCGTGGCGATCGTCGTGCGGGGAGAGATCGACGCCGAAGTCGAACAGCAGATTCGCACCCGACTCGCCGACGCCGGGTTTCCGCTCGACGAATTGATCGTCTCCGACAAGCCGCTGCCGGTCGATCCTCGGCATAACTCAAAAATCGACTACGCCGAGCTGAAAAGAAATCTGGGAAGATAGCGTCTGGGCAGGTTTGGATGTGAGCGGCACGGCGCTAGCCGCCGGTGAAATTGCGTTCTCACAGGGGTTTCCGGCGACTATCGCCTTGCCGCTCACCTGCAAGTTCGATTCGCACCAGGTCACCACCCTTCTGAGACAGGACACTAGCATCGCCCTTTCGGGGAAAGCATACTCTTGCCAAGGAGCGTTGGCGTTTATTGTGCCATCGCTCCATGCCCTGTGGGAGATCGGCCATGCGGTTGTTTTGCTGTCTGTGTATGTTGGCGATGGGTTTCACGGTGGCCGCCTTTGCTGCCGAGAAGGGGACCGCCCCCATCGAAGGGATGCGGCAGAACAACCCCGCGGTTCACGCCCTGGTCGGGGCGCGGATCGTCATCGCGCCCGGACGCGTGATCGAGAAAGGGACGATTGTCGTCCGCGACGGCTTGATCGCCGGCGTGGGCGCAGAGCTGCAACCTCCCAGCGACGCCCGTATCCATGACCTGGCGGGGAAGACGATCTACGCCGGGTTGATCGACGGCTATCACGAGTTGACCGACACGAGCGATGCGGATGACCGGGGGTCCCCTTACTGGAATCCGCAGGTCAAGCCCGAAAGGCGCGTCGCCCGGCGTTTGAAGCCATCTGCCGATGACAACAAGAAGTATCGCAGCCAGGGAATCGTCCTACGGCTGGTGGCACCATCCCAGGGAATTCTCAAAGGGACCAGCGCCCTGGTCGATACCAGCGATCGGGCCGCAAATGCAGTGATCGCTGCGGAAGACGTGGCGTTGCATGCCAGGCTCGCGCCGGTTGGGCCGCGCGGACGAGGGGCCGACCGGCAGTATCCCGCCTCGCCCATGGGGGCCGTGGCACTGGTGCGACAGGCTTTCTACGATGCCGACTGGTACGGCCGGGCGTGGGAAGCCCATCGTCAGCGAGCCGAAGTTCCGCACCCCGAACGCAACGATGCCTTGGAAGCTCTGCAAGGCTACGCCGGCGCGACGAAGCGGGTGATGATCGACGCTCAAGATGAACTGTACTTCCTGCGGGCCGACGCCTTGGCGCGCGAGTTCCGCTTGAATGTGATCGTACGCGGCTCGGGGGACGAGTACCGTCGACTGGACGAGATCGCCGCCACGGGACGCGCGGTGATCGTGCCGCTGGATTTCCCCGCACCGCCGGACGTGCGCTCTCCGCAGGACGCCCGGCATGTAACGCTGGAGCGGTTGCTGGATTGGGATCTGGCCCCGGAGAATGCCGGCCGACTGGCCAAGGCAGGGGTGAAGATTGCATTCACGTCGCATGGCCTGAAAGAGCCGAATGAGTTTCTCAAGGCGGTTCGCAAAGCGGTGCGGCGCGGGCTCTCGCCCGACGCGGCCCTGGCCGCACTGACCGTGACCCCCGCCGAGCTGTATGGTGTTGCCGCCCAAGCAGGAACAATCGAGAAGGGGAAGGGGGCTCACTTCGTCGTGACCGATGGGGACCTCTTCCAGACCAAGACCAAGGTGCTGGAGACCTGGGTAGCAGGCGAGCCGTTTGAGGTCGTCAAGAAGCCGGTCGTCTTGGCCACCGGCACCTGGGATATCGAGTTGCTGGGAGACAAGCCCGAAAAGCTGAAACTGACGCTGAAGCATGTGGACGGCAAGTGGACGGGCGAACTTACCCGCGGCGAGAAGAAGATCGCGGTGGAGCACGTGGCGCTCGACGACGCGCGGCTCAGCTTCTCGATCCCTGGCGAAGCCCTGGGCTGGAAGGGCGTGGTGCGCATGAGCGGCATCGTCTCTGGCACCGCCCTGGACGGCAGCGGCTTGTGGGCCGCGGGCGAGCGCTTTTTGTGGACCGCCCGACGCCGCGACGTTGAAGAAGAGCCCGAGGCGCTCCCCGCCCCGCCCAAGGTAGCGGCGATTCAAGTCGCGCTGGCGCTTGCCGACGCCGATGACAAAGACAAAGACAAGCCGAAGGACGACGAAGCTGAAGACAAGCCGGCCAAGGTGGACGAAGACAAGCTGCCGAAGACGGCGCTGTTTCCGGTGAACTATCCGCTGGGCGCATTCGGCGTCACCAGCCTTCCGCAACGGCCGGCGCTCGTCTGCTTTCAGAACGCCACGGTTTGGACCAGCGGCCCGGCCGGTATTTTGAAGAACGCCCGGGTGATCGTGAAGGAGGGCAAGATCGCGGCCGTGGGGACGGAGATTGCCGTGCCGGCCGGGGCCATGATCGTCGATCTGGAAGGCAAGCACCTGACGCCTGGCGTGATCGACTGCCACTCGCACAGCGCCACCGACGGCGGCATTAACGAAGCGACTCAGTCAGTCACGGCCGAGGTGCGGATCGGCGACTTCATCGACTGCGACCACATCGAGATCTACCGCCAACTGGCCGGCGGCGTGACCGCGATCAACGTCTTGCATGGCTCGGCCAACACGATCGGCGGACAGAATCAGGTGCTGAAACTCCGTTGGGGAGCTCCGCCCGAGAAGCTGAAGTTCGAAGGTGCGCCGCCGGGCATCAAGTTTGCCTTGGGCGAGAACGTGAAACAGGCCAACTGGGGCGACAAGTTCACCACGCGCTATCCGCAAAGCCGCATGGGAGTGGAGCAAGTGGTGCGCGACAGCTTCCGTTCGGCCCAGGAATATCAGCGGAGCTGGGCCGACTGGCGGCCCGGCCAGAACCGCTTACCCCCGCGGGTCGATCTTGAACTCGAAGCGATCGCCGAAATCTTGGCCGGCAAGCGGCTCATTCACTGCCACTCGTATCGGCAGGACGAGATCATCGCCTTCCTGCGGACGTGCGAAGACTTCAAAGTGAGAGTCGCCACCCTGCAGCACATTCTGGAGGGCTATAAGGTGGCCGACGTGATCGCGCGGCACGGCGCGGGTGGCTCGGCCTTCTCGGACTGGTGGGCCTATAAGATCGAGGTCTACGACGCCATCCCCTACAACGGCGCGGTCATGCATCAGGCGGGCGTGGTGGTTTCCTTCAACAGCGACTCGGCCGAGCACGCCCGGCGGCTCAACACCGAGGCGACCAAGGCCGTGAAGTACGGCGGACTGTCCGAGGTCGACGCCCTGAAGTTTGTCACGCTCAATCCCGCCCGGCAGTTGGGAATCGACAGTCGCGTCGGCTCCATCGAAGTTGGCAAGGACGCGGACCTGGCCGTATGGAATGACTCTCCTCTTTCGACGCTGGCTATCTGCGAGCAGACCTGGATTGACGGCCGGAAGTACTTCGACCGTGTCGAAGACCGCGAACGTCGCAAAGAGACCGAGAGCATGAAGGCCGCCCTGGTGCAGCGCGTGCTGGCTTCGGGCGAGAAGTCGGGGGACAGCTTGAAGGACAAGCTGACCAACCTGTGGGACCGCGAAGACATCTTCTGCCATCATCACTGCCACAATTGCAATCATCGCTAGCCTTATGCGAAATCGACGAATCCTCTGCGTGTTGGCGACTTTTTGCGCGGCATGCCTTTTTGCCGCGACAATGCAAGCCGCGCCCCCCATTCCCGGCGCCGCCCAAGACCGGCCGCGGGCCCTGATCGGCGGAACGGTACACCCCGTGGTCGGGGCGGACATCGAAAAGGGGACGGTCCTGTTCGTGAATGGCCGCATCACTGCGGTTGGACGCGACGTGGCTATTCCCGCGGACGCCGAGAAGATCGATGTCAGCGGCAAGCACGTCTATCCGGGGCTGATCGACGCCTACACGCAAGTGGGTCTGGTCGAGATCGACGCGGTGCGGGCGACCAACGACATCCGCGAAATCGGCCTCATCAATCCCAACGTGCGGGCCCAAGTGGCCTTCAATCCCGACAGCGAGATCATCCCCGTGGCTCGGGCGGGCGGAGTCCTTGTCGCCCTTTCGGCGCCCACTGGCGGCGCGATTGCCGGCACTTCGGCCCTGATGCAACTCGACGGCTGGACCTGGGAAGAAATGGCCGTGAAGTCTGCGGTCGGCATGCACCTGCATTGGCCCTTCATGCGGATCAATCGCGTGCCCGGCAATGAAGAGCAGGAGAAAGAAGCCCGCGAGAATCGGGCCAAGGCGCTGGAAGGTCTGCGCGACGCCTTCGCCGATGCCCGAGCCTATGGCAAGGCCAAGGCGAATCCACCGGCCGGAGCCCCGCCCGCGCATGACTTGCGATGGGAAGCCATGCAGCCGGTGCTGGAAGGCAAGCTCCCCCTGATCGTGCATGCCGATGAATTGACGCAGATCGAAGCGGCGGTGGCGTTCGCCGCCCGCGAAGGGGCGAAGATGATTCTGCTAGGCGGCTACGACGCCCCCGACTGCGCAGCGCTGCTCAAGCGGCACAACGTGCCGGTCCTGGCGGGGCCAATCCACCGGCTGCCGATGCACAAGGACGATCCCTACGATGCGCCCTTCACACTCCCCGAGCGGCTGCGCGAAGCGGGGCTGAAGTATTGCATCGTGGGCGAAGGAGGCGGATCCAACACGCGGAACCTGCCCTATCACGCGGCCATGGCGGCTGGGCATGGACTGTCTCAAGAGGAGGCGCTGAAGAGCATTACGCTCTACCCGGCACAGATTCTGGGAGTCGCCGATCGCCTGGGCTCCCTTGAGGCAGGCAAAGACGCCACGTTGATCGTGACCACGGGCGATCCACTCGACATCCGCAGCCAGGTCGAGCAGGCCTATATCGCGGGGCGAACGGTCGACCTGAACAACAAGCAACGCGAACTCTGGCTAAAGTACCGCGAGAAATACCGCCGGCAAGGAGCGAAGTAGCAGGACTATGCGGCAATGGATTTCCGTCGGGCTTCGCAGAAGTAAACCTGATAGCTCGCTGCGATCCCACCTTCCGCGGCGCGATAGGCTGCTTCGATCCGGCGCAGGCGACTGGGACTGAGCATGCCGTGCCATTGGCCGGCCCCGGTGCCGGTATGCTGGATCTTGCGCAGCAGTTCGAGCAGCGAGGGGTATTCTCGCCGGTAGTTCTCCTCGGCGATCTCGACCTGGCAGAATTGCGCCGACATCAACGCTCGCAGCGTCTCGGCTTCCAGAAAGTTCGCGGCGGCCGGCACGGCCTCGGGCCACACCTGCGCAAGGACCTGCGTCAATTCGCGAAACGTCCCTGGGCCAAACATCGCGAATGCCAGGCGACCTGCGGGAGCCAGCATCTGCGCGAACCGACGGGCAGCCAGAGGGAGGTCGTCGAACCACTGAAACGCCGCGCTCGACGTGATCAGATCGAAGAGGCCTTCCTCGGCGACAATCCGCTCTCCATCGGCTGCCTCGAACGCAACGTTCGCCCGGCCGGCCAGCTTCCGGCGCGCGACGGCAAGCATCTCCGGACAGAAGTCGATGGCCAGGATCTGGGCTTCGGGCCAGGCATTGGCCAGGCCCTGCGTCAGATTGCCGGTGCCGCAGCCGATTTCCAGGATGCGCACGGGCGCAGGACCGGCAAGCAAGCGGCGCAGCAAACCTTCGGCAACATCGCGCTGCACGTCGACGTGCGCGTCGTAGGTGTCGGCCGCCCGGGCAAAGGCGGCCTGCACGGCCTGTTTGCGATCTCGCTCAGTAGTCATCAGGGTGTCAACGGACATGGTCACTCGTCGGGGCGCTCAAGCTCGGCATTCAACCAGGGCAGGAACTGCTCGCTCAGGAACACGACATGCCCCACGTCGGGTAAGACCGCCAGGCGAGCACCGGCTGCGCGAGCGAGCGATTCAATTTCTCCTACGGGGGCGATCAGATCGCGCTTGCCGTGAACGAGAATCGGCTGCCGGTGCGGGGCGTCAAACGACAGGTCCTGTGTTTGTACGCAGCTCTGCCGCAGTTCGTCCAGCCCCACCTGAAGCTCCGCAAGATTGAGCGAAGCAACGAGTGCAGGCTCGATCTCGCGGGTGAACCAGTCGAATTCGCGTTTCTGTCCGGCAAATGCCCGCCGATAGAACCGCCGCAGCGCGGCTTGCGGATTCTCGATCAAGGCGGCCTTTTCGGTCGCGATCTCTGCTTCAAGGAATCGCGGGCGAAGCCCCGCCAGGAATACGCGGTCGACGCGGTCGGGGTGAAGTCGCGCGAACTTCAAGGAGCGAATCGCTCCCAGCGACCAACCGAAGAGCGATACCCGTTCCACCCCCCCCGCATCGAGGTGTTCGAGCAGCGAACCTGCGCGCACGCACAGTGTTTCGCTGGGCCATGCCACGCGGTCGAAGATTCGGCCGTCAAAGCCCCAGCCGGAGAAAAGACAAAGCATCGGGCTCGGCACTATTTGTTCTCGGCCGTCGGCTTGCTGATCCCCGTGCGGAAGCCGCTGGTCCGGTCGCGGAACGCCGGCGGAGGAGGCACGACGGTCGTGCCGCGGTTCCGCAGCTCATCGGTCTTCGTCCCGCGCGAATCCGAGTTCGCGGTGCCGCCCGAGATGCCCAAGCCCCGCAGGCTTTCTTCAAAGCGCTTGCGGGCATCGGTGTTCTCGGCGCCGCCGCGCATGGCGTCGTCGCGCATCTTTTTCCAACGCGTATAGAACTGCTCGGCCTTCTCGCGCGAACCGCCCAGGCTGTCGAGCAGCTTCTGGTCGGGGTTCGGCTTTTCGAGTTCGTCCTTCAGATGACGCAGGGCCAGGTCGACCCCTTCCACGGCGTCACTCAGGTTGACCGGGTCGTTCAGCTTGGGATCGGTGGCACCGCTCGGCCGATCTCCGTCGCGCGTTCCGCCTTGCGTCGGATTGCCTTGGCCGACGCCGGCTTCGCCTTTGTCGGTCTTGCCTTGAGGTCGACCGCTGCCGGCCTTGCCCCCTTCGCCCGAAGGATCGCTTTCGCTCGAGGAAGCCTCCTCGCCTTGCTTGCCAGCCGTACCCTTCTCGCCGGTGTTCTCGGGGTTCTTGCCGGAGCCTTCGCCTTCTTTCTTAGGGGCGGTCTTCGAGCCCTTGCCCGCTTCCGAGCCGCTTCGTCCGGTCTTCTCTTCGGAAGGTCCTTTGTCTCCAGCGCGGTTGATCTTGTCTCCATCGCCCGCTTCTTTGCCGGCCTTGCCGCCAGTGTCGGCCTCGGTATTCGAGCCGGCCCCGCCTTGACCGGCCTGATTGGAGTTCTGGCCTCCGCCCTTCTCGCCGTTCCCCTTGCGATCGCCCCCTTCACCGGCTTTAGAGTTGGAGTTCTTGTCGCTGATGCCGGGGCTCTTGGCCTCGTCACCTTTTTCGTTGGCCCCCTTCGAGTCCTGATCGGGCTTGCCGGTCTTGTCTTTGGCGTCCTGCTTGCCCTGCGAGGCCGGTGTGGGACCGCCATCTTGCTTCTGACCCTTCTTGTCGGACCCACCCGATGGCTTGTCGCGATCGCCCCCTTCTTCCTTGGACTCTTCACCGGGCGATTTGGGATCTCCCCCTTCCTTCTTGGGCAGGCCCTGCTTGGTCTCCCCTTCACCCTTCTGCGTGGCCCCTCCCTTGTCGTTGGGATCGCCTGGGCGGGGGCCTTCTTCGGTTTCGGTCCCCTGCTTGTCGGACTTCTTGCCGGCGCCCCCTTCGGATTTTTTGTCGGCCGCCTTGCTCCCCTCGTTCTCGAGATCGCCCGGCTGCTTCTTTTCTTGCGTATCGGTCCCTTCGCCCTTCTTGTCGCCCTTCTCAGGGTCGCTCTTCCCGTCGTCTCCCGATTGCTTGCCGGGGTTCCCCTGCTTTTCGCCCTTCTTCTCGCCTTTCTCGCCGGTTCCTTGCTTCTCGCCCGAGCCCTGCTCTGACGGGCTTCCCTTCTTCTCGCCCGATTTTTCGTTGCCGCTCTTCTGGGCGCCTTCCCCCTGCTTCGACTCCTGCTTGCCCGAGCCCTGCTTCGATTCCTTGCCTTGCTTATTCCCTTGCTTGTCGCCGCCCCCCTGCTTCGACTCATTCCCCTGCTTCGATTCCTGCTTGCCGCTCCCCTGCTTGCCCGACTCTTGCTTCCCTGATTCCTGCTTGCCTTCGCCGGACTGCTCCCCCTTCTTATCGCCTTGCTTGTCTCCGCCGCTCTCCTCGCCCTTCTTGTCGCCCCCGCCCTCTTGTTTGTCGTTCTTCTTGTCGTCGGGCTTCTTCTTTCCTTCCCCCTCTTCGTTCTTCTTCGAGCCCTTTTCTTCGCCCCCCTGGTCTTCGTTCTTCTTGGACTCGGGGTCCTTCTTAGGTGTCTCCTCTTCCTTCTCCTTCCGGCGGTGCTCTTCGATCTTTTCGAACGCGCGGCCAGGATCCTGATCGGGATTCACCTGCTCCTGCTTCTCGTTCCCCTTGGGATCGTTCAAGCGATCGGAGCCGTTCTTGTCCGGCTCAAAGGTCTTCGTCTCGGTCGGATTCCCTTGGCCCTTGGGATCCTTCTCCCCCTCACCGTTGGGCGAGTTCTGCGGCGGGTTCCCCTCGGGATTGCGAGGATCGCTCGGCTTCTCCCCCTTCCCGCCCTTGCCATCGGGATTGCCGTTCTGCGGCTGGTTCTTGGGATCCTGATTCTTGGGGTCGTTCGCTGGCGGTTCGTTCCGAGCCAATTCGTTCGGCCCGGCCTTGACCGGCGAGACGATCTTCACATGCCAGCGCTGCGAGGCCACCGGCGTGTTGCCCGGCGTCTTGGTGTCGGTCGCAATCGCCCAGTAGACGAGATCATCGCCCGAAGAGAGCCCCAGCTTCGCGGGATTCAGCACATAGCTGGTCTGCAATCGCGCGGGCGTGCCCGACGAGATGAGCGGCAGGCCCGGTTCGCTCCCCGGAATCGTGGCCGGAAACAGTTCGCGCTCGCGAAGCTGCATCCGCAGCATGACCTGCTTCAGGGCAAAGTCCTGGTCGGCCGCGCGAATAGCCAGCTCCAGCGTCTGGTTGACCGGAAGTTCCACGTCCTTGGCCGGCGCCGAGAACTCCACCGTGGGGGCCAGATCGGGAAGCACTTCAATCCGGTGGCGGATGGGAGTCGGGTTCAGCATGCCGTCGGAGTTTCGATAGCGCAGCAGGTAGCTCTCGTGCTGCGGAGTGCCATCGGGGGCGAACTTGAGCTCGAACGCGCCCCAGACATGCTTCGCGTCGTCTCCCTCGGCACGCAAGGGCAACGTTGGCGGCTGGCCGTCGGAGTCCAGATCCAGCAAGGCCGTGCCGCTTTGGATCGTCTGATTCGACACCGCGTGCACGACCACGCGGGTCCCTTCCAGGGCCTTCAAGTCTCCCTGGTTCTTCATCACGCGCCGGGGCATGCCCGTGTAGGCAGGAAACTCGTATTCAACCGATTCCACAACGATCGTCGGCGGCGGGACCACCTCGATGCGGAAGTCGGGCGTGCGGAAGTCTCCGGCCGTGAGATAGTAGCGGATGCTCTGACCCAGGCCCGCACTGCCACCATCGCCATCGGGGGGAAGCCGCGCTTCGTGTTGCATGCTCTCGCGCGGGGCCAGCGGCACGGGCTGATTCACCACGCTGCCGTCTTCGGTGCTGTAGTACAGCGTCGCTGTCTCTTCTCCTTTGAGCCCCAGCACCAGCGCCTTTACGGTGACGGAGCTGCCGAGGAACGCCTGGGCGTTGCCGGGCTTCACGTCTTCGATCGTCACGCGCGTCGGCGCGGCCAGATCGGTCCAGGGGAAGATGACTCGGCCCATGGAGCGGATCGGGTCCTTCGGAGAAGCGAGCTTGTACACGCAGCCGAAGGCCACCAGCGCCATCAACACGTAGAAGATTTTGAGCATCCGTGAGCGATCGACGACCCCTTCCACGGGGACGTTGGACAAGTCGGTCGCCGCCCGTTCCTCGATGGCGTCGTAGAGCATCTTCGGCAGGGGGGCGTTATTGCCCCGCAACATCAAGAAATTGATCAAACTGTTCTTAAGCGAGGGCTGGCTCCGCTCGATGGCGTCCGCAGCGTAGATCGGATTGATGTCGCGGAGCAGCAGTGGAAGGATATTCAGCCAGGCAAAGATGCCCACGCCGGCGACCAGCACTCCGCAGGCAAACAGGCGCGTGGCCGTGCCCAGCCCGCCCGTGACGATCCAGTGATCGAACAGGACCACGGTGAGCAGGTACAGACCGCTTCCCACCAAGAGCACCAGCAGTTCGCTGAAGAGTTCAATGCTCTTCACCTGCCCCTGCGTCTTGCCGAGCTGGCGCTGGATGAAGTCGTTGAAGTTCAGGAACTCGCCGTCCCCTTCGCGACCCTGGGGGGAAGGAGTCGGGGCGGAATCAGCCGGCGTGGTGGACTGCGACATCGTCGTAACCTCTTGGGGTACCAAGACTGGAGCTCTCTGCGACATGTAGGGAGGGGTCACAAAAAGCTCGCACCGAGCCACCTCCAGGTGGGGAATCGGCGCAGCTGCTGAATTATAGACGTTGATACCTGCCTGAGCGACTCAATCTATTCGGCAAGTTTTCCAGGTTGGCCCCATCGGCAGGGATGTCAGTACTCCTACAACCTTCCCTTTCGGCATGATCCGTGGGTCCCATTGCCAGGAAAAAACCGCGATGCGAAACGAATCCCAGGGTCCGGTGTTGGATGTAAACCTTAGAGAGCATCGGCGTTTACGTGGATTCACTGGGGCCGGTTCAGGAACCTTTTGTTCCTCCAGGACAACTGAATGAGGGTACGTCGACGACGCCCCCCTCGCACGGGCCGTACGATAATTGACTAAACGCGGTGGTTTCTCCATACTATTGGTTCATCAATGCTTCGGTTCTGAAGCTCCGTCGTTAGCCGGCCTATCCCATCGTTTGCCGGCGCCGATCGCTTCTCGATCTACACCCGTTCTGGGGGCTTAGCGCATGTCCATGGCCGGAAGTTACGTCGGCTTTGACCCATATCAGCAGTGGCTTGGCATCCCGCCCCACGAACAGCCCCCGCACCAATACCGGTTGCTGGGCGTACCACTGTTTGAACCGGACCTGCAGGCCATCGCTCTGGCCGCGGACCGCCTGCTGGGATACCTGGGAACCGTGTCCGATCCGGCCTACGCCCCTATCGCCAGCCGGTTGTATGAAGAGATCGTTACGGCGCGTACCGCGCTGACGGATCCTTACCGCAAGGCCCAGTACGACGGCTGGCTGCAGCAGACGCTGTATGCAGCGGGCGGCATGCAGCCCGGTTATGGGACCGGCTACGCCTCGACGCCGAGCAACCATGGCGCGCCGACCCCCGGCTATGGTGCACCCCAGGGCTACGTTTCGCATCCCAGCCAACATGGTCAGCAGGGCTACGTTTCGCAGCCGAGCAATCACAGCGCACCGGCGGGGTACGCGCCCCAACCAAGCTATGTCTCGCAGCCGAGCAACCATGGCGCGCCCGATGGCTACGTAAACGGCGTTCAAGGCTACGCAGCCCAGCAACCCACCGCACAAGATTACGGCGTCCCGGCCGCGCCAATGAGTCCCGTCAACAACTCCGCCGGGTACAGCACCGGGTCCTACTACACGCAGCCTGCTCCTCAGCCCGCGCCGACCTACACCGAGCCGGCTCCTCAGTATGCGCCGCAAGGCTACGGCAGCACGCCGGGCTACGGCGTGAACCAGTCGATTCCGATGGTGCCACAGGCTCCGGTCCAGGCACCCGTGCAGATGCATGCCACGTCTGCCCCTGAAATGGCCACGGCGGGATGGCAAGTCGGCGCTCGGCCACTGGTGAGCAGTGAACCGGAGGTCGTCGGTTCGGGTCCGGCCCCCATGAAGATGTTCGCCATCGGCGGGGCCGTATTGGTCGGCATCATCATCATTGGTGTCCTCCGGAACATGGATGACAAGAAGCCTGCTCGCACGGTGGCTTCGAACATTCCCGCGACCGAAACGCCCATCAAGAGAACGTCTGGCGACAAGCTTCGGCCGCCCGTTTCTCCCACCGAAGCCCCGGCTCCCTCGACTGACATTCCTGAAGTGGTGGAACCGACCGAGCCCGAACCGCTTCCCGTCAAGCCGGAGCCCAAGACTCTCGAGCCCAAGAAGAAGCCCGAGCCGAAGATGGATCCTGAAGACGATCCGGAACCTGTGCCGACCAAGCCGGAAACCAAGAAGCCGGAACCAAAACCAGAAACCAATCCCGAGACGACCAAACCTGAGCCTCCCGCGGTGGACCCGCAAGCTTTGAAGAAGGGGGGCGAGTTGCTGGGCAAAGTGCGATTGGCCCTGGCTCGGCGCGACATCAAGTTGGCCAAGGAGCGATTGAAGGCCGCCAAGGAACTTCATTTGGAGCCACTCTCTCAGGACATTGCCCGGCTAGAAATGCTGGCCTCGAACCTGGACGATTTCTGGGGCGCCGTCCGCAAGAGCATCGAAAGTTTGAAGAACGTCGACGAGATCGAAATCGGCAACTCGCGCGTCGCGGTCGTCGAGGCCACCAGCGAAAAGCTGATCTTGCGTATCGGCGGCGTGAACAAGACGTATCCCCTGGACAGCATGTCGCCCAAGCTCACGCTGTTCCTGGCCAATCGCTGGTACAAGCCCGTCCCGTCCTCCAAAATCTTCATCGGCTCGTTTCATGCCATCGATGCCCAAGGGGATCGGAAAGAGGCCAAGTCCCTGTGGGAAGCGGCTAAGCGCGAGGGGGGCTCGGGCGAGAAAGACGTGGTCGATCTGTTGATGCCGGAATTAAGCATCCCCATGCCGGAGAACAACCCGGCCAACATGGAGCTCTAAGCTGAAGGGGCCCCTTCAGCTTTGCTTAGTAGAGCCTCACGCAGATGGGGTTTTATCGGTCGGCAGTGGTTTAGTGAGCGGCAAGGCGATAGCCGCCGGTGAATTTGCGTTGTCAGAGGGGCTACCGGCCGCTCACCTGCAACGTCGAATCTCAATAGGTCACCACACTTCTGCGACAGGACACTAGTCGCCGCACAGCAGCCATAGCACGGCCATTCTCACGGCCAGCCCGTTGTTCACCTGCTCCAGAATGGCCGACTGCGGGCCGTCGGCCACGTCGGGCGTTACCTCGACTCCGCGGTTGATCGGCCCCGGCGCCAGAATCAGCAGGTCGGGCTTGGCCCGATCGAGCCGCTCGCGGTTCATCGCATACAGCAGGGCGTACTCGTGTACCGAAGGGAACGGCCGGGTGTACTGTCGCTCGAACTGGATCCGCAGCAGGTTCACCACGTCGCAGCGAGGCAGAATGGAATCGAAGTCGTGAGCGACTTCCACACCCAGTTCTTCCCACTTCCGCGAGACCAGCGTGGAAGGACCGCACACGATCACGTGTGCCCCCAGCTTCTTCAGCCCCCAGATGTTCGAGCGGGCCGTACGACTGTGGGCGATATCGCCGACCAGGGCCACCGTCAGCCCTGCAATCCGTCCGCGGCGCTCGCGGATGGTCAGGATATCCAGCAGCCCTTGCGTGGGATGTTCGTGTGGGCCGTCCCCTGCGTTGATCACCGAGCAACCGACATGCTGCGCCAGCAGATGCGGCGTGCCGGGCGTGCGATGTCGCACCACGATGGCATCCACGCCCATCGCCTCGATGTTCTTGGCGGTGTCGACAAAGCTCTCTCCCTTGGAGAGGCTGGACCCCGACGACGAGAAGTCGACTGTGTCGGCCCCCAGGCGTCGCGCGGCCAGCCCGAAGCTGGTGCGGGTCCGCGTGGAGTTCTCGAAGAACAGGTTGGCGCAGGTCCGGCCCGTCAGGACCGAGATTTTGCGGCGGCAGCCGTTGGTCGCTTCTTTGAACGACGCGGCCGTGTCGAGGATCGTCGTCAACTCGACGGGCGAGAGTTCCTCGAGACCCAGCAGATGCCGGCGAGTCCACGAGGCGGGTACCGTGCGCAATTCGAGTTCGGCGGTGCTCATGCGGGCTTGAATTCCTGGACGCCGAGGAAAGTGAGCGTGCGGCACGAAGTTTAGCAGAAGTGCTAGCGGCCGGGGAGACGGAGGATGGCGAGGCTGGTATCGTAAAGCGATTGGAACCCCGAAAGCCCTGAAGGGAGCTCAAGATGCCTCGCATTCTTCCCCGACTGTTCGCGTTCGCTTTCGCAATCTGCTCTCCGCTGCTGGTTATGGCCAAGGACCCCGGCCTGCTCAAATCCGAGTTCCTCTACGAGACTGCCTCGTTCCCCAGTTGCCATGCCTCGACGATCGCCGAGCCCGCACCTGGCAAACTGGTGGCTGCGTTCTTTGGCGGCACCGGTGAGAAGAATCCCGACGTGGGAATCTGGGTCTGCCGTCTGGTCGATGGAAACTGGACCGCGCCCGTCGAGGTAGCCAACGGCGTGCAGCCCGAGGGGAAGCGTCATCCCTGCTGGAACCCGGTCCTCTTTCAGCCGAAGGAAGGACCTCTGCTTCTCTTCTACAAGGTCGGTCCCGATCCGTCCTCGTGGTGGGGCATGCTCCGCACCAGCGACGACCAGGGGAAGACCTGGAGTGACGCGCGCCGACTGCCGGAGGGTATCGTCGGGCCGATCAAGAACAAGCCGGTGCAATTGGCCTCGGGCGAGATTCTTTGTCCGACCAGCAGCGAAGACGCCGGCTGGCGCGTCCACTTCGAGCGAACCAGAGATCTCGGCAAGACCTGGACGCGAACCGAGCCGCTGAATGATGGCAAGAAGATCGGGGCCATTCAGCCCAGCGTGTTGTTTCTTCAGGAGGACCAGTTGCTCGCCCTGGGGCGGACCGGACAAGGGCGGATCTTCCAGATTACCTCCGACGACGCGGGCAAGACTTGGGGAGAAATGTCGCTGACCTCGCTCCCCAACCCGAATTCAGGGGCCGATGCGGTCACCCTCAAGGATGGTCGGCACCTGCTGATCTACAATCATTCGCGGGGACGCAGTCCGCTGAACCTGGCGGTTTCCAAAGACGGCCGCGCATGGCAGGCCGCGCTGGTGCTGGAGGATACCCCTGGCGAATACAGCTATCCCGCGATCGTGCAGACGGCCGATGGCCTGGTGCACGTGACCTACACGTGGAAGCGTGAACGCGTGAAGCACGCGGTCATCGACCCCGCGAAGCTCGAGCCGCGCCCCTTCAACGACGGCGCATGGCCGAAGTAGGCCAAAGAACCCACAGGGAAGGTTCTCGCCGCACCCATGGGAAACGGTAGGGTTCGTAACTTTGCGTGTTGGGGCGCGGAAGTCCCGGGGAGCGCCGGCGCTGGGGAGGGCGCGCAAGTCTTCGGGTTGTGGCTCGGGGCAAGTTCGCGATCGCCACGCTGTAACTTTGCGTGTTGGGGCGCGGAGGTCCCGGGGAGCGCCGGCGCTGGGGAGGGCGCGCAAGTCTTCGGGTTGTGGCTCGGGGCAAGTTCGCCATCGCCACGCTATAACTTTGCGGGTTGGGGCGCGGAAGTCCC
>Ga0335394_10000114_pt1 | contig 74830 bp, 61 predicted proteins | sample MAT03_FD_205741 | JGI IMG/M metagenome (GOLD analysis project Ga0335394, IMG submission 205741) | Freshwater microbial communities from Lake Fryxell liftoff mats and glacier meltwater in Antarctica - MAT-03 (spades assembly) (version 2) ... | reverse complement strand
TCAGCGATACAACCTCATCATTGTCCAAAACATCCCGACTATACGCGGTTTGCTTCCAAAAACAATCACACCTTCCGCACGCTGGGTCAGGACAAGTGCTCGGCCGAAGCACTTCATAATCTTTCCCCAAAATGCGATATTCCTCTAGCGTCTTGAAGACAAAAACCATTATTATCATAAAGGTGCACCTCTCTTTTATTTGTTGTTTCGCAACTACAAAATAAAGTGGGTGCTGTGTGCACATTGGGCACCTCGAATACGAGTGAGAAGGGCCATACGAGTTGGCGGCAAGGAGCTTGACGCCAACTCATATGGGCGAGAGGTTACTGGTTAGGGTTTGGTGCCACCATTGGTAGATGTATTGGTTGCACAGAGATGCCGTGCTCTAATTTGTCTATCAGTGTGAAGAGTGCTGCATGGTCTCCCACTTCATAAGATTTCAAAGTTTGGCCATCAATTACCACTGAATGAACATAGGGGTGTTTTGTACCTGCTGTTGAAACAACGGCAACAACGTAGTAAATATGTCCGTTAGTGATTAGAGGACGTGGTTCTACTTTCTGGAACTGCGACCAGTCGGCATTCCAGTTGCCTTGCATCACTTGGATAATGGCCTGTCTAGGACCATTGAGAGCAATGTCAGGCACTATGTATTGTTTGCAATAGCCAGAGGCAGCATCAAAGAAGAGAATTTTTGCTAGCTTGGCGCTATCGTCACCTTTGGGTTCTAAGGTGATTACTTCCTGCCAGCCAAAGTTGCTGTCGTAGACCTCGATGTATGGTGCCTTGTTGAAATGTGGTTGGCCAGTGGCATCAGGTTCGCTGACGCGCAGCTCATCCTCTTTTGTGATCATGCGTCCTTTCATACCGCCGTTCCATTTGGCGTAAATCTCAGCGTAGAGCCGAGCTAGCTTAGTTGGATAGAAAGGCATGTTGGGATATAACGCCTTAGCCGTGGCTGGGCTCATATCGTTTACTATGCCAAAGCGATTGACGCTCATTACTCCGGCAAGTTCAGGCAACATCACTCCTGTTAGAGTTGGTCTATACGAGATGTAGGGAATGAGCATGACCAGAGGGTCGTGGTCTGTTTCCCTCCAATAGAGAGCTTCTTGCTGTTCGCTGAAAGGATTATGCACAGCAAAGGCTGCTTGCACTACCCAGCTTTTGGGACCGGCTAAGAAGAAGCCGTCATTGCCGTCGGCAATTTTTCCTTTCATGTTGACGTGGGTGGGGTCTACTGTGGCGACGTTTATGACAGTGTCACCAAGAAAGTTGTACCAAATTCCATCAGCTGCTCCTTTCAGGTGAATTGCTCCTTCCCAGCATTGGTTTCCTTGAGAATTACAAGTTGCCATGTGTGGTTCAGAGACATAGGTTCTGGTGTCGTCATTGAGGTTTTGCAAATAACCTAGTGCCGTAGCTTGAGGCAGCATGCGAAAGTTCTTCTTATCGGCATTGGGCAGGGTCTTAATAACTTCAGGATCTAGCACTTCGGCCATGGTCCATTCTTTGACATCTTGATTGCTTGAGTCTAGCCATGAACCCACAGCAATGAATAGAGCAATACCCCAAACTGTTAGATGCACTGTGGCTTTTGTTTTGCCACCCCAATTGCTGGCTCGGGCTTGCAGTGCCGTTGCAGTACTAAGAATAATGGCTGCTACTGCTGAGCCCCAGAGCATGACATACTGCCAAGCCACTATGGTGTAGGTGTGGATTATTGGCATGCCGTAGATTGCGATTGCCGCATAGAGGCCGGTGTATGCTGCAGCTGCGGTTATACCAGCGAAGAAACCCCATTTCTTGGCGCCGTAGACAAAGGTGGCAATCACTGCAATCCATCCTAAACCAGGCTGGAATAGTGGCAGAGTTATGACAAATGATAGAAACAGAAAGCGTGCGATAAGTCGCGCATAACCCGCTCGGACGGATGGTTCTGTGAGATTATTTAAGTTCATAGGTAAACCTATTGGGTGAGTGTTGATTCGAAGAAGTCGACCTCTAAACCGTGGTTCATTGGCCGACTGCTTGCTTTTAGTTAGCTGTTTCAGCTCAATCTATCTGATGGGGAAGTCAAACTTGACTTTATCCCCTGTTACTATGGTGCCAATTAAAGTGCATTCGACTGTCTTTATTTCAATCGTGCCAACAAGTGAATCGCTGGCGCAGTTCACTGTGAGACAATGCGGTCCTCGCTTGATGTTGGTTAGTGCTCCTTGCACAATGAACTCGACATCTTGTTCTCTTTCGGCTCTTGATAGGTGGCTTAGGTCGATTATCAGCGTACTTCCTGCTGGAGTTGCAGGAACAGTCACCTGAAACAAAGTTGACTGATTTGGCTGAGCTGGTGCTCGCGCTTCGAAGCCGCTAGCAACCGAACCGTTGGTGTGTCGGTGGCGAATGCTTGTGTACGTGCGATTTTATCCTGATTGTGATGTTGACCCCCAAAGATACTTGCAAATTTCTTGCTCTAAGGGGAGTGATGTTTCTTCCTAGTTTCGTTAATTCGTCTCTATTTGATGGTTTGGTCTGAGATTTAGGTCTTTAGCGAGAGAGCAACTAAGCTATTCAGCAACTAGGCTGACAAGCTAAAAGACGCGACCTGGTCGCAGACGGATGTTGAGCATGAAGCTGATTGGATTGGAACCGTAAATTGGTTCAAGCTCGGCGGGCACCTTGTAGCCCGTAATATCGAAGCCAAGGCCAATCCGCATTGCCGAAGATGCGTAAACGTCGCGAGCATAGCCAGCGGTCAGAGCACAGACTGTGCTATTGGCTGGGCTTATAGCGATAGCGTTATGCAGATCTTCGTGTCCAGAAAGTTCTTGTTCGAGACCTGGGCGGCTGTAGATATTCATGTCGGTTAGCCCAGGTTTGTTGACACACTCGCCTCGGCTGTAGAGGTAGTTGCGATCGAGAAAATTGATTGTGCCTTCCAGTAAACCGCCAGTTAAAGTGCCATGTTGTTCTTGGTTGTGACCAAACACTCCTGAAACGGCAGCATAGCCACCATCAAAGCGTTTGGAATATTGAGCGAAAACGGTATAGCGTTCCATGACGCCGGGGTGCAACACTTCAGCGTTGTGCACTGAGGCGTATGATGCTCCGAGCACCCAGTTTTCTGTAGGTGCATATTGTGCACGCACTGAAAAACTGTCAAAACTACCACTTTCGATTATGTAGCGATTTTCGCCTGGTTCTTGACCGCGGAATATCGAAGCCCCGAGGCGCACTTTGCCAATATCAACGCCTGCGCTAAAAACACCGTTAGTGATATGACCAGCGTCCATGCAGTGATGGCAGAGAGGTACAGCCGGGTTCTCTAAGGCAGAAGCTCGGTGCATGAAGGCTGTAGGGCCTTCTTCTCGATCACCAGGGAGGCCGAAATAGAGATAGTAGCGGAAGTTTTCTGATAGCCGTTGAGTAAATGAGACCGATAGCTCTGAGAAGAGATTGTGGGGATGTTGAGCATCAACAATTTCTCTTCCGCCATAGGTTTCTCCTGTTTGGAAAAGTTGCGGTACACCGCCAGCCTTTGTAGTGAATGGCTCAGCGGTGAGCATGGCACGAAACTGAAAGGCCGAACTCTCCCACACAGGCACTTCGCAAGAGGCCATTAGCCAGTTTTGCGATTGAAAGGCCGATACTCCGCGAGGGCCTCCTTGGCTATTGAAGCTAGCTTTTAGCTCTGCATGGGCCATACAGCGAGCCTTGTCTTCAAATAGATTGAAGTGCCACATGTAGGCTGGGCTATCGGCGGGAATTAGGCTAGTGCCGGAACCAATGGCAGTCATTCGTTCATAGGGGCCGCCAATGTTTGAAAACATAGGTTCGGTTTTTAGAAAGTCACCGTCACCATTGCTGTGATTATGGTGTTGATGCTGATGCGGGTCAGGCACCGGAGTGCTCATGTCGTGTTCTGGCATTTTGCTCATGTCATGGTCAAGTTCTGCTTTGCTAGGCTCTTTGCTAGGAATAGAAGTACAGCCAGACAAGGTAATTAGCAGCCCGATGCAAAAGGCTGAGAATAGTTTTTTCATGCTTGCGTCCTTAGTCGAAACAAGAATAACTAGCTGCTAATCAGCCAGCCTAGAAAGAAAAGGCCAGCTATAGCGGTCAGTGGAACTACGACGAAAGCGAGCAGTGTGGGTGGTTGGCGATAGGGTTGGCGTTTAGTGTGCTTGTTTGTTGTTGCTGTCATGTTGAACTCCAAAAATGGGCTTTGTGATTTTCTTCGATTTCAGAATTCGCAATCCCAGTATTGCAGGCAGTTTTGCCAGTTTGGAAAATTTTGCCTCAGCCAATTTTTGGCCATATTTTCGGCTTGCTCGTGGGCTTGTTTGTCATGGTAATGCTCTGGTCGGCTTTCGCACAGACTGTGTCGCAGTTCTACCCAAGGAGTGCAATGAAGTTGGTCTTGGCCATCCATGACGATAACTCGCAACTCTCTATTGTTGTGAGCCACTTCAAAAGTAGTAGTGAAACGTAAGAAAAAGGCGCGGGTGCCGGAGAAATCGTTGCAGATATAAATATCGGCACGATTGCGTCCATTGCTATCGACCAGCTCTTGCCAGTGTGGATGATCGCTTTGTCTCACCTGCCAACCTTCGGGCAAGCTTACTTCGCATAGGTATTTATTAGCAGGGCCGACTCGTTCAACTCCCCAAGTTGCTAATTCGCTCCAGGTGGCAAATCTGATTTCGTTAGGCAGTGTTGCTAAGTTAGGAATGTTTTTCATGGTTTGTTCTCTCTTGATTGAATGAAGATTGAAATTTTCATGTCAGCAATCCCTGGCTGCTATAAAGGGACAGTTATGCCACCACATCCAGTGATTGTAGTAGAGCATTTGCTATCTAAATCGGTTGAAACGAGTTCAAATCTCCGCTGCCGATGCGCGGAGATAGTAAGTGAAGATAGAGTTATTGGTTGTTTTTACGGTGTAAAAGATTGCTCAAATAAAAGAAAATAAAGTGGATATATCTGAACTTAACATCCTCTTCTGTGCTACAGAAAGAGAAACTATTACTAATTTATTTACTCTCTGCATATTGGTGTGTATCCAGCTAGCGAGCAGTTGACGATTCCACCAAGGCCGATGAGACACTTGTCGCTGCTGCCGAGTAGCTGAGTTTGTCTTCGGCAAATTTGAGATCGGCGAATAGGCTATCTAGCTCAAGCGGCAGCAAATCTTTGAAGTAAGGTCGATTTCTACCGGCTAAAAGCAACAGGGCTTTAACTCCGCGGTTGCGCGCTTGAGTAAGGGCTTCGTTACTCAAGAGACTATGCTTTTCCAATGCCTCTACAGCAGACATGTAGCCAGACATAATCATTTGCCATTTTTCTCTGCGGGTCATACTAAATTAGCGCTGATCAAAGCCGCTGGAATTGAGCCGCCGCTTACTCCTGTAATTGAGCGAAAACGGCGGAAATTGGCCTGGGCTAAGACCAGTAAAACTCCGGTGCCAAATAAGATTGACCTTGAGCCACCTGTGCCGATCAGCAGATTGATATCCTGGTTGTGATTGCCTTCATTTTCTTCGTTGTTCATGGAATTTCTCCTGGAAAAATGTTTGGCCAGCAGTAATAGCGGGCAATTGCGTATCTTTTTCTGTTCATGATTTCTCTGCCGCTACTGTATCAACCGGTGCTGGAGCGGCTGCTGCTGGGGTCTCTGGCTTTGCGTCTGGAACTTCCGTTGCTTTTGCTTCTGCTGCTTTTGCTATAGTTGCAGTGTGAGCGTCCGATTTTGCTTTCGCTGTTCCTGGAATTTCCTTTGGCACTTTGCCAATGAAGAAGTCGGTGATCAGTGGTTTGCTAGGGTCCATCGAGTAACTGCTGAGGTCAACTTTGCCAGCTACTTGCACAGCTTTGATAGCGGCCATGTCGTTCAGAGGGTGCAGTTTGTACATAGCTGGGTCGCTGATCCCTGCGGCCTGCATTGTCACTATTACCGAGTCGATGTAGAAGTTGCCGCTGGTCAAAGGTGCCGGTTGACTGAATATCCATTGGGCAGCTTTGGCCACAATTTCAGGTTTGCGCGAGTGAGCAACAGTGGTGGCTCCGCCTAGTTTATTGCGTACCGCTGCGGTATCAACTGTAGTTTCTGGCCAGAGGGAGTTGACAGCAATGCCATCGCTGCTAAATTCAGCGGCGAAGCCCATAGTGAGCATGCTCATGGCGTATTTTGACAGGGTGTAAGTAAACTTGAACCATTCAGGATCTAGATTCAGTGGGGGCGAGATGTTGAGTATGTGTGGGTTTGAGCTTTTTCTTAAATAGGGCAAGGCATGTTTAATTACCATGTATGGCCCTCTTGTATTGACAGCATGCATAAGATCAAACAGCTTCATTGTAGATTCGACTCCAGTGAGGCTGAGCACTCCGGCATTGTTGACGACGATGTCGATACCACCGAAAACTTCAACAGTTTTGGCGATAGCGGCTAGCACTTGTGCTTCATCGCGTACGTCAACTTGCAAAGCAAGAGCTTCACCGCCAGCTGCGATTACTTCTGCTGCGGCTGTGAATATGGTGCCTGATACTTCGCTGCGCTCTTCTACAGTTTTGCCTGTAATTACTAGTTTGCAGCCATGCTTTGCTAATTCAAGTGCGATGGATAGACCGATGCCGCGTGAGGCACCATTGATAAATACTACTTTGCCTTTTAGGCTTGTTTCGTTAGTGTTCATTTTTTCCGTCATAGCAGATTTTGCTGAGGTTAATGAAGTGCCTTTGCAGGCGGTAGAGACTTATTGAAAGCCTCGGTATGGTGTTTAGTTCTTGGCTTGTGAGCTTGTGGCTTCTTTGTCTTGATTTAGTGGTGCTAAAAAATTGTCGAGCGTCTCTACTTCTCTAGTATTTGAGAAGAAAGAAGCTATTAGGAGCAGGATGATTAGTTTTGATTGAAGCCCCTGGGCAAATTGAGAAAGAAAGCACTCTTCAATATCACTCAGGTAGAGGCTGATTGACAACTGTAAAATGGCTTAAATAGAGCTTTTTAGCTAATTACTTTCGCATCTTCAGCTATTACAAATGACAGTGGCGCTAGTGTCTCAGTTGGCTCAGTCTAAGTGTCACGTCAAAAGCGAATGTAGCGTTTTTGGATTTGTCATGCTGTGGCGGCTACTACAGGAGTCTCTTTAGTCTTGGGGTAAACTGGCTTGTTTTGGCCTGGAAATTTTTGCCATTGTTCTTACATTATGAGTTTAAAGCAGCCGCAAATAGGTTTAGTCGTTGCTCGAGTTCATTTTCCTCTATAGCGGCAAAAGAGAGAATGAATTCAAGCTTTTTTGCTGTGCCAGCATAATAGCTACGAGTGCTAGCCATTGGTAGTTGGCTGGCGCTAATAGCCTGCTCGATTTGTTCGGCTGTGTAGTGATCGCCGAAGCGTACCAATAGCCCTAAGCCGGCACTTTCTGGGGCGATATAGGCAGTATCGAATCCTTTAGGCGCTTGGCTTAGTATTTTCAGTAGTTCAAGTAAGTTTTGCCGACGCGCAGCGTAGCGAGAGCGCTGTTTTCTGATGAGCTTTTCTAGGTGGCCTTCGTTAATGAAGTCGGCAACAGCTGCTTGCTCGACCAGAGAGACGTCTCCTTTCTACCAGTCCCTTAGCCGCTGCCAGTGGTTCAACGAGAGCGTCTGGAACTACCATAAAACCGATTCTTGAGACTGGTGCCATAGCATTCCATAAGCACGACAGATAGATGGTTCGGTCACTCTATTTGAACGGAGCAAGATACCGCTGCTCAACTGGTTTTGGTTGATATTTTTGATGTCGCAAGACACCGTTGATGACCAATCAGACTCAAATTGTTCTTAATAGCCGCATGAATGCGCTTCAAAAGTTGCTTCCACTCAGCCTGTTCGCCTTGGTAAAAAGCAATGGGCTCAACGTTGTTACGAACATTGATTAAGCCAAAGCGATAGTCGGCTTCTAGGCGGGTTTAATTGTATTTTAAGCCAATCAATTTCACCGACAACCAAATCGAAATCAAGCTACCAAAAGTAGCGTACAAAATTGAAATTACAGTGAGCGAAACAGACAAGCCCCAGAGAATCTGGGTGAAGAAATAGAGAGTTACAAGAGCATCAAGAACAGATAGCACCAGGGTAACTGCCCCAGTAACAAAACCATCAACGTCGTTAGCAATACGTTCATCAGGGTTTTCTACCAGTGAGGCATTTGAGATGCGGTAATAGTTACGGTTGCTGAAGTATTGCTTTGGTGTGTCTTCAGTCAACCACTGCCGCCAAACAATGCCGAGCAAACTGCGCAGCCAAGCATAAAACACCACCACCGGGGCGGCAAAGATGAAAATTCTAGCTAAGACCCAGAGATTACTCCAGGCCACATTGGCTTAGTTGCCGTGTTTGGCCGCATCAGGTAGAGCGTTCTGAAAATTGCCGTAGGCTCCATTAATCATGGCATTCATCTTGCTCACGCCAATCAAAAAGATGACGAGCAAAACAACTAATGACCAGGCTTTTATGCGAGTTTAAACGGCAACTTTAATACCAATAAGCGGTATAGTCACCTCTGACTTTTCCTGCGACTGAAAGAAAGGCTTGGCCAGTGCTAATACACTGAGCCAAAGAGGCGAGCTAAAAATACTCGTTTTGTTTTCGGTATCCATAGATTGCTTCCAAATTGTTACCAGAACTGAGCTGTTCTAGTGTTCGTTGATGAAATGGCACTGCGGCGACAGGTTATGTCGCCGAAACAACCAACCGCCGACGAGAGAACTTAGCTAGCTAAGTCAATCTCAACTTCAGCACCGTTTTCATCAGTGCCAGTGGCAACTACCTCGAAAGCCTCGCCCTGCTTAGACTGGCTCAGTGTCAATTTAAGATTGTCGTCGACGATTTCGATCTCGACCAAAAAAACTGACAAACGATCACCAACTTCAAGACCATCGAGAACTGAATCTCTCTTATAGCGGGTGTCACCGTCCATACGCATGGCGTGCAAAAGACCAGAAACATGCCAGCCAGCTAGCTCCATGAAGGCGCCATATTCATTCTTGCTAGTGACAACAGCGCTGATTTCTTCGTTCAAAGGAATGTAGCGCAATACCTGGACATTATGCACACTCTTCTCACTGAGAGCCAGTTTTGTCAGGCGCCCGTTTTTGCTAATATCTAAGACCTCAACAAATACATCAGCTCCTACTTCAACTGAACGAAGTCTGGCATTGCGCAAGTTGGCACTGTTGCCCATCAACTGCGATACGTGAACAAGGCCAACATGGCGTTCACCGTCAATGGCCACTAAAACGCCAAAGTCGGCTTTTTTAGTGACTTTGCCTGAATAGATTTGATTTTTGCTAATACTCATGATTGTGCTCCAAAAGCGAAGGCCCTATGCAATAGGGCGAAAAAGGTTGTGGCAAATCGAAAGCCCTGCTGGCCAGTAAAAGGCAGCAATAGGCTTGATTTGCCTTTGTTTATTCGCTCAATCTTGGCTCTGAATCAACACCGTCTGTGCGCAACGCCAATAGGCGGCAACAAAAGCTGCAAATAGCTATTTGAAATTTTGACAGGAGTGCTTTAAATGCTCGAAGAGAAGGTAGTTGAACGAATACCAGAACGATACGAAAAGAGGTGCTCTACTTACAACTACAATTTTCTAATTGGCACCGTGTGAGCGCCCGAAAAGCTCTATTCTAGAAGTCTTACAAATACTCACATCTAATGAAGCTACTGTACTACTGCCACTTTCTACACAAAAAAAAAGACACTCTACAAGCGACACTCGAACAACTGCTGAGAAGGTCGCTTCAATTCATTGCCAAAACAATCAAAGTTACTAAAAGAAAAAGCTCACGCAAGCACCCAAAGTGTCTCAATAAAACCGCAAAAACCAACCTGCTTGCGTCAGGGTTAATGATCGGGCAAGACCGAACTGTAATCAGCCCATTGCTATGCAATCGCCCAAAAAGCAAAGAGCAAGTGGTAGTACCACTTGCTCGCTAACTAGAATCAATTGTTCTTAGAGAAATTACAACTACGCTACTGCGTGCCGACGAGTGCTGCTTACCAGTGTGTCAGCAAGAACGTCATTTAATTGCTCGAAACGATAAAGTGAACTTAAAACCGGAACAGCGGGCGTATTTTTGCCTTTGCCGCTTGAGAGCGAGGGAATATGTGAAGCCAATTCAAGATAGCGAGAGTGATCAAGATCATGATTGCCATAGTTAGCCCGAACAAAGTGAATCGGTATATCGACATGGCCATGAAGCTGCTGCCTCTTGCGCCATTGAGCAGCAGCGAGACCTTCTTTGGTGTCTTTATCACCGCAAATTATAATTTGTCCCGAGACCACACCCAATCTTTTGGCAATCAACTCAATTCCACCAGCGCTTGGTTTAGCGATAGTAGAAGGGATAGACATATTGAGCAAAAGATGTTGCTTGTTTATTTTTTCTTGGCCAAGCTCAATTCTTCGTCGAGTGTTCTTGATGCAGTCTCTATAGCCTCGCTGTCTCACTTTTGGATCTTCTGTGCGAATGGCCACCACACCATCAACGAGAGGCAATAAATTAGTCAATGATAGTCGCTCTAGTGCCACCCACTCTGGTGAATCGGTGAGAATGACGATTTTCAATTCTTTATGCTGAGCGCGAATCTGGGCCAAAGTATCGTGCACACCCTGGTAGACTTCTATCTTCTGATGAGCAATGGCAAATGACTGCCAGAATTGTTCAGACAGTGCTTCAATCTTTTTGTATGACAAAGAACGGTGTAGCTTTAGTCGGCAAGCAATTTCTTCAACAGCAAAACCATATTCGTGCAAAGTTGTAGCACTAGCAACTTCAGCAAAGAGACTATTGATCAAACTAGACGGGGCCTGCATGGCACTAGCCAATTCAGCTGTGGCATCAAGGATGAAATCGGCAAACCATCTCCTTGTATCAGTAAGAGTGTTATCTAGATCTAAGAGCAGTATATTTTCACCCTCCGTTTTTCGCAGAGCAGTTGTACTAGTAGGGAAGATAAAACTGTCTTCCCTTGCTTCAATCAAACAGGCTTTTGGGCTGGTTGCACGATGGTTTCTTTGCATTTGCCGTTCCTCCAGAGTTTAGATTTATTGATGGATCCCTAGCGACAGAACGAGAGCATTTAATCGCTTATTTTTATGTCAATTCAAATCAATCGCCCCTGACACGAGTGCCAGAGCAGAGGTCAGAATATTCACAGCAGAGCGCCAAACCACTTACATAGCCTGAGGCTATCAGCAAAATGATATCGGATGCAGTGCTCACTTCTTAGACCAACCTAATTATTGAACTCTAATTTTCCCTTGTCAACGGTAGAAATTATTAACCTTTAGGTAATCACCGGTGATACCACTGCCAAGCAAAGATAACCAATATTTACGCACCGAAAAGCTACTATTTAAGCCACTCTCGCAAGCAAACCGCTATAGCACACGTTTATTTCTCGCAAGCAAAAACGGGCCACTTTTAGCAAAGTAAAAGAGACAGTTCTCGCCGCAAAAAGAGTCTCCCCGGAAACCACCAGAGAGACATTGAGAAATCCTACAATTTTTACTCAATCGGTCGGAAAATTATAAAACTCATGTCGTCAGCGCCAGCTTCAGGCTGAGGTTTGTTGAGAATACCTTGACGAATCTGCTCAGGCTTAGGACCAGTCTTCTCTAAAAATTGCTGAAAGGCCTGCACCTTGCCATAGCCAAAGCGATCGAAAGCGCCATCGCTTGCTAATACGACTGTATCGCCTTTACTCAAGCGAATAACTTCATTGCCCCTCAGCTTTCTCGCATACATATCATTTCCCAGCCCTAAACCGCCCACTTCGGCATCGAGCTGCTTAACTACGCCATTGGCACGAACCACAAAAGCAAACTCTGAGCTAGCAGTAGCTGTCTGCAATTTACCTGTTGCCGGATCATACTTAAGCAATGCTGCTGTAATCGATAGCTCATCTTTGGTATTTAATTTTTGATCAATCATAGCCAGTATGTCGCTGGCTGTTTTGTTTGGTGTTTCAGGGAGAACTTTGTCGATAGCAGCATGAACAGTTACAGCCTTCTTAGCAGCGTTTAGACCATGGCCTTCAACATCCATGGCAGCAATCAAAACCTCTCCATCACGAGTCTTTGCCACTCTAATCAAATCACCGCGAGCAGCGCCTTGAGTGGCTGGCTCAGTATGAGCGATAAGATTAATTTTGCCTGCTGCTTGTTTCTGCAATACAGCGGGGGCTTCCCAGCGATTCTGCAGACTACGCAGGGCCATACCGCCGTCAGAATCAGCCCGACTCAAGGCGCCCTTAACAAGTTGAGAGGGAGGAGCGAAGCGTGCAGTGGCCAGAGAACCGAACTTCATACCAACCGCGCCGACACCAGTATCTACGACAAATGTACCAAGACTGTTTTTAGTAATGTCTATATTGCGCTCGCGGTTAGCACCTGAATGCCAGGTATCTTTCAAGGCACTGCCAAACTGACTCCAGCGTTTGCCAGTCAGTTCATCGTAGGCAAACTTAGTGGCCATTGCCGTGCCTATTCCAGCAGCAATTAACTTACCTGGAGCTCCCAAGCGACTAATAGCGCCAAAGGCCACGCCTGTTGACAATGAAGTAGTTAACTCTGGTAACTTGTCTAACGGTTTCTGGGCTATATCTAGAAACGCACGACCGACACCCAAACTAATCATCTCAGCTTCTCTATATAATTTCTGAGAGGTTTCAGGCAGAAGGCGCTCAATACTATCTAAAGACTCCTGCCCTTTTGCTAAATCATTAGATTGGCTTTTGTACTGCGGCATGGTTGCACTCGCGGAGTCTATACAAACGATCTGAAATGATTCCTGAAAAGAATAAGACAGCCAAGTTACCTCAGCTGCTTACTCTGCCACCCCCGTGGAACTTTGAATTTTGTTGAATTGATTTGAATCGAAATCAGATGCAACTCACCCTATGACAATACATTCGCTGTGCCATTTTTGCAAGTAGTATTTTCGCCACAGAACGGCCACAGTTCAGGCACAACTCCGCCACGGCTAGACTAGGTTTCACTTTCAGAAGCACACACAGCTGAGATTGAGGCACCACATGAGACACCACAAAACCCAACTGTGACAATCTGCATAAATAACTTAGAGAAACTCTATCCACTAATTGGAAAAATCGCCAAGACAGCCCAGTGGGCCTGCGTGCGATGTACCAAGGTATTCAGCCTGCCTTGAACCACGGTATTTTGCCGGGTTAAACTGGTTAGCCTTTCACTTTGCTGCTGACAGATCGACGGTGTAGCGCGAACTGTAGCGCTGAAGCGGATACAGCTAGCTAAACTTTTGAACTGCTCTGTATTTGCTTAGAGAACGTGAAGGGCTAGTACATCGATTCCGAAATAATGTGCAGAATTAGAATTAAGTTGCAGAGCAAGGACTGGTTAACGCCGACCTAAAGCATGAAGTGGTGCCGGTACAGGTCCTCGGTTGCTGAGAATGCCAGCAAAGCGGAGAGAGCGCGGCCCCATGCCTACGCAAAAAGTGCTGCCGATAGGTGCTTGAAAGCACGAGGCAGGGCTGAACGGCCTGGCAATGTATGAGGCAGTAATGATAATGAGAAGTAATTCGACGATTACTTTAAGTAGCGGCTAACGAGTTCTCATCAACCGTTTTAACTTTGTATTTCCATGTGAAGATAACGGGGCAGCTGTTTACCTCCTTGAAGTATTTACGAATGCGCTGCCGCAGCTCTGTCTTTGAATCAACCCGGATGCCTCTGAGCACTGTTCTGGCCATTTTAGAAAAGAAGACTTCAATTAGGTTTAGCCATGATGCGTGCTTTGGCGTAAAGACAAACTCAAAGCGATTCGGCACCGTAGCCAGATATTTACGCACCTCAGCTGACAGGTGTGCAGAATGGTTATCCAAGACGATGCGGAATTTCGTTTTTGGTGGATAGACATCTATCAGCTTCTTGAGGAAGGCAATGAATTCCCTGCTGCGATGACGATTAACCAGCTGGTGATGCGCACGACCAGAAACCAGGTCGATCGCGGCCATCAGACTCATGGTGCCAAGGCGCTTGTACTCATGATCGCGCGACCATGTCTGAAACTTTCCAGGAACGGGTGGCAAATCAGGGGCTGTATTGGCAATAGCCTGAATTCCTGGCTTTTCGTCGTAAGAAAGGAAGACAACACCTTTGTGTGCTTGCGGATTCTTCCGCGCCTGCTGCGCCTCCTGGTATACCTGAATAACATCTGCCATCCGCTCATCAAAATTTGGATCACGGAGCTGAAGGTAATATTGCACCCTGTGCGGTTTGAGCTTGTGGCGCGACAAAATCTTCGAAACTGTGCCTTTCCCGATTCTCCTCAGGCAATCATAGCCAGCCTTTCGACAGTGCTTCTGGATATGGGTAGCCAGCAACTGTGTAGTCCAAAGTTCGAGTGAATAACCGAGCTCTTTCGGCTTCTGGCAAGCAATCCCCGTAAGCCAGGCCTCTGCCTGTTCATCGATAATGGCTGGTCTGCCGGATCTGGGCAAATCCTTCAGAGCGACATCTATACCCATCGACAGCGCTTTCGCAACACAGCGCGTGACCTTGCCTCGAGTAGTGCCGAGTCTTTTGCCAATCAGTGGGATAGATGCACCGCCGGCGTGCTCTAGCAAAATCTTAGAACGCTCGACCATTGTCGCTGGCGCCTTGCGCGATCGGCTCAGATTCCGCAGCTTGCGCCACTGATTGTCAGTCAGTCTTACTTTATTTTTTTTGATTAATCGCAAGTGCTATCAATCGATAGTGGTACTGTATACGGTGCCTTTTGTTTGTATAAAAATGTAGCGGAGACGCCCATCGTGCCGAAACATCAATACGCAACAGACTCTGCCCAAGAGACAAAATCCATCCCGAACCTTGTTCGCGACAATCTTTCCGAGCGTATCCTCAGCTATGCCAAGAAACATTTTCGCGGTAAATTTACTCACATAGCTCTGCATTTCAGAGGGGCTCTCTGTTGCATTGACGCATACAGCGATCCGGCTATCCGCTCTGAGGATTTACCACCAACAGGCACTCGTGAGTACCGTGAAGTTTTGAAGATGTACGATAACAATGTCACGCACCTGTGCCGACTCCGGTATTTCGGCAGCTCTGACAGATGGGGATTCGATTTCTATTCCTACTCGTCTGGCAAATACGAATCCAGCGTCTTTCCCTCTGGCTTGCCTACAGGCACCCCCGAAGACGCCTTTGATCTTGCTGCTGGCATGTATCTCTAATATTGAACGTTACTTTGGAATCGGAGTACTAGTCACACAAATCTCACCGGTTGACTCGCAAGCTTTGGCTATTCCGAAATCAACAATCTTCACCAAAGTTGGCGCAGTATTGGCCCTAACATAATGTTGCTTGGCTTGATATCACGGTGCACAATGTTTGATTCATGGGCGTAACTAAGCCCTGCACACACCTGAGAAAATATCGGCGCGAATTCTTCGATTGCAAGTCACCCGCATGCTTCTATCATGTCGTCGAGGTTTTCGCCTTCGAGATATTCCATAACCATTTAAGGCTCAGACGCTTCAGTCAGACCAAAATCAATAACCTTAACTATGTTGGGATGCTGCAAGCTACTGGCGAGCTGTGCCTCACGCTCGAAACGGAGGACATTGGTAGTATCAGCCTTGAGATGCCGTTGCATGACCTTAACGCATAGGTCGCCTCAGTTTCGCGCTCAACCGCTCGAAATACGGTTCCCATACCACCGACACCAAGCTCGTTGAGCAGTCTGAATCGCTCTGATATTTTTTTCAGTGCGGAGCCGTTAGAACTGTCGACAGCCGGCTCCGGGCTCTCGGGTGTTACTAGCTGCTTAGTGATGTCGTTATTTTCAATCATAAATGGATGTCTCGATGGAGAACAGAATAGACACGCCATTATTCCCAGGAATAATGGCGTTGGCCCCTTGCCAATCTCAAGCAAAGCTAAATTATTACTCGAGGCGCTTCTGACTATAAAATATCGCTACACTTGAAGCAAACTTCAGTACCACCGAGGGCGCAAAACGCTCATGCCTCTAATTAAATATTCTGATGTCAGGGGCCAAGACATCATCGACTAGATTCATGTATTATCTGATTCTGTTTGCGACAATTTGAGCTTGATCTTAGATCGCACTGGCTTAAAATCAAAGGGAATTAGTATGAAGATCGTCGTGGCCGTCGATGGCCAAGAAAGTGCACAAAGCGCCCTGGCAGAAATCACAGCGCAGAAGTATAGCAGCGACACTCAAATTCACCTTGTACACGTTATCGTTCCCGGTTTTGCCGACGTTTCGACACCGGGCATTCCAGATACTGTTGCCATTGAAAGAGCTGAAGAGAAGGGCGTCCTGGAGCAAATGGCTAAGAAGCTGAAAGAGAAGCTCAACATCGATGCTAGTGCTGAAATTCTTGAAGGTGAAGTAGCCCAAGTGATTGCTGATGCCTGTAAGCAGTTTGGCGCTGACGAAGCGATTGTTCCAAGCCATGCTCGCCACGGCTTTAGCCGCTTGTGGCATGGCAGCATTGCCGATGAAATCGTTGACGCCGCGCCCTGCACCGTTGTCGTTCTAAAAATGGCCGAAACTAAGGCTTGACTTCGCCTGACTGAGAGCTGCCTGAGAGTCACCTGCGATTTACCCTGAAGTTTTGTCCTCCTTTACCATCTTATTTGCCTGATTTGGGCCGTGCCATAATCGGTGAGTCTATAGTAAAGGAGCGCTGACTATGTCTCGCCAATGGATTTTCGGTGGCATCACAATTGCCGTTATCGGCTCATTATTTATCCATAGAAGCTATGCCAGCCAGCATAGCGACGGTTTTTCTCTCAATAATTTACCGAAGGCAGAAAACGGCACGGCCGAGCAAATAACCATTCACAAGAGTTTTGCTACAACCGATATTCTCGGCGGCAAAGACCGCTACTTAACTTACATAAGCACTGACAAACCAATTTACCGGGCCGGTGAAAGTGTCTATGTGCGCGGAGTCTTGCTCAGTGCTCGCGGTCACAAACCGATTGTCGATACCCCGGGTGCCAGCGCCACCATCGAGGTTACAGGTCCTAAAGGCGATGTGGTAGCACGAGGAACAGTAAGCGCCCAAGACAGCAGCTGGGGCTTCAGCTGGAAGGTACCGGACGGACAGGCCGGCGGTGAGTACCATCTCAAGGCTACCTATCCATGGAATGGCCATGCACCTGCAGAAAGAAAATTTGACATTCGAGCCTACCGAGCACCACGCTTGAAGTCACAAATTACATTCTTGCGCGACGGCTACGGACCAGGTGAAAAGGTCAACGCCACACTCGACGTCAAACGGGCAGAAGGCGGCATACCAGCTGGCGCTAAAGTGTCGGTGACGGCAGTTATCGATGGCGTTGCCGTTAGTGGTGCCGCAAGCAAAGTAGACGGCAACGGGCTTTGCTCGGTTAGTTTAGATCTGCCCCACGACATTCCTCGGGGCGAAGGCACTCTTGCTCTTATTATTGAAGATGGCGGCGTGGTCGAGACTGCCTCCAAAACCATTCCCATACTTTTACAGACAGTTGATTTGAAGATGTATCCAGAGGGCGGTGAGCTAATCACCGGCTTCCCCAATCGTTTATATATCCAGGCGACTTTGCCCAATGGAAAACCAGCCGATTTAGCAGGAAAGCTAATGGTCAAAACCAACGGCAACGATTCTACCGTCACTGTTGCTGAGTTTGCCACCGAGCATGAAGGCCGAGGCCGCATTCAATTTATCCCAGATGTGAATAAAGAGTACTTCCTCTCCATTAATCAGCCATCAGGCATAAAGACAACCTATCCACTACCAGCAGCCAGGGCATCTGGAGCAATAATTAGGGCAGAAAAAAATACTTTCGCCAAAGGTCAACCAATCACAATTTTGGTCGGCTCTACGACGCAAAAATTCAGCGTCACCCTGGCCAAACGCGAGGCCGTTTTATCAGAGTGTCATGTTGATTTGAGCAAGCGCGGAGACGTTAAAGCAGGCTCGCTGGTGCCAGTGACGTTTACAGTTCCCGAAGAAGCCGAAGGTGTTTTGACTGCCACCATCTGGAGTGACAAAGATGTGCCCATGGCAGAGAGGCTGATTTTCCGCGCGCCACAGCACCCACTTAAAATTAGCATCAAAGCAGACAAGCAAAACTATGTTCCTGGTGACCAGGCCAAGCTTACAGTCAAAGCTACAGACGAAAATGACAAGCCTGTATCGGCAGTGGTAGGTGTGACTGTCACAGATGACAGCGTGCTTGAAATGATAGAGAAACGCGAACAGACACCACGGCTGCCGGTCATGGCATTCCTTGAACCAGAAGTATCAGACCTGGCCGACGCACATGTTTACCTCGACGAGACTAACTCTAAAGCAGCACTCGCCACAGACTTACTGCTGGGCACCCAGGGCTGGAGACGCTTTGCTCTGATGAATATGGCCAAGTTTATTGAGACTAATGGCGACAAGGCGCGGCGTGTTGTCGCCCTGAAAATTCAGGCAGAACACGAAATGATGCTAGCCATGAAAGAAGGCGGCATGCCTATGCCTGGTATGGCAATGGAAGGTATGGCAATGGAAGGTATGGCAATGGAAGGTATGGCAATTGGCCGCATGGCTGGCAGGGGCGGCATGGCACCAATGGCGATGGCGGCACCGGCAGCGGCCGAAGAAGACCTTCCTCAGGCCGGCGTAGACAAGCCTATGCCACAAGCTAAACAAATTGCCGCCTCGCGAGCGGTTGCCAATGACGATTTAAAAAGTCAGCTGAACAAAAATCTCCCGGCTACGGAAGTCGCACGCGATGAGCTGCAGCAAGCAATGAAAAAAGTAGATGTGAAGGGGCGCAGAGCCAACATTATGGCCGACGCTGAGGGCATGTTTAACGAAAAAGCTGCTATGGCGCAAAACGATCTAGTCTTGGTGCGCGAGTTTGCTTACGCAGTACGCAAAGATAGAAATCCTACTGATCGTGTCGACTTTACTGAGACTCTATTTTGGAATAGCGGTGTGAAAACCGATGCGAAGACCGGCGAAGCCACTGTTAGCTTTGGTCTAAACGATAGCGTCAGCACCTTCAGAGTGTTTGCCGACGCCTTCAGCGGCAGCGGCTCGATTGGTGCCACCAATGTCGGTGTCGAGTCTGTTCAACCATTTTATGCCGAATTGAAAATGCCGTTGGAAGTAACTGCAGGCGATCACATATTATTGCCGGTCAGTACGATCAATGCCACAAGCAGTGAGCTTATCAGCCCAGAATTATCAATAGACTTGAACGGTTCACCTAATAAAGATGCTGCAAAAGCGCAATTCAAGCTCACGCCTATAGTAAGGAATGGCTCCACCCTTGGTGCCGGAGGCAGAGTACGGTTCATTCAGCCGATTGATGTGCAGGCGCTGCAACTAGGAACTGTGAAATCCGGCGAGAGTGTAGCTGGCGTGGGTACTTTCCCCTTAATTCTTAGCGCCAAATCTGGACTTTTCCAAGATAAAGTAACGAGACTTCTAAGCGTGAAAGCCAAAGGTTTCCCCATTGAGAAATGTTTTGGTGGCATGATCGAACCAGGCAAAACAGTAGAGCACACTATCACTATTCCCAAAGAAGTGATCGCCGGAAGCATCGCCTCTAACTCTGCAGTTTATCCCACTCCCCTGGCTAACATGACTGAGGCTCTCGAGCGCTTAATTCAAGATCCCAACGGATGCTTTGAGCAGACTTGTTCCACAAGCTATCCGCTCACCATGGCCCAGCAATATTTCCTCTCCCATACCGGTGTCGATCCTAAACTTGTAGAATCGTCGCGCAAAAAACTTGACACCGGTTACAAGCTGCTGGTTGGCTTCTGGTGCCCAGATAAAGGCTACGAATGGTTTGGTGAAAACCCAGGCCACGAAGCTCTAACGGCCTTTGGCTTGATGCATTTCAGCGACATGGCTCAGGTGCGTGAAGTAGATAAAAACATGGTGGCATCAACTCGAGCCTGGCTCTTCAAGCAGAAAGACGGCAAGGGCGGATTCTCACGCAAGCGCCGCGCCCTGCATACCTGGATAGAAGACAAAGACTGCTCAAACGCTTACATCTTGTGGTCACTTCTCGAAACCGGTCAACCTGCTGCCGATCTAAAAACAGAAATCGACTCACTCAAGAGTGCCGCAGCTAGTAGCCAGAATAGTTATGTTTTGGCACTGGCAGCAAATGCACTCTATCTATCAGACAACAAACTTGAAGCTAAAAAGCTAATGGATAAGCTAGCTGCTAAACAAAAAGCAGACGGCAGCATCGGTGAAGTAAAGAGTTCAATTGTTGGCAGTGAAGGCGAAGCTCTTGCAATAGAAGGAGCAGCGCTGACGACGCTGGCCTGGATGCGCGACCCAGCCTATGCAGGCAATGTAGAGAAATCAGTAAAGTTCCTGGCAGACTCATGCAAGGCCGGACGCTACGGATCTACTCAGTCAACAGTGCTCGCTCTTCGCGCCATCGTCACTTACGATAAAATGAGGGCTAAGCCAAAGGCGCCAGGAAAAGTGCGTCTCTATGTTGACGGTCAATCAATTGGAGACTGGGCCGACTTCACACCGGCAACAACCGGAGCGATTAAATTGCCAGACCTCAGCGAGCTGCTCACACCTGGTGACCATAAGATCGAGCTCCGAATGGAAGGCGGCGCAGCAATGCCCTATTCAATTGCGGTCAATTACAACGCCATCAAGCCAGCAAGTTCAGACCAATGCAAACTTGATTTAAAAGTTTCACTGGCTCAAACTAAAGTCACCGAGGGTAGTGCCACCGAAGCTAACGTCACAGTGATCAATAAGGAAAAGGCAGTGGTGCCCACGCCTGTTGCCATAATCGGCTTGCCCGGCGGCCTTGAGCCACGTCACGATCAGCTGAAAGAGCTGGTTAAGAAAGGCAAGATCGATGCCTACGAAGTACGTGGTCGCGAAGTAGTGCTCTACTGGCGCACTCTACCTTCTGAGGCAAAAGTAGAGATTCCATTGAGCTTAATTGCTGCTGTACCCGGCACTTACACTGGCCCAGCCAGTCGTGCTTATCTCTATTACACCGACGAAAACAAGCAATGGGTAGATGGAGTTGTAGTGGAGATTGCCGCCAAGTAGGTCCAAAAATATTACTCATGGAGGTGCGCCGCTGATATTGCAATTTGGTTTGACTGGCGGAAAGTAAGTTGCCAATCAGTTGACGAATATTCTTGCTTGTCCTGACATGCTTGCTCGCAGCAAGCCTTGTGGATTTTCGAGATCGATGATCACAGAGACCTTCTCTAATGCCTCGGAAGCCGTTATGTCGCGAACTCTGCCTGAAAAGCTCTTCTTTGAGATTTGAGAGCACGAGAAAGCGACTAGCTGTCCGATAGCCAAGCGTTTTTGTTCCACAATGGGCAGAACTACGCGCAGTCTTATTTTACTGAGATCGGCGAGAATATACGCCGGCTCGTCTGGATTTACTCGATCGCCTAAGGAAACATTCTTTTTGACAAGAATTCCATCGTTTGGTGCGTTGAGAGGCAACTCGCTAGGCAGCGTCTTTTTCCCAAGGCGCGGCATTTTGGTGCCGTACAGGTTTGCCAGTGTCTGGGACTCTTGCTGTAGCAAGACTCTTTGCTCGTTCAAGTCCTCGAGATCTTCTGAAGCGGTGCGTAATGACTCCTGAGATTGCAGCATCTCTTTCTCGGCGGCGATGCCTTCTGAAACCAGTTTGCGAACTCTCTCTAATTCTGCCTTGGCCAATCTAATCTTAGATTCGCATTGCCTGACGCTCATTTCATTCTCTTCCATGCGCCTGACAAACTCCGCGCTGAGATGCACCAGCTCAGCACTTTCCATAAGAGCAATCAAGTCACCCTTGCGAAAATATTTACCGATCATGGCTTGGTCCTGCGAAATACGTCCTGGCAGCATTGAATGGACGTGAAAAAGTTGCTGCTCACCAAGTTCTATTTGGCCATCAGCACGAATAGCCGCAAGCGGTTTTGCGGGCTGGAAGTTGAACGAATCTGAGGCTTTCCCCCTGAGGCGCCTGGTGCTGATGACATAACGAACATCGTCTTTGGTACCTTCGCTGAGACCCGGAGCTGACGAAAGTGCGTTATCAGCATGCTTGGCCAGCAAAGCACTTATTTTTGCTTGTGCCAATTCGAGATGCCTCTGATGAACCAATTCCTGACATTCTGCAACCGCTTTCAATAACTTGGCTTTGGCACTGCTCGGCCCAGCACCCTTAGAGGCTGGAGACCAGCAGGCACAAAGCAATGCGACAACGATAAGTAGAATCTTCTGCAAACCACGACCCATAAGAATGTCCTAGAGCATTTGGGACTGGCAATAGGATAGGCGATAACTACCGCAGTGTCATTAGCAGTCACAGTGCTCCGTGAACTACTTGAACATTTTAGAGCGGCGATGGCTTCTTCAAAGTTGCTTTGAAAGAAGTTATGGAGTTTGTTCGCACTTCTGGTAATCTGCAGTAGAAACCAATCACATAAAAGTGAGCCAAAAATTTTACCCAAAGCCTCAGTTGATACGTTTGCTAAAGTTGCGACGATTGCTATCTCTTTGCTGGCGCTATTTTTTACTGGGGCTCCCCGAGGCAATACCGAGTCAGGTGAGCGTATATTGCCGTTTTCGTTGCGCTATTCGGTCGGCAATCTAATGGCAGTGCAGGGCGTTCCAGAAATATTTGGCAACTGCAAGGGCCGTCTGGTTGCCGAAGCTCGTGGTTTGGTTAAACTGCCTCCGGGCAAGCAAATCAAGTTTGCCCCTAATGGTACTTTCTATCAGCATCCTGAATGCCTTCTGAAATTACCGCGAGATGCTTTCGATTTTGTTGAGTTGAGCTTTTTGTCCATGACCGATGAAGAAGATGCTTTTTGCGATCGAGCAATTCCATTTCTCGGCCATATATCTTCACTGAAGGGAATAGATTTAGACAATTCTGACGCCAGTGATAAGGGTTTATCACAACTAGGTGCAATGCCGCACTTGCAGATGATCACAGCTTGTGAAAGTAGAGTTTCAGGTACCTGTTTGCCCAAGCTTTTGGCATGTAAAAAACTGACCGCATTGCGCTTGAGCAATGTCGTAGTTAACAACAATAGTCTGCGCTGGCTGAAAGATTTTTCCCAACTTCAACGGCTTGGTCTTGTCAGGGTTGATTTGTCTTTGATTGGCATCGAACATGTTAGTAAATGCAGTGAGTTGCAATTTCTTGATATTGATAAAAACTACCATATCGATGACAAGGCGGTTCCGTTGCTTTTAAAGCTATCTAAACTAAAAATGTTATGGATGGGCGGTACTAGCGTTTCTGTGCAAGGCCTAGAGCAATTGGCTAAGCTTCGGTTGAGAGCTATTAAGTTGCCTAAGTCATTTTCAACCTACACTCTGAAAGAGCAGCAACGAATTAAAAAGGCTTTTCCTAACATACCTTTTGGAGGGTCAAAGGCCCCCACTGTAGATTCTTTCTATGACACTATGCTTGCACCAGTGACACGGTAATTTTTTGTTTTGATGCTACAGCATCTGTGCCAGAGGGTCTTTGACAGATTCCGATAGCGCCTTCATCGATCAAGTCCTCAATGGCGTGCCTCAAACTCTCGAAGTTACATAGTTTTTCTAGAAATGGACAGCCTTCGCAAGCGCCTTTCTCAGGTCCGCCGCAAAAAGAATCCATAGTCAAGTATTCGTCAGCACCGAAAAGCAGAGCCGCTTTTTCTGTGCTGCTGTTGAGAAAGGTTGCCGCTGCTGTGCGCGTTTTCGAAAAGCAGAGCAAAGGAATGCCGCGCAGCTCAGCATTATTTTTGACTGACCTAATGAAGTCGAAAATGCTTTTGTTGTCGTCCAGATTAAGGTGAGCACTACAGATGATTAAGTCAAACTTATTTTCCTGCAACCCCTCCATTGCTTCTGCCATGTTTTGGACATAATTCAGCTCATGGTTTGCGGCAAGGCTACTCCACAAAGGTTTCAAATGTTCGCTTGGCTCGCTCAAAATCAGTATTCGTGCCACAGGACTCTCCACGAAAGAGATGCCGGATTACCGTGAAGTTAGCCGAAACGACACCCTACACCCTGATACTCATCAGTAACTATTTTGAGCGTGAGTTCAAATAGCCATATCGTCTGGAAGGATGATTATGACTCGATCTGCTTCAAATCATCGTCAGTGAGTTCTACTGAGTCGTCTTGCCGTCGAAATGTTCTTTGTCGTTTTCTGCGTCGGCTCGGGTGCAATGGATAACGCCGTCGCGATGGTTTGGGGGAGCATAAAGCGTGTAGAGCTTCATCGGAACAGTTCCTGTGTTCAGAATGTTGTGCTTTGTCCCGGCCGGAACCAAGATTGCGAACCCGGCACATATCGCAGTAGTCACTCCGTCAAGAACGGTTTCGCCTGTGCCTTCTTCGACACGCAGAAACTGGTCGAGCTTGTGCACCTCGGCGCCAATGTCCTCTCCGGGTTTAAGCGCCATGACGACGAGTTGGCAGTGCTGAGCGGTATAGACCACGCGCCGAAAGTTTTGATTCTCTGTCGCAAGAACCTCGATGTTCTGCACGAATCCAGAGTTAGTTTTCATTGTCATTTTTCTTCCTCTCGTAACGTGCGTGGCACAATCAAAGCGTAATTTATTTGAGCAGACCTCCGCATCATCCTTGTGATGGGTTTGCTGCCGGTTGCCGAAAAACATCCACCAGCTCAGCATCATCGGCGCAATCTGGACAAGTCTCGTTGCTCTTTGCGTGAAAGTTTGTCGTCAGCGACGACTTCAAGCGCTGCTTGTGGTGACACGGAGCTAGTCTGGGATTTAAGCCAGGCAATTAGTTTCTCGGTCACCGCTGGTGTGAATCGCGCCTCTTCAAGAATGAGATGCTCGCCTTTGGCATCAATGAGAAATGTCTTGTCCTCAGAAGGAATATCTCTAAACATTTTCGCTACTGCCTTTGGAGAGACAAGATGGTCATTAAGTCCTTGCAGCAGCAAAATGGGCTTGGTGAGTCGCTTTGCGTATGTGTCTGTTTTCGAGATGAAGCTCAGAAAAGCGGTCGCTTCTCCCAGTGAAAGTTTCAACTTGTGAGAAGGATCTGTCAGCCAATGCTCAGCCAGGTGAGGGTCGCTGGTCGCCTGATGTATAACGGCGCGCCCAGCAGGGCCGGGGCGTTTTCCTGGAGACAAGAGCAACTCGAAGACACCCTTAACGGCGGTTTTTCTCATCTTGAGTAATTTCCATGCTGGTGCAGAACAGACAACAGCATCGACTAGCTCAGGGTGTTCGGCGGCGATTCTCAGAGTGAGAGCTCCGCCCATTGATTCACCCATCAGGACTACTCGGTAGTCGGGATGGTCTCGACGGATGCCGGCAAGCAGCGTGCGTACGTCTTCAACCGTCTCGACACAATTTAGCTTAGCCCGCTCCGGTTGGTCTCTGTCCGGGCCGAAGCCTCGAACGTTCACAGCATAGCCGTCGATTCCTGCGGCCGACAACTCCTCGGCCAGCGGTTTGTATGCTCTTGCGCAAAGACCCAGTCCATGAATGCACACTACGACAATCTTTGCTGGAGTGGGGCTCTGCCATACCAGCATGTGAGTTTCGCCAACAATAACGCATGAAGGATCCTTAGTGCATACAGACCCGATAGGCGTTGACTGTGGAGTGACTTGTGTCGAATGCTCTGCTGTCGTCGGTGTTGCAGACGTTGCTTCTACTGCCGCAACTGCTGGAACTGCGGTCGGCATGCACAAAATCGCCGAGGTAAGGGCCACCATACGGAGCCGCGTTAGAACTCCATCGGATTTTGTATAATACTGGAACAGTCTCCTCATAGCTGCCTCTCGTGTTGAATTCAGGAGCCTTTAGCTAGTACTGCCAGCGGTGCTGTGCTAATTCCATCGACGGCTTTCACATCGTCCGCCGTCGATTTCCACGTCAGGTAACCACCTGAGAGGTTCTTAACGACGAAACTATTCTGGCTGAGGAATCGGCAAGCATAATATGAGCGCTGCCCACTCTGACAATACGCGACAACGGTTTTGTCACGAGGAATCTTTTCGAGGGATTTCCTGAGTTCGGGAAGCGGTATGTGAATACTTCCTGGAATGAATCCTAACTCTCTCTCCGTCCGGCTTCGAACATCGAGCAAACAGAACTCCTCCGTGTTCAGAAGTGGCAATTCATCTGACTGAACTTGATCGACCAGACCATCAAGCACATTCCTTCCAGCCATTCCCAGCAAGTTAATGGGATCCTTAGCAGAGCCAAATGGTGGAGCATAGGCAAGTTCGAGATCAGCAAGGTCACTGACCGTCATATGCGCTTTTAATGCAGTGGCCAAAATATCAATGCGTTTGTCAACGCCATCTTTGCCTATGACTTGAGCCCCCAACAGCTCGCCTGTTTCCTTTCGAAACAAGACCTTAATATCGAGGCGCTCGGCACCGGGGAAATAACCCGCATGTTGACTCGGGTGCAAATGAATCGCCTCGAATGGAATCCCAGCCAGCACGACTTGGCTTTCGTTTAGCCCTGTCATGGCCACAGTGAGGTCAAACGCGCGTAAGATTGCCGTTCCCAGGGTGCCATCGTAAGTCTCTTTTCTGCCAAATATATTGTCAGCGACAATTCTTCCCTGCCGGTTGGCTGGACCTCCCAGGGCGATGCGCGTGAACTGCTTATTCACCGGATGAAGAACTTCGATTGCGTCGCCCACGGCCCAGATGTTGGCAGCACTTGTCAGCAAAAATTCGCTTACTCGAATACCACCGCGATCCCCAACTGTCAGCCCAGCTTTTTTCGCTAACGTCAATTCCGGTCTGATGCCCAAACCAATAATGACAAGGTCAGCGAATATAGGTGCATGTCCGCCCGCAATAACCCAGCTCGATTTTGGCGCAATCTCGTCTTGATTTGACGGTGAACGGAACTCTTTGATTGAACTTGAAAGAACTACTTTAACGCCGTGCTTGATCAGCTCTCGGTGCACAAGAGCTGCCATCTCCGGATCCAGCGGTGCCAGAACTTGATCGCTTCCGTCAATCACCGTGACGTCCAATCCTCGGCGGGTAAGCTGCTCGGCCATCTCCAGTCCAATGAAGCCACCACCAGCCACAACAACGCTCTTTGGTTGCTTTTGTTCGATCCAAGACTCGATTGCCTGCACGTCTTCGATGCCGCGCAACGTAAATAGCCCGGGCAAATCTATTCCAGGGACGCTTGGTCTGACAGGAGCCGCTCCCACTGCTAATATCAGATCATCATATGTTTCTCGATACGTTTGCGACGTTGTCTGGTTCTTGATTGTTATAGCCTTGGACTCAGGATCAATGTCGACGACTTCGCTGTGAATTCGAACATCCAGATTGAACCGTTCCTTGAGTGCTTCAGGCGTCTGAAGAATCAGGGTATCCTCACTGTCAATTTCTCGGCCTAAATAGTAGGGAAGTCCGCAATTAGCGTAAGAAACATAGCCGCTTCTCTCAAGAACGATAATTTCAGAATCTTCGGAAAGCCGCCGTGCTCTGGCAGCAGCGCTCATGCCGCCTGCGACACCACCCACGATGACAATTTTCCTTGCCGCAGTGCTGGAACCAGTTATTTTCATATAAATTTCCTCTAAAAACGCATGTTCTTGCTATATCAGGCTGTCGCTGCTTCCCGCTGCTCTACTCCATAACCGGCGTTCTTCCAGGCAGCAGTTCCGCCAAGAACGTTCATATATTTCACGCCGCTTCTTTCAAGAACGCTTGTGGCGATAGATGAACGGTAGCCGCTTGCACAGATTACCGCTAGCGGCCGCTCTGCCGGTAGTTTCGAAATGCTGTCCGCCAGCACCGCCAACGGCATATTGATCGCCTTTGGAACGTGCCCATCGTCGTATTCCCCAGATCTCCTTACGTCCAACACCAATAAGTCCTCACCCGCATCAAGCGCTCGTTTGAGTTCAGAAACAGAGACTACCCTTGATTGTGCCGATTCAAAACCCGCGTCATTCCAGCCGCTGATCCCATACTGCAAATATCCGATTACGCTCTCGATGCCGACCCTGGCGAGCCTCAGAACGGCCTCGTCGACCTGAGCGAGATCGTTTGCCAGAAGAATGATTGGTGTGCCAAGTTGAATCAATGTACCTGCCCATGAGGCAAACTGCCCACCCAGTCCGATGTTCAACGATCCCTGTATGTGTCCGCCGCCATATTCAGCGGCACTGCGAACATCGAGAACGACCGCGCCTCGCTGCAATTCGTTTGCTACTTCTGCGGCGATTAGTGGTAGTGGGCGGCTTAGGGCGTCTAAGGGCAAAGCTCCCAGTCGGTTGATCTCTACATCTTTTGGGAAGTAGGCGGGTATCTCCGGCTGATCTGTGGTCAACATCTCAACAAATGCCTCTTTACTCATAGGTTTCAGAGCGTAGTTAAACTGTTTTTGTTGCCCAATGGTTGATGATCTTTCATTCGACAAATGCTTGCCACAAAGCGATCCTGCGCCGTGTGCCGGGAAAATTTCAACATCATCGGGGAGCTTGAGGAGCTTTCCATGGAGACTCTCGTACATTGAGCCTGCCATCTGTTGGTCGCTGAATCCTTTGCTACCAACGAGGTCTGGGCGACCGACATCTCCGATGAAAAGCGTGTCGCCTGAGAACAACTTGGCTGGTTCTTGATCGGAAGCATCCTTGGCCAGAATGCAAATGCTTTCAGGTGTATGCCCCGGTGTCTCAAGAATGGAAAGAGTGACTGTGCCAACCTTCAAGATATCGCCGTCTTTGACGGCTATGTGTGGAAAGGCTGCGCCGGCCTTTTCGCCGAAAACAATCTGAGCGCCGGTCTTTTCCGACAGCTCTCTGTGCCCGCTGACAAAATCCGCATGAAGATGAGTCTCAATAATGTATTTAAGAGAGAGGCCTTCTCGCTTTGCTTCCTCGATGTACTGGTCTACATCCCGCTGCGGATCGATGACAACACCTTCTCCAGCCGAGCCGAGCAGATAGGAGCCATGTGCCAGGCAACCGAGATAAAACTGTTTGAAATACATAAAAGCCTCCAATGACTAACGGAAAAGTTGTTTCAATAGCATCCATGCCGACAAAATCAGCAGCGAGATTGCAAAACTAGATTTGAGTTTTTCTTGTGGAACGTAATGGGCAAGGCGCCCGGCTATGGGCGCCGCTGCCAGCGTGCCCACAGCGAAAGGCAAGACGGAAAAATCGAGGCTGAGGTGAGAGGCATATGACATTGCACCGACCATGCTGTTGATGCCAATCACCAACAACGAGGTGCCAATTGCCTTCCGTATCGGCATCCGCAAAAGTATGGTGAGCGCCGGTACGATGATGAATCCCCCACCTACGCCAACTATTCCTGTCAGCACTCCCGCGCTAAGACCAGACGCTAACACCACAGGTAGTGAGATCTTTGCATCGTCTTCAGCTAAGATGTTGGCGGGCTGCACATGCCTCAGCATCAGAACAGCTACCAAAGCCATGACTACGGCAAACAAAGTCAACTGCACTGCATCTGGAATGAGCTGTGCAAACTTGGCTCCGGCGAAGCTGCCCAAGCCTCCCGTTGCACCGAAGATCAGTGCTGTAGAAACAATCACCGCGTGGTTGCGGTAATGACTCCATGCGGCAAGCAAACTGGCCAGTCCTACAATAATGAGACTTGTGCCGATTGCCGCCTTTGCCTCTAATCCAAGAACATAAACAAGAATCGGCACTGCGATGATACTTCCGCCACCACCCAGAAGTCCCAGAAGGCTGCCAGTTGCAAGGCCACAAATCGCACTGCCTAACATGCAAGTCCCTCCGGTCGCCTAAGAGCAACAACTGGTATTGCCGCTCTGCTTCTTTGCGCTAGGCGATTCAAGCTTGTTCCAGGGGGCTTTCCCCAAGAGAATCCCCAATGCACAAGTTCCAGACAGTCCGGCAAACGTCAATCCAGCGCCGAAAATACCAGGTATGACAAGGAACCATGGATTAACAAAGGCACCCAGTAGCACGCCAGTCAAGACGCCGGAACCAACAATTAACTGAATCTGGCGCTCGATAGGAAGTCTCTTTTTTCCCTCTTCTACAGGGAGCCCAGCCTGGCGCCAGGCAACCATTCCCCCATCCAGTACTTTAGGTTGAAAGCCTCTGCCCATCAGGGTATATGCACCGCGCTCAGCGCGTTTACCGCTGCGGCAGATTACAATTAGTTCGCCCTGCCTCGGCACCTCGTCGAAGCGTGAATCAAGCACATCTAGCGGTACATTTATGGAGCCCGCAATGTGCTCAGTCTCGAATTCTAAGGGGCTGCGTACATCAACGAGAACGTGATTGCCTTTGTCCAAAGCAACATCGGCAGCGTTTACGTGTGGGCAGATGGTGGGGTTTAGCTGTTCTGACATTATTAAGAGTCCTCATTGGATATGCCAATCACCATATCACTATTTGGTTATATAGTGAATCAACCGTAAGATTGATTGAGGAATTAGTCAAATGGTTGTAGGCTAGACTCAGCGGAGGCTGATTATCACTATGAAAGACAAAAACAAAGTCCTGTCGCGACCAGCTCTTGAAATTGTCGCCGCCCGCTTTCGGGCATTGTCGGACGCTTCCAGGTTACAGATACTTCAATACCTTTTTAAGCAAGAACACTCGGTCCAGGAGTTGTGCGAGTTAAGCGGCATGAGCCAGGCCAATGTCAGCAAACACTTGTCTGTATTGGCTGAACAGGGAATAGTTCAGAAGCGACGCCAGGGCCTTTTTGTTTTCTACAGCATCGCAGACAGCAGCATTTACGAGCTGTGCGACATCGTATGCGGTGCGGTCGGCAAGCGGTACGGACAAGTAATGAAGGAATTCGCTGGGCGCTAGATTCAGTGGCATAGATGCGCCCCAGCGCTATAGATCATGTTCTGCGAGATCTTTTTGTTCTTTAGAAGGTTCGCTGGTTTTCTGCTCGACCGAGCAGGACTTGCTCATTCAAGTCTGAATGCCCAGCTTAGGGAGTATCCACAGCTGCAACGCGAAATACAAGGCGATTAAGCCTAAAAACCAAAATATGTCCACTCTCGCACCCTTCAACTTTTCCATCATCTCACCAAGGACCGCAGAATCGTTATTTAGTTCCCATTCTAACGTGCAAAAACATATTGGGCGCTTATGCGAAATGAAAGGGTCGTCCATTACATGAGAAGCGAGCTAGTGGGTAACGCTATCGTCCGCTGTGCTGATGTATTCGCGATGCAACCGCTGTACAAAGACAGATGCACTGATTGCAATGTGCTCAGTGAAAACCGCTGATTTTTGCCCCATCCACACTCATTGAGAAAGCCGAGACAGAGAACAGATGAGCACACAACTAGGTACAGAAGGCAGAAACTGCAGCAACCCAGCCAACCCCATAGGCACGCAGTCAACGACATACTTGGTGGCCAGGAAGCCTGGAGTGACGGCTCCAAACACGAGTGTGCCGATTATATGTGGACTGATGGCCAGGGCAATTATCAACCAAGCAACGATCCGAACTACAATCCCAATATCAATTCATATGAGGCTGGCTTTCTCAAAAGGAAACAAGCACAGAAGTATTACTCCTGCACTTGCTTCCCGGCGAAGAACTCAAGACCTATGCAGGCATGATTACCGAATCAATCACGTGGATAATTCCATTGCTTGTCTCGATATCGGTTTTGACAATTTTGGCACCGGCGATTGAGGCGCCACCCTCAGTCTCGATAACGGCATCTTGCCCTTGTAGCGTCTTCACCGAGCCAAGCTTCACCACATCGGCGGCGAGATGCTTGCCGGCTACGACGTGATAAGTAAGTATCGAGGTTAACTTAGCTTTGTCAGCCAACAACCCTTCAACAGTTCCTGCGGGTAGTTTTGCAAAAGCCTCATCGCTTGGAGCGAATACAGTAAAAGGTCCGGGGCCGGACAGTGTTTCTACGAGTTCAGCCGCAGTAACTGCAGCTACAAGAGTCTTGAAACTTCCAGCAGTAACTGCTGTTTCAACGATATTAGCCATTTTTTCATCCTTATTATTCGAGAACCGAAAACATTTCAGCACTCACTGATGTTTAAACCGTAGCAGGTAAAATCTGGCAATAACCTCGAAATTGATTTAGTGATATTCGAGAACAAAAGTGACAAAATGACCAATTTCAATCTAAGCATTTCCGGAGGTGACTTTACTATCCCAAGACTGTGGTGATGCCCGGCACGCGGACAACCACGCAGTGGCATGGTGTAAACTAGTGCTTCGCAAACCAAGCGGTCTTCTGGTCAAGGAGAAATGACAGTGAAAATTGCTAAAAGGCGTCCTTGCAATCTAGCGCTAAGCCTGGCTTTCGTGCTGATTCCAGCCATTAGTTTTATTCCCCCGGCCTTCGCCTCTGACTCCGACTACAGTAAAATGCTCGAAAAGGGTGAGCGCAATCTCGAAAAGAAAGAATACGAGAACGCCGTAACCACGTACACCAAGCTTCTCAGAGACCACCCTGGAGTTTACGAGGCATATCTTGGTAGAGCAGCCGCCCGCAGCGAGTTGAATGACAAGGAAGGCGCGCTAGCCGACTATGATCAAGCAATTAAGACTAACCCTAATGCCATGGAAATTTACTTGCAACGTGGCGCGCTGCAAGCCCGCTCAGGCGATCAAGAAGCTGCTATCCGCGACTATGGCGAGGTCTTGCGCCTTGACCCCAAAGACACCAGGGCTTTGTTATTACGGGCCAACGCACTAAAAGAGAATGGCGATTTTGCTGGAGCCGGCAGAGACTATGACACCTATCTCAAATTTAACAGCAGTGAACATTCCGCTCGCCGAGAAAGAGCCGACTGCAAATTGCAGGCCGGCGCTTACAATGAAGCCATCGCCGACTACGAGTATATTCTCAAAAAAGGTGGCAGCAAAGAATTTGATGTGCATTACTCATGGGGTGAAGCGCTAAAACTCAAGGGTGATACCATAAGCGCCGCCGATCATTTCAATAAAGCTATTGCTTATTACACGAAAAATCTTAATCGTGCACAGAAGAAGGGCCTGGGCTTAGATTACATGTATCGTGGCATGGCTTATTATCAGCTTTCGCAAACAGACAAGGCCCTGAGTGATTTAGAGAATGCAGTCAGTTCGCTGCCGGGAAATGCCACTGCGCAATTTAAACTTGGTCATTTGCAGCTAACGAAGGGCGAGACTTCGTCTGCTCTCAGCCATTTTGATGATGCGCTCAAATTAAACCCACGCCTTCAGGGCGCTTTGCTCGATCGCGCCTCCATAAAAGCATCTCAAGGACGTTACGAAGACAGCAGAGCAGACCTTGACCGCGCTTTGCAAATTGTGCGCAACGGTGACGCTCTTCACGCCCGTGCTATGACATTATTAGCTCTCGGTGACGTCGGCGGAGCTGCTGATGATTTAGCTGAAGCAAGTAAGGCGAACCCTGCCTTGATGGAGACGAAGCGCAAAGAAGTTACGGCAAAAATTGAACAAGGAGCAGGCGCTGGAGCTGGACCTGGAGCTGGCAGCAACATTGAACAAGCTTCGAACTACAGCCGCCTGGCCCTGTTCGACCTCGCCAGCGGCGATCTTGGAGCAGCTGAACGGAATGTACGGCAGTCAATCAAACTCGACAAAAACAAGGGTGGAATTGCGAGCAGTCGCGCAAGTGGTGTCAATAATCTTCTCTTGCTCGGTCACATCTATCTAAAAAAGCACTCTTTGGTCGAAGCCGAAGCTATGTTTAGAACAGCCATGGCGACGCTCAGCCAGTCGGGAGATGGCAACCAGAAATATGCAATCTATTCTCTAGAACAATGCGCTAAACAATTTATGCTCAGCTCCAAACTAGAAGAAGCCGGCTCAATTTTTTCTGATACTCGCATGCAACGCGCTGCCCACGGTTGGACAGATCATGCAATGCCAATTGAAATATCGAAGCGCGCTGAGCAAGCGGTAGAAGCCTACAAGCAAAAACGCAAGGACGATCGCCAGGAAGAAATGGTGCGCAAAGCTGCTTTAGGCGTCGCGCCCGCCGCGTCAGCTACTTCTAGTGAAGCTTCTAGCACCGAAGTAGTAGACAGTTCCCAGACTATAATCAATCGACCGATTCGCGATAAGTGGGCATTGATTGTTGGCACCGGCAGGTTTAAAGAGTCGTCAATCAATTTGAAATACGCAGCTAAAGACGCTCAAGATTTCAGCGACTTCTTAATTAAAGAGCGAGACTTCGCTCCCGATCACGTGCAGCTACTCACCAACGAGGCGGCCACCAGAGCAAATATTCTTTCTCTGTTGGGAAACAAATGGTTGCCGCGAGTGGCCGAGAAAGATGACCTGGTGGTGATATATTTCTCAACCCACGGCAGCGCCTCTGATTTGGATATTGGCGGAGTTAACTATCTGGTGGCACACGATACGGACCCCGCCGATCTCTATGCCACCGGTATAGCCATGCAAGATCTCGTTAGCATTATCAAGGCACGGGTTCATAGCGATCGCGTGATGCTTGTGCTTGATGCTTGCCATAGCGGATCGACCGGGACCGGTGGTGGTAAAGGACTCAGCCGTTCGGCCAATGTAGATGCTGGTCAGATCGTACAAGGTACAGGACAGCTGGTCATTTCATCAAGTAAGCCCGACCAACGCTCTTGGGAATCTCAGCGCTACGAAGGTAGTGTCTTCACTCGTTACCTCATAGAGGGCTTGCGTAGAAATGGCCATATGACAAAGCTCGGTGATGCTTATTATTATATGGAAACCGAAGTGCAAAGAGAAGTTTTAAGAGATCGGGGATTGCTGCAGAACCCAGTCATGCGTAGCAAATGGCGTGGCAATGATTTAATTATCGGCGTTAAACCGGCAGCGCCATCACCAGGTTTGGGTAAAATTGACTTGCCGGATGCAGCAGGCGCTCAGAGCAAGTCTGGCACCACCAGCAGTGGCAAGCGCAGTGGAGTAACTCGTAAGTGACAGACCAATTGAAATCGGCAAGGCTGGCAACAAAATATTTGTCTTGCCAATTGATAGCAATGACTGCGCTAGCACTATCATTCAATACTCTTCAACCGGCTCATGCAGAAGAAATTATCTGGAAAGCCTTTAACGACGGCGGCAGTAAATTCTTTGAAGAGCACGATTACGGCAAGGCCGAGCAAAGTCTGATCAACGCTATTAAAGAAGCCGAGAGAATAGATGCTCGGAGCCCTGAGCTCAAGACCAGTTTGGAATTACTGCGCAAGGTTTATCAAGCCCAGGGAAACACTGCAAAAGCTGAGGCTATAACAGCCCGGCTAGAGGCTATCGAGTCAGGGGATAGGGGCACGGAGATTCCCCCTGTAACAACCATTTCGGCAGCGGCTGCCGCTGCGAAAGTCGAAAACAATACTGAAGTTGGGGACAGCGATGAAGCTAAGTCTATAGTTCGCAAACGACTAAACGACAAAGAGAGTTCAAGTTTTTCGAATGCCAACATCAGCTCTCAGACTGCCGCTTCCAATCAGCAAATAGCCTCAGTCAGCGGCATCGCAGGCGAGATGAAGGCTAGTAACCGAGTGAAGAAAGCCGAAGAGTTACTGAAGATGACCGGCCATATCAGCTGGACCAAGGGCCTGGCAATATCAGCGGATGGCACCAGGGCATTATCGGGCAGCGACGACGATACAGTGCGCCTGTGGGATTTAAGCAGCGGCAAAGAGCTGAAAAGATTTGAGGGTCACCAGGACAACGTCAACGGTGTGGCTTTTTCGCCCAGCAGCAATACCGCTATTTCGGTCAGCGGTGATTCAACACTGCGCGTCTGGGATCTCGATTCTGGCACGGAGCTAAAGAAGTTAAAAGGTCACGGCAATATTGTTTTGGCCTGCGCCTACTCGCCGACCGGCAACAAAGCTGCTTCTTGCGGTTACGACGGCACAGTGCGCATATGGGATGTTCTAGCCGGCACCCAGCTTCAAGAGTGCCAGGGTCAGGGCACTATGCGCTCTGTCGCTTTCAGCCCCGACGGAGAGCAAGTTGCCTGCGGCGGTGCCGACAAACTTATAACATTGTGGCGCGTGCGCGATGGCTCGCTGATTCGCCAATTCGTTGGACACAAAGGCGACATTACTACGGTGAACTTCTCGATGGATGGTACCAAGCTCGTCTCTGGTAGCCGCGACCTCACCATTCGCACCTGGGATGTCGGCAGCGGCGGCGAACTCTATCAATTTGTTGGACATGGCGATTGGGTCTGCAACGCGCGTTTCATTAAAGCAGACAGCAAAATTGCTAGCGGCAGTCTCGATAAAACATTCCGTATTTGGGACACCGAAAAAGGCATAGAAACCTGCTCTTTTAACTTAAATGCCTACGGCATGTTCGGCCTGGTTTTCACTCCTAGCGGAGAGAATGCCATTACGAGCAGCAATGATTATTCGTTGCGGTACTGGCGATTGATTGAGTAAATATAACAACCAGAGAACTTAACTGCTTATTTTGTGGAAAACACAAAGACGAGGTTGCCTTGCTCCTGGACGGACCTGGCGTGTTAATCTGCGATGGCTGCGTGCGCGTTCGTACAACCTATTGACGCCGTACGAAATCTTGAGCGGACCACCTCTCGTAAATTGCCGTAAGAATAGGCAAGTCATTTGGCGAAAAATCGATAACCATGCTATTTTTGGCAGAACCTTCTTGCGAGATAAAATTGAAAATCCGCATCTTGACCATTCTCGCCGTTCTTGTTACGTCGACAACTAGTGTCCAAGCAGCAGAAACGCCGTACGAACTCGGCCTGCAATTTTATAAAAAAGGCGATTTCGCCAAAGCCTCGACGTACTTTGAAGAGGGCTTGAAGAAGACACAAAATGATCCGTTGTTGTGGTACTACGACGCCCTCTGTTTTCACCAACTAAAAAACTGGGCCATGGCCAAAAGTCGGTACAAAACTACCGCGCAATACTTCCCCTTAACTGAAGCCGGAAAAAGTGCAGCAGCAGCGCTCAAAGGCATCGATCCAACTTTCGTATTGCCGCAAACTGCTAGCACAAGCACCGAAACTGGTGCAGCCGCTGCCAATGCGAGCGGCTCGGGACCAATATCTAAAGGCGGAAGCCAATCAGCCGCGAGCAAACCCGCTGACGACGACGATGATGATGACAAAACGCCTGATCTCGCAGCAAAGATAGAATTGGCTAAAGAGCTGGCTACTCTTCCAGACACCGCTCATTTCTACTACAAGAAGGGTTCCCAGGGGCACATGGAAGTCGATCTCATGGTCAATGGTCATCCTGTTAAAGCATTATTTGACACTGGCGCAAGCGCCTTTTTCTACCGAGATCAGTTGAAAGATGCCGGGCTTGATCTGAACGCAGCAAAAGCCGGCCGGGGCGCTAGAGGCTGGGCCGGAGTGACGGTAGCCACATCGATAATACCAGCCGAGGTCAAGCTGGGCACATTGACCCGTCACCTCAATATCACAATGCAAGAGAGCACCAGTCACTTTGGCCAAAATTTGATCGGACAAGACTTTGTTAAGGGCTATCAATACGAAATAGATGACAAAGGCTGCCGCGTTGATTTAAAAAAGACACTTGCCGTCAAAACTAGTGATATCAACCCGATGTACGATATTCCGTTGACGAAAATAGGCAAAGACGACTATATATCGTTCACCATGAATAGCCAGGCAGCGCGAGCTTTCATCGACACAGGCGCCGCCAATACGATTATCGGCGTCAGTGATGCCGCCCGCCTTGGCATACAGCCCAGCGGCGAAGTAGCTCACATGTCAGGAGTGGGCGGCGATATCACAATGCAACGAGCCTACGTGACTATAAGAATTGGCGGCATGGTGAGGGAAGGATTTCCTGTCTTGATCGGCGGTCACGGTGGTTGTGCCCTGGGTCAAGACCTTATGGAAGGCTGGCGATATAAAGTTGATCGCGAGCATAATTTATTGCGCTTTTATCACTAGCGCCGCGACGATTTCGCGCTAGACGCAGAAGGCACCACACATGGTATCAGGCTGGCTGGGCAAGCTTGCGCTGTTCACGCTGTCTACCACTGCTCAGGCGGTCTCTTCTTAACTTCTTCCATGTCTAGCAACACATTCTTTCGACCAACTCTGACCAATCTCTTGTTACTAAACTTCGCTACCAGTAGTTGAAAGTCAACAAGCTTTGCGCCAGGTACTCGGCTGTAGCGACCGCGAACAAGCATGCGCTTCAATGCAGCGAGCACAAGCGCCTCCTCCTCTTCGGTAAGCTCGTATTGCTTAACGTTGGACATCGGTTACTCACTTATTGTCTGAATCATTGATGACTACAATTAAATCACGTATGCTCGCCGCGGTGGTTCGAGGAATTTTTCAAAGTTCATAGATTCATTTGACGGCGTTCTTGTCCTTGAGGTCGTAAGACCTTATTGAACAAGGTCAGGCAACGGAACAAAAAGAATGCAACTGGTTCGCCTCAACACATCAATAGCCAAAGCAGCTGTAGCCAAACCTGACTGATTTCGCACTAGAACAGAGTCTGAATATCTAACAGCTGGAATGAGCCGGTATCTCGGTGGGGCCACAGGTGCAGCCGGGTGCGAAAGTAGTAGATCACTCAACTTACCTGTAAGAGGAACACCCTTTTCTTCTTTGCTCAAAGTCTGGATGAGCGGTAGCTTCGTTTGGTCTCCTTCTCGGTGGATGATTTGTGCCGGGTAGCACAAATCATCAAGGAGATGCAACTCTTCAAAGTAACGCAGCACTAACTCACGAATATTCTCAAAAGCAACCGAACAAGGAACTCCACAAATGCAGGCCTTTATTTTGGTATCACTATCTATCAACGGAATGGGTAGCCCATAATCCGGCAAATTGGGCGCTTTACCACTCCAAATCTCAGTAATAAAAATTGTTCCCTGGCGCTGCAACCTTGCAGATCGTGCCTCTGCATTTGGTGCCACTAAGGTGAAATCAGTGTTTTTAGTCCAATCATCGAGGTGATAACAAGTATTATCAATGCCTACTTTCAGTTGGCCATTTTGCAAAAATAGCTCCAGTTCACCGGAGGATATCGATAGCTCTTGCCGGCTCCCCAGGGCTGATGACCACGGTTTGAATTTAATGTCACCAGTCGATGAACGGCTATACCCAATTTCCCAAATTGCTTTCTCTATATTGTAGGCAATGACATAATTGTGCTTGCCCCACTTACCATCGCCAGTAAACTTCTCACTAAAGGCAAAAATTATGCGGCCATCGTGAAGTAGATGGCTAGTCACTTGACGGTCTTCGATTGTGCTTCTGTCGACAAAATCAAGAGCCAAAGTGTCCTCGTGAGCAACTGCGAATTCACCGTTATCGCTAAACGAAAAACGCACAACCCCAAATAGAACTTGATGCTCTAGTAAAGGATCGGCAGGAAAGTTACTATCGCTGTACCAGAGCGCAAAGACCTGGCCCTCATATTGATATGTACTGATTAGCCGCCGTGCAGGTAATTTGAAGGCGTACCTCAGCTGATAAACCCAGCGCCAGAACTCAGGCTCTCGCGCTTTGAGCAAATCAACAACAGCCAGCATTCAAACCGCATGGATGGAGTTCAACATTATAAGTTACCCGTCGCCGAACACCACAAAACCCTACTTAACAAACCTCGCAATAGCAAAACCGCCAGAGTCATGCACAATGGCCTGATGGGGCGGTTTGTCAATCATGAACGAATAGAGAGATTGGTTTCAAGCATTAGATTCCTCGAAAGTAGTGTTTTACAACGCGGAAACAGGCACACTTTACTGATTCAGCTGAGATGTTAGACAAATCACAGGGAACCAGTATTACCCTAAATGAAAATCTTCCAGTTGGCGTTAGCAATGCAACAATCAGTTCCGACGAGAAAGGTAACCCTTTAATTTTTGGCGGTATCTTCTCGTAAACCAAGTCTTTTGGCCGACTTTGCTTCTGAGTCAACCTGCACTACGGAAATTATAAGCCTGCCAAAAAGCCTTCACCTACAAGAAGCAAAAGGTGAAAGTGGAACCGCCCGCGAGCACAGGCATCTCCTCCGCTTCGGTTAGCTCGTACTGCTTGACGTTGGACATCGGTTATCACTTAGTGCCTGAATCGTTTATCAGGCTACAGTTAAATCACGTAGGCACGTCGCACATATTGTGTATCATCTAGCAATGGGCATTAGAAATTATCTGATTGAAGGCGTTTCCGGCACCGGCAAAACTTCAGCCTGCAAAGAATTGCAGAGGCGCGGTTACCATGCCATCAATGGCGACAATGAATTGGCTTATCAAGGCGATCCAGAAACTGGTAGCCCGACGGATGGCCTCACACACGAGCACCACATTTGGCATGTAGATAAAGTCAGAGCCTTAGCCGCCAGCCAGGATGAGGCGGTAATATTCTTCTGCGGTGGTTCCAGGAATTTTTCAAAGTTTATCGATTTATTTGACGGCGTTTTTGTCCTTGAGGTCGACCTTGATACACTTATCCGGCGGCTTGACGAGCGACCGGAAGATGAGTGGGGCGGAAAACAAACGGAACGGGAACTCATTATGCGATTGCATCGAACGAAAGAGGACATTCCCAAAAACGGTATTATAATCGACGCCACCGCACCGATCGCACGCGTCGTTGACGAGATTCTGCGTCAAAGCGAAGCAAGTAAAACACCTTAGGCGAACGAAATTTTGTTCCGAGCGCGCCTTGAAAATTTACAAATAATTCTATTTTTGGCAAACCGCATCCATTACATCATGTGCATTAGAGTGCCCAATGTAGCGAATCTTGGTTAGTGCGCGACCGACTGAATCTGCGGTTACACAACTCACACTTTTGAGCGTGAAGCCCTCCGGCATGCCCGCAAGACCAGCACTTAAATTCATGGTTCCACCTCCATCAACCGAGAACGGATGGAAGCCAGCGCCGGTGCAAGTTCGGCAGACTCCCCGGAGAAACTTCCACGCGACTTTCCACGGTTTGAGTCGAAACCGGATCAGTAACAGCACCGGCCCATGCCAACGCCTGAACAAAAGCATGCACCGGAATGCACAGAAGACCGATGCAGAAATTATAAAAGAATTTAAAGGTAAGAAACTTGAGGAAATTTGGCATGGCGAAAAAATTTAAAAGCGATGCATTCGAAGCAATACATAGTGCTGTTTCTGGTATGTACGAAGTCGGAACCGTGAGCAAAGAAACTATGCGCCGTTTTGACGAAAGCTGTCTTGCTGTGCCTGAAGAACTAGGACCGAAACAAGTTAAGGCACTACGAGAAAGCTATAATGTGAGCCAACCTGTCTTTGCTCGATATGTAAATACCAGTGAAAGCACTGTAGAAAAATGGGAGTCAGGAGCATCAAAGCCACAAGGCGCAGCCTTGAAGCTTCTTTCTGTCACTAAAAAACACGGGCTTGAAATTCTCACCTAACGCCGAACTAAATCAGTGCCGTCTCGAAGCAATTCAATTTTGCACGATCCGGTTTTTCGCGTTTGCTCATGCGCACCGGCCTCGATCAATTGGCTGTGACGTTTGATCATTGTGTTGCAGCGATCCATGCGGCCGGATTTTTGTAGCTCAAAGTTTGCCTGTTCCAGCAACACTGATGACGCATGATCAGGCTTTGACTATATATGGCAGCACTATTCTGCTGGTTTAACTCAAACCATATACTACAATTGCAGCTGTGTGGAAGCAGCGCGCGGCTTAAATCAGGTGAGTATGTTTGACCCTTATGAGCAACAAGATCTGAACGATGAAGCGTGTGCGCCACCACACTTGAATAAGCGCATCGCTGGAAAGTATCTCATTCAGAAGATGGTCGGCTCTGGCTCGTCAGCCCGGGTCTATTCAGCAAAAGTCTACCCCGGCGACGATATGGTAGCGGTCAAGGTTTTAAGGGCTCACAGCAGCACTGCCATGGGCCAAGAGATGCTTGCGCAAGAAGGGTTAGCGCTCATGGACGTCGATCACCCCTGCTTTGTCAAAGTCTATGATCTCGGCGAAACCGAAGATGGTGAGGGTTTCCTCGTGATGGACCTACTCGAGGGATGCACACTGAAGAAAATACTGAGAGACTTTCACAGCATTCCTGACGATAAAGTGCTCGACCTTTCCTTGCAGCTGCTCGACGCGCTTATTCACTTGCACGACGTCGACATTGTTCATGCCAGCTTTAAACCGTCAGACATTATGGTGCTCGATGGTGAGCGCTTATCGAAGATGAAGCTTATCGATCTCGACTCGGTCATTCATCCCCGTGCACCCCATCTACATGCTCGCGGCACGATTGGAGAGAGCGCTATTGTTCACTACATGAGCCCCGAACAAGCCGAGGGCAGCAAGGTCGATAAGCGTTCAGACGTGTATAACTTCGGCATCGTACTTTATGAAATGGTGGCCGGACGCTTGCCCTTCGATGGCAATTCGATAATCGATGTCTTCAACAATAAAGCAGCAGATAACTTGGTGCCGCTCGGCGATTCACGGCCTGACCTCGCCGGCGGTGACATGGAGCGTATATTGAAAAAGTGTTTGCGGGCTGACCCCGCCAGGCGCTATCAAGATCTTGTTCACTTGCAACAAGATCTTCAGAATTTGAGGAGCAACACCGCCACTACCGAAGAGCACCAGGTCGACAACCTCTGCTGGAAGAAGCTGCCCCGTAGTGCCTACGCCGACAAGCCACAACCTGAGCCGAACACGTGGATTGCAGGAATTAAAAAGCTCATTGGTGGCTGAAGGAAACTCTCACAGGACATTTTCAGGAATGCAAGCGAAACCTAACTACAGCGAATTCTCCGAACCGCGGCTAGTGGCAATTTACGACACCGTTAACTGCATTGACGAATACAAAGACTTCTATATTGAGCTGGCCAAGCAACTGAGTGCCACCACTATTATTGATATCGGCTGCGGTACTGGTCTTTTGACTTACGAGCTCTCGAAGCAGGGCCATAAGCTCATTGCAATTGAGCCTTCACTAGCCATGATTGAACGCACCCTTGAGCGCGTCTATGACTCACCAATTAGATTTATTCATGGTGGCGTAGAAAGCTTAGATAGCCTGAGCGGGCTAGAAGAATCGAATACACTAAACGCTGACCTGGCTATCATGACCGGGCACGTCGCTCAGTTCTTTCTCAATGATACTGACTGGCGGGCGGCGCTTTCATCGATACACAAGGCGCTTAAACCGGGCGGACACCTTGCCTTTGAATGCCGCAACCCTGTGGTTCAACCGTGGTTTAAAGAAAGTGTTGCAATCGACGCAACTAATCACGCCGCGCACATTGATTGGCCTTCCGCCACTAATCGTCGCACGGTGCATGACCAAACAGCCGGCGACGTGGAATGGTGGGCTCAACTCATTGCGGTAAACGGCGATCGCGTGAGCTATGAGATTCACTATTTTTTCCCTGGCACCGGAGACGAACTAATCTCCATTAACGAATTGCGCTTTCGCGATCGCAGCCAACTTGAGAAATCACTGGTTGATGCTGGGTTTGTGATCGAAAAGGTCTTCGGCAATTGGGATTTTAGCCTGGCAGATTCTACTAGCCCAGAGTTTATTTTCGTGGCAGCACGGCTTCGCCAGCTTGCCGGCTCAGCGGTTCTCGTAGGTGAACTAGAGTCTGCAAGCAACGAAATAGCGGCCCAAGTCTTTGAGTAGAGTGTTATCTGAACTCGGTACGACCAGTTAGGTCAACGAGTTTTGAAGCAACCGCTGTTAAGTGATTCCTTCCGTTGGTTCCTCCAACGGTTCAATACTATCTTTCGCCAAAGCAGTTGTTGGCGACCTGTCGAATCCATCTCGTCTTTTTAATCGGGCCAGCCTCAAAATGAGGCGTATGCCCTTCATCGGTCAAGGAGTGCTGGACGGACATCGTTTTCTTCTCGGGACCAATCTTCAAAAAGGTTTCCTGCCTACCTGGATTAGAAGGTTCTCGACCGTTCGACCAAACATTCCCATAAATTCAAGTTCTCTAAGAGTAAAAGATTGGGTATAACTCGACAAGCAATTTCAGGTCGAGCTGTGCGATGAGGCGAAGGTGGCTATTTTAGTGAAAGTTTCAGTTTTGGCTCCAATAAATATATTGCTAGCTGGTTTTCTTTGTTTCTCGCTAGCTTCTGTTGTCGCTGCGCCACCAAGAGCCACTGTTTCAGCTAGCCATAAGGCTGGCTTTGCTGATTTGATTAGCGGAAGAAAGCCGGGGCCAAATCAAGTTTGGAAGTTACAGCAACATGGCATTGTCTTTGGTGATCTTGATGTTTATCTTAGTAAAAGCGGCTTGCGTACTGAATGCTCCCGCTCCGGAATAATAGTGATTGCTAGGGCACCACGTTTTGATGTGGTTGCTTACAATATGCGAGCTAATGCTGTTTGGAAACCCACATTAGAAAAGTTTGCTCCGGCTGACATCATGCTCAAAAGTCTTACATTGGCTGGCCTTCCTGCGTCATCAAAGTTCCCACTTGTGGCTAGTGGGTCTAAAGAAGTTAACGGCCTGCTCTGCCAGACATACAGTACGACTGAAGGCTGGACAAAACAGCAGATCGATTTGTTCCAAGGAAAAAGATTTAGTGACAGATTTCCCCGTAAAGCTGAATTTTTAGGTGCTGACCTGCACGTGCCTATCGTCGTTTATCATATTTTAGAGAAGATCGATGGCGTGCCGTTAATACCATTAGTGCCGTTGAATTATGGTTACGTATGTTTGGGCAACTCCAAGACAACAGTGGTGGTTACTAATAATTGCCGAATTGTCGAGGCACCGAAAGATTGGCTCAAAGTTCCAGAGGGATTGAAGGCAGTTTCTTCATTTCAAGCGCTCAACATGGACAAAGCTGCTGAGTCTGGTATTAATGAGTTGTTCGGTGGTCTCGATAAATGATTTTATGTCTTGAAGTGCACAACATTTAATCCTGCTTACTAAAAGGTCGTCTAGTGTGGTTTCTATTGATATGGTTTTAAAAGCGTGCGACACATCACAGGTGGCATGAGCTGGGCGAACGAGGTCGATCGTCAATAGGAGTGTGCTGATGGCATTTCCCCTGGTTGTAACAGGTAAGCAGTTCGCACCACGCGCATCTTTCTAATCAAATATTATCCGTGGACAAAAACAGCATTTGTGACTACCCTGCCGCTCGAAAACGTCAAAGCAATCAAAAAGTTTTTCCTGCCAGGTACAATAATCATTGTGCAAAAAGGTTTTAGAAAGAGGCATTCAATATCAAGGCTAAGCGATGCTGCGGAGACGGCGGATAAACTGCGATCCACAACTTGTGCCGTGATCAGGGCAAAGTGAAGGAGGGAGCTGCTTCTTTATGCCGGTATCGTATTTGGTTCAAGCGGTTGACTCGAGCAAGCCATTTATACCGCTTAATAGAGATGTTGTATCTTTCGCTACCATAATGGTTCGAGTTTTTGACCTTGCCTTAAGGCAGAATGCCGCCGTATTGACTCCAGAAGCTAGACTTGCGGCCATGAGTGACGCGAATTTCGCTTAAGTATTCGGTGTGAGGAACGACGTTTTTCCAGCCAGTAATTTTGTCAGACATGGCATCGAGTTTTCGCAGATAGCCGACCCCGTGATGATACGACTTTGAATAAGCTTGCTGAAGAAGTTCATCGAGCACCACTCGATACAAAACACTGGCAATGAGATATCGATCATCGGCTTCCATGGCCTGAGCAAGGGGCAAGATATTGGCATAGAGTCCGCGTTTGAGGGCGACCTCGTGTTGCCAGAGATATTTTTCTGCTTCGTCGAAGCGTTTACCGTGCAATAGAAAATGTGCATCGGTATAAGTCACTCCGTGCTTGGCAAAGATTTCGGCCATTTCGTTTTCGATCACTGTCTCGCGTTCGCTCTCACCAATTGCCTGCAAGAGTTCTTCGAAATTTTCTTCGCTACGAACTGATTTGAACAAGCGCCAGGCCTGCGCTGATTCTTCTTCTTTCATGCTGAGCGCTTTGTAGACAGCTAACAACAATTTATTGTATTCAGTTTGGCGGTTGCGGATAGCATCGACTTTTTTCAGCAGTGCAAGTGCTCCGGAAGCGTCGCCGGCATCTAAACGCAGGCGTGCTATTTCGCAAATATCCGCGGTTGATAGGGTGCTACTGCCAGCCAGTCGTGCCTGTTCGAATAGATCGAAATCGCCGATTTGCTTTGCCAATGCTTCCACAGCATGCAACCATTTTTCCTTATGGCCCGGTTTGCTTTCACCGGCACTCCGCAACCGCGCAATTAGCTGACGCACTTTTTCTTCAGGAAGATAGTGAACAGCACCATCAAAAATATTCCAGCGAGCGCCAGTTGCATCTTCTTCATAGAGGCGAAAAAGCTGGTGGCAAATCCAATCTTTGTCTGAGCATTCGCGGCCGTAGTCTTCAAGCATGCTGACTGCATCGATTTGAAAAATGCCAGAGAAAGTGCCATCGTCGTGAAAGTTGTCGAAGACACTTTGATCATTCTCGATAAAGAGACAAGTCAATCTAAAACCATCAAGACCGGTGTGCACACTAAAGCGAAGATCGTGCAGCAAAAAATCGAGTTGTTGAGCAAACATGCTCGGCCCTGCAATTTCTGCGTCTTCGTTGTAACAACCGCGAGTAGCAATGCGGTCTTCGATGCGGGCAAGATTGGTGACATCATCAGAGATAAGTCGCTCGATGGTTTGTTCTACTGCCTCACTCAGTGGTGCCAAACCAAGTAGTGCATCGGCAAGAGTTTCGGCGCCAAGTTCATGCAATGCGGCACGGCGAGACTCAATGCTTGCAACGTTTGCTGGTATCACTTTTTCACTGCCATTATGATTCATGAACTTATATTCCTATCGATGCTTAGACCAATGGCCCCAGATGAATAATCATAGGCGACTCTTGAGCAGCTTGCCCTAAATGCCCGGCCGATATTATGCGCCCTGCTAAAGTCTCGGCGGTTCCTTGCCTCGTCGGCATGCCTAGCCTTGCTTAATAACAGCACTTTGCCAGGGCCATCGGCCTTCCAGTTCAACTTCCAAAGACCAACTTAGGAAAGTTCGCACAAGCACAATTAATGCTAAGACGAGCACCGATTCCATTGTCGGGGCGACTCCCACTGTGCGAATGATATCGCCGGCAACCAGAATTTCGAGTCCGAGCAAAATTCCTTTACCAAGATTTTGTCTATAGCGACGGTAGCCATCATCAATTCTAAATGTTCGGAGGTAAATCACAGTTGACAGTAAAATGCTGATTACAATCACAGCAACACCGACAACGTCGACATAGCCACCTATAAGCTCGATCACATTGTGAAGATAAGGCATTCGAATTAGGTTTACTCAGCAGAAAACTATAAGAGCGAACAGACGCAGAAACGCTATCAAACAGATTATGCCACATTCGGCCGATTCACAAGACTTCGGTCAGCCAAAAAGGCGCGGCCACTATGCAACTGGTAACCCGACATTCACAAACCGAGATCGCTCAAGCCCGGGTGCTCAAGCGGTCTGGGTTCGGTGCGTGACCAATCGAATTTGCGATCTGACTCTTTTATCACTAAATCATTGATCGATGCATGACGATAGCGCATCAGGCCAGTTTCGTTAAACTCCCAGTTCTCGTTGCCATAAGAGCGAAACCAGTTGCCATCTTGATCGTGCCATTCATAAGCGAAACGCACAGCGATGCGGTCTGTGCCGAAAGCCCATAATTCTTTTATCAAGCGATAGTCCAGTTCTCTCATCCACTTTTGCTTAAGGAATTCAACAATGGCCTCGCGTCCCTGAAAAATATCGGAGCGATTGCGCCACCAACTGTCTGGGGTGTATGCGAGCGAAACACGCTGAGGATCGCACGAATTCCAGTTGTCCTCAGCCATGCGAATTTTTTGGATTGCGGTTTCGAGGTTGAATGGCGGAGTTGGTGGCAGAGGCAACATAGTGATTTCCTTTTGGCTTAAATCGAAGAAAATGATTGACACAATAAATCAATTATCGCAAGGCTTTAAGCATCGGCAGGGCTTTGCGCAATTCAGCAATGGCTTTATCATCGAGCACTTCAAAGGGTGGTTTCAACTCATGCAGATGCTTAAACTTCTTCAACACTTCCACAATATCTGCCGGCTTGCCCTTGAACTGGTTTAAACCAAGAAATAGCAGTTTCTTGGCTGGAGACAATGCTTCCAGATCAGTAGCGGTGATATCGCACAAGTTTACTTTCAGACTCCTGAGTCTTTTCATCTGGGCAATCAACCTCATGTCAGCCTCGGTCACCGGCACATTTTTCAAACTGATTTCACTAATATTATCCGATGTTGAAAGCACCTTTAGCACAGGCGAGACTGAGGGCATCCAGTTAAGACTGAGGTAGTGCAACTTTGGCAAAAGGCTAAGCCTGGATACAGCACCAACACTTACGAATGGCCTGGATAGTTCTAAATGAACCAGCCTGGGCAACTTATTTAAAATCGGCAGTGTGCTGTCGTAAAGCTTGCCTTGTTGGCGGTCAGATCGACCAAACCGGTCAAGCGTGCCAGATTTGGCGCTACGCGACTGTTGCCGGGTATTTAAAAGGTCAGCATATTTCTCCAAAACTTCGCCCGCGTTCAGACGTAAAGGTTGAGATGGTCGCACTGCGATTTTCCCCCGCGCTTCACCGTGAGGGGCAGTTCCTACTTTTAGAGTACCAAGGCTGAACTCATCGGAGAAGTCCTGGTCTGTCAGTCAAATGAAAAATACCAGTTACCATCCAGGCTCTGGACCTCTAAATTGGCTCCGACACAATCAACCCTGAAATTTGTCAAAAAAATTGGATCGCCGTACAGAGTTGCTCACTACGTTCACTGGAGTCGAAAAATGGAATAAAATTCAAAGCGCCTTCGTATAAACAATGTCTGGTTATTTGAGGAAAATAGATGAATCTGAAACTACTGCAAAGGGCAATCGTTCCCTGGGTTCTGGCGTTTTGCCTTTTTGTACCTCTGTTTCCGGCACTGGCGGAAGAGTCTGAAAAGGCCAGCGGCGATGCCGCGTTTGCCAAAGACGTGGTCAAAGCGAATAGACCAGTGCTGGTTGATTTCTACGCCGACTGGTGCCAGCCATGCAGAAAACTTTCGCCTACCATTGAAGCTCTGGCATCAAGATTTTTAAAGGGGGCAAGGTCATAAGTGAATCAGTGGGAGGGGTTTCCGAATCCAGCATTGATTCCCGCCTAGAAGGCGTACTTAAATAAATGGCGAAAATGGTAAAATAGCGGCTATTTGTGATCGTGTTAATAGATATTCTACGCTAGCCCTTCAATGGCATCGGCACCTATGGCGGAGGCGGGCGCGGCTTCATCGATCAGCGCCTTCGTTTTTCGGCATGCAGATTCGACTGATTTGCTATTTTTCAATTCGCCCAGCGTTCTTGCCCATTGGTTCGGGTTGAGGCGATTTAGCTCACGCGCTACGCCTAGTCTCTGTAGACGGAAGGCATTGTCAAATTGATCGTGGGCGAAGGGAGTTACTATCTGTGGTATGCCGGCGGCGAGACCCTGGATGCTTGTCCCTATGCCACCATGGTGTTGGACTATACAAGCTCGTCTAAAGAGCACCGAAAATGGTGCGTATTGGACGTGCATAATTGTTGAGGGTAAATTTTGCGGAATCTGTTCCGGAAAAGCCGATACCAATATGGCACGCAGTCCGGTCTGTTGAGCGGCTGCGACGGCGGTTTCGAAATGCTTTTTCGAATGTGCCATTGCGGAACCGGCTGTGAATACAACTGGTGCCTCACCTGCCCTCAAAAATGCTTCAAGCTCAGGAGTTAGGGTTTGATCTTCTGGGCGATCATAGACAGGAAAACCGGTCAGCACCGTATTCGGTGGCCAGTCCGGTTGAGGTTTTGCGTACCAATCAGGAAACGCTCCAAGCACTTGATCAGCAGTGACAAGACATAGTGGCGCAACGACAGCGGCAAAAATTACACAAAGATTTTTCACTCTTTTAAGCATCATCGAATTGGTATCGCTAATGGTGCTACCACCAGCATATGAGTCATCAATTTGCCTGACAAAGTTTTTGCTTGGTAGATTACTTGCGCCTTCGCTCAAGCCGTTACTGCTGCCTCTTTCCAGATCGAGCAACTCTCGCGCCACGTCAGCCAGCGAATCATAACGCTGCTCTGATGATTTAGCCAATAATCGCGCCACAATCTCTTCGAGCTGCTGAGGAAAGTCTAAGTCTGGCGCTGCTTCAGACATCAATATGGGCACTGTGGTTTGATGCATGGAAATAGTTTCAATAGCACTTCTGCCGATCAGGGGCGCTCGTCCGGTTAATGCCTGAAACATGGTTACGCCAACCGAATACATATCAGTGCGGAAATCAAGATTTTTCCCAGAACACTGCTCAGGGCTCATGTATAGAGGACTGCCTACAATTTCGCCCGGCCTGGTTAAACCTTGAACTGCAGCGCCATCTAAAGAAGACAACTTAGCAATGCCAAAATCAACAATTTTAACCAGTGGCGGCAAATTTGCCTTGGCCTCCTCGATCAACATAATGTTGCCCGGCTTAATGTCGCGATGAACAATGCCGCGATCGTGCGCGTAAGCGAGGCCCGAACACACTTGCCTGAAAATCGGCAAGGAATCTGCTACCGGCAACAGGTCATTCTGATCTAAATATTCAGCTAAAGACTTACCTACTAAAAAATCCATTGTATAAAAAGGCATGCCGTCTTTGGTCTGACTCATGTCATAAATCCTGACCACGTTTGGATGATCCAGCCTGGCTATGGCCTGAGCCTCTGTGCGAAACCTTTTCCATACGCTTTCTGAAATCTGCTCGGAACGCAAAATCTTGAGGGCCATTACCTTGGTCATCATCAGATGCTCAACTTTATAGACAAAGCCCATGCCGCCCTGGCCAACAAAGCTGAGAATCGTGTACGTACCGTCTATAACCGAGCCCACAGCCAGCGACCCGCCTTGATTTTCCTCTGGATCTAGATTCGGGTTGGCAGGCATTGCATCACCACGTAGTACGGCCACAGCTACGAGCATTCAATAATACTTCCAAATTGTGCTTTTGTAGCGTTTAAGCCATGGCAACATTGTTGAGGTACATTTCAGTCACAAGCATCTCCTACGATCAAGCAATCTTCCCTCTGGTCACGACCAACAAACTTGGCTCTGGAGTTTTGCGTTGAGTCAAAAAACAATTATTGAAAATTCAAATTCAAGCCTTGTTTCGCCAGTTGAAAGGCAAAGTTTTGCGGTGGCAGACAGCCTGACGCGCGGCGACAACACACTGCTGAAAGCAATTATTGTTACACCTGATTTATTGCCAGTTTCTTTTAAGGGTCCGGGCGAGAGTGATTGCGAAATTACAGATAACAGTCAGAAGGTAGCTGTTAATTTTAGGGAGCTTGAAAAAATCAATAGAGCAGCATGGGGATTCAAATGAGGTTAACGAAAGACTTTCGAACCTAACGTTTGTGAAGTGAAATATTGCCATCTATATCGAACGCTTTCTCAATTTCCTTTATTTGACGATGGTCGATTTTGGCCATATTATATTTGCCCAGTGCCTCGTATGCTTTAGCCCGACTGAGAAGCACACGTCCTTTGTCTTCCAATACTACGCGCAAGCGAAGAGCTGCTGAATAATCGTCAATAGCCCTTTGATATTGCTTCATGCGCAAATAAATATTGCCGCGGCTGACGTGAATTGTCGGCAGCGCATTATTCAGAACAAGAGACTGGCTGAAGTCATCCAGGGCTTTATCGTCTTGCTTTAGTGCCATGTAGGAAGCCCCCCTGCTGGAGAGAAGGTTTTGTTTGGTTATTACATTATTTTTCTGCTTTTCGACGACGGTAAGGCCTTTGCTGAAGTCAGCTATCGCTGCCTGATGATGGCCGATGGCTTGATGGCAATAACCGCGCAGCCAGAGAACTCCCGGGCGTTTAGCACCTTTGGCAATGGCCTGATCAAGGTATGTAATTGCTTCCGCCGAACAACCATCTTTTTCCAAGATCTTGGCTTTCTCCACCAGCTGTTCCGCCGTTGCCGCAAAAACAGGCGAGCAAAAACCGACAATGGAAGCGCCGACAAAAACAAGCTTCAAATGCCACGAGCTCAATGTTTATCCTCCAGATACGAAGGCTATAATACTCATATTGGTGCTACCCATACAGCCTGTAGTTATTTAGTCTCTCTAACTTTCAGCGGTATCTCGAACCAGAAAATACTGCCGTCACCATGCTCACTGAAGACGCCTATACGGCCGCCGTGCTGCTCTACAATCGACTTGCAAATCGCCAGTCCTAGACCTTTGCCACCGAGCACTCGCGAGTCAGACTCCTGCACCTGCTGAAATTTTTCAAAAATACTTTCCTGAAATTCGCGGGGCACGCCGCGACCCTGGTCCACAATCGATACTTTGACAAATTCAACTTGGGAGCGGCGCGGGGGCATGGAAGCGCTCACGTGCACGGTCCCTCCGACAGGAGAATACTTAATGGCGTTAGTTAGAAGGTTTGTCATTACCTGACCGATGCGCTCAGGATCCATATAAATCATGCGGTCCATGGTGTCGTTGTCACTGCTTTGATCAGCTACTACCGTAACTTGATGTTGTTGGGCAAAAGTAGCCACCGAGCCCAGTGCCTCTTCAATAATGTCGCTCAACAAACAACGCATGCATTCGAGCTCGAGCAATCCGGAAGCCAGTCGTTCGGTATCGAGGAGATCGTTTGTCAGTTTAATCAGGCGCACCAGATCGCCTTCCGCCATTTCAACTTTCTTCTGGGCCCGCTCGGGCAATTCGCCCATTGCTCCATTAGATAGTAATGCCAGAATGCCCTGCAGGGAAGTGAGCGGGGAGCGCAAATCATGGCTCACCATGGCAATTAAATACTGCTGCATTTTCCTGGATGAATCAAGTTCTTCCACCATAGAATGAAAAACATGATCGAGATGGGTAATTTCATCTGAACCGACCAGTGGTTTGCTCAAGGGCAATCCCCTGGGCACTTTTTCAGCGTTCTGCGATATGCAGTTGATTTTGCCGACTATGCTGCGGGCAAAGAAAAACGCCAAAGCTAAAGCAATTAGAATATTGGCGACTACGCCTACCACCAGATAAATTTCAGTCAGGCGGCGGTATTCCGCCTCTCTGGCAGGACTGTCAGCCGATGTTGCCAGCTGATCCTTTGTAATTGTTTTGAGCTTGAGGTGCAGTCTGTCGATAATTCTTTTGACAATGGCCAGACGTCCGTGGTTTAACATCACGTCGCGACTGCCGTAGCCTCGATCTATGCTCTCTACCAGTTCGTGCAGCAGTTTCAAGCCATCTTTTGCCGCCGCCCTGGCTTCCTGAGCCGTACTCAGGGCCGCCGGTTCTTTGGCCAGAAGACGCTCCAGGTTATCGAAACCATTGACCAGGCGAATCTCATTTTCTTCAAAAAGATTTTTGAAATAGTCCGTGCGCGAGACGCTATAGCCACCCACATTGACTACCGCCTGAGTGGCGTAGTTACCACAAGCACTGGCACAGTAGACAATATCTTTGGCCAGCTCCTGGCGTTTGATTTCATGTTCCGCTTGTCGAACCGAATAAGTCAAAACGCTGACAAACAACAACTCAAAAATTAGTGGCACAACCACTAAAATCAATCCAATCTGACCTATTTTTAAATCAAAGCGCATAGAACCAAAAAGTATACTGCCAAAGGAAGGATCTAGCGCAAACGCAACCTGTTCGGGCTATACCAGCCGTCGCCCTGGCCACCCCACCAATTATTGACCAGAAACATGTCACGCTTGGGATCGTAATCACAAATTGCCATAGCGTGACCCGGAACTATGTAAGCGACATTACTTTTGGCCAGGGCTGCGATAATGCCCTGCTTTGTAGCGCCGGCGCCTTGCCAGGTATCGTTAAAGGGCAAAGCTTTGCCACCAGCCATAATGCCTACATAATTGATCTGGTCATCAGTTGTGCCTGGAAAATCCCGACCGTCGCTATGATAGCCCAGAGCAGCCATGGCAGAAAATTGAAAAAGTTGATTGGAATAAAGTCGGTCAAAAGTAGGCTGATAGTGAAGTTGAGCCTCGGACAGCTCGGCCACTCTGTGTTTTCCTTGACTGTCCAGGCCGCGAGAAGTAACGTGGCCTCTGGTCAAGGCCTCCCGCATCCATCTGGTCAAGTCTTCTGGTCGGCGCTGGGCAAGAGAATCTTCAACAGAGTTTAAACCGCAAGTGCCTACAGGGCCCTGATTGATATACTTCAGTGGATTACCAAGCTCCTTTAACTCAGATTCCACCGCCAGTCGTCTCTCACCTTTGGTTATGTTTGCCGCCTTACCGGTGGCTTGATCCGTAAATACTCTTGAAAGATTTTGGTAGCACTCCGAAATGTCATCAAGAGAGGCAGTTTTCCAATGCTTATCGCGAAAACGTTGTTGCCTGTCTTCAAATTTGTCCATCCACTGACGAATAGTTCTTTCATCCCCAGCAAATACTCCGTGGCTAGAGGCAACCTTGATGAAATTCTGCCTTGAGGCTGCCAGAGAGATATTGCCGCCGTCTCGTGCCGCATCTTTTGGTCCGTCAAAGAATTTTTCGCTTAGCTCTTTATACGCCAGACGACCATCGTCCATCTGCTTCAAATCTGTGCGCCAGGTTGGATTCTCACCGCTTTTGCCGTGGGTGACGAACTTTTCCGAGCCACCGATTCGATCTGAAATTTTACTGACGAGGCTGCCATTAGAAGCTTGATACTGCTCGATTACCTGGTTGTACTTGAAGGGCTGTTCAAGGTCATTGTAGTTATATCTAACTGAAGAACCATCATCTTTAACCAGTTGCTTGATGCGCACCACGTCTTTAGCGTCCACTACCACCACTTCACTTGTAGTGGTGCTGAAATTGGTGTGCAGTGTCTTAATTTTTTTATTGTCTGCTGAAGCAATCATGACGTCGCCAATATTGTCACCACTTTGCACCACCCGCAGGTGTTTCGCCAATTCGGAAACACCGTTATCTTTCGCCCCCTTAGTGAAATCAATTACTGTTTCTGAGTCAGATCCGCGAATTGAGTCTTGAATAGTATCTATACCCCTGGTGCGAATTGTGATTTTGTCTATTATCGGTTTGCCCTGGGCATTTAGTTTGACCTCATTATTGTCATCTCGGTGGTACTGGATTGACACAGACCTGTCACCACGGCTGACAGCGCTGACAAAGCCTCCATCGAGCTGCACCACCGATCCGTCAGGCTTCTTCAACTCCACTGGTTGGCCAACTATTTCAGCCATTCTGTCGTCTATTTTGATTTTCTCTTGCGGTGGCTTGAAGTCATGAGAATCGGCGACTAAATTAGCGCGCGCTTTTCCTTCCAGTGACTCTACTTCTCTGGAACTGTCATCCAGAGGATCGAGCACTCTCGCTGATTGAACCTTTACCTCCTGTCCTTTGTAGACCATTTTTCCTCTTTCAGTGATTACGACAGTGGATGTCGACTGTCGACTTAGTTTCTATCGGTCAGATCCTCAACAAACTCTTGCACGCCATTGCGTTTTGGGGTCGCTGGTTGAACTTCTATAACTTGTGGTGCCATCTGGAGGTCAGCGATTAATTTGCCTTTGTCAGCGTCGTTAATTTTGCTCAAGTCAGGGCCACCATCAGCATTGCTCCGATCGTATTTCCTGGCTGCGTCTAGAAGTTGCAAACCACGAATGCCATTTTCCAGAGCATTATTGTTGCTACCATCGGCGCCAGCAAACATTTTATGCACATCAGTCGGTGATGCGTTACCAGTCTGCGCTTCGCCTAAAAATGTGGTGAACTTGTCGGCAAATCCGTTTTGATCTTTAGCGATATCTGCCGAGAAATCTTTGATCGCTTTGGCGCCTTGAGGATCTCCCGCTTTTTCTAATTCATCGGCACTGTCCGACATGCCTTTCTTCATGGCATCAGGGTGAGATTTAAGGTAGGCCTGTAACTTCTTCAGCTGTTCAGGGCTCCATGGTGGAGGTCCGAGCTGATCCAATAATTCTTGCGGCAACATTGACGACATGAAATTGCCGTACTGCATAGCATTCATATCGCCTAATCTTGATGAAAGATCTCGCAGGGAAGCACCATTCAAATTCGATGGCTGGTCGTCACCGCCCCGGTTTGGTATCTCGTCATCGGTTTCCTTCAATGGCTGATCTGGTTTAGGTACTTCACCGCCACCACCTCCACCACCGCCTCCTCCTCCACCACCGCCGCCTCCACCAGGCGCAGGCATTTGTGGATTTTCAGGTAACTTGTCCTCTTCAGATTTATCTTTACTTCTGAATTGATCTCTAAATTCTGATGACACCAGATCCCGACCCTGACTATCTTTGGCGCTATCAATTCGAGGCACCGTATCTGGTGACTTGCTTTGAATATCTTTAGCTAGAGCACTCAATACAGCCTCGGTAATCTTGGGATCGACACCCTCAGCCACTTGAACGTTGTAGTCGCGCAGCGCTGCATCAGTCAAACCTTTCGCTACATGCACACTGCCATCTTGATCAATGCGTATATCAGCAGCTTTGCTATCATCGACGGCTTGCACATTGATTTGCGGTCTTTCACCAGAAGACAAAACACGATCGGCAGTTGGTGCTTCGAGGTCGGCCTGAACATTCGCGATTTCTTTGAAGGCAGCCGGCACTTCGGCCTGGGCGCGAGCGTCGCCGAGAGGCTGCACTTGAGACACCGCTGCGTCATAGGCTGCAACACCAGTTGGCGGTATGGTCATGCTACCAGCCTCAACTCTCGTCGGTACAACATATGATGTGGGTGCAAAACTTTCGTAGCTGGGCGCGAAAGCCGGAGCGGCTATTACCTGGCCTACGTTTGCATCACCTTGCTGAGGGATATCTGGCATAGTCTGTGAACTCCTTACACTTGGAAATTTTGGCGCAGATTTTATCTTCCGCCTTCTGTGAGATTAGAGTTGAACTGTGACCTTTTTGTACCTGTAACCATCTAATTACTTCGTAGAATCCCCAGTCAGGCTGAGCACCGTCATGTTAGTTTCGGCTTTCTATTATGGGCTCTCGGCTAGCTCTCTATGTAATTCAGGAACAGTTTCCCAACCACGATCTTTGCTGTTGCCCCACTGATTGTCTGACAAAACCTCGACCACACCAAAAGGTCTACCACTGGGATCTAAACCGCGACCGGGCACTGTGCGCACATCATGAATAGTCTGCCAGTGAAATGCTCGCCATACCATGGCTGGAAGGCGTCCATCTTGTTTCAATCTCAGAGCAAGGGCATCGGTAAGCGGCTGTCTGATATTCCCTTCAGTTTCAAGCTGCTGATTTATGGTGGTCATTGGCTTACCAGTCATACGCTTGGTGAAGTCTTCAACATTGAGGAAATTGAGGGCGTCTACTGGCGCAGGCATTTGTCTCTGACCCAATCTATTACTTTCCAACGCATCCGCTAGATTTAAATTTTGAATTATCTGACTGGCATAGTTACGTTTGCCGTCATTAGACTTGAATGGATGCCAGCCGTCCTCTTTGTTAACATCCCAGGAGCGCGATTCCGAGTCCGGCATCCAACCTCTTTGCCAGCTCATCAAAGTTCCACTCAAATTTCCCTGCCTTTGATCGTCATGAGGTAACTTAAGCACGCGACCATCTTTGGTCTTACAAGTGCCGTCTCTCGCCACTTGCTCAAGAGCACTCATGTAAACATCTGGATTACGCACGGCAATAAATTTCTCACCGCAAGTGTTACCGCAAGAACCATGATTGCCCTGGTCTATGCCGGTTGGGTCAGAAATATTGCGCAGACCTTCCAGCACTAATTTCTGACGGTCAGAATAAGGCATTACTCCTGGGTTAATCAGCGTCTCATAAGCACTGCGATAAGCTTTTGCAATTTGAGCATCGGTTGGTGCTACTAATCCAGATTTTCTATCGGCATCGCTGCGGCGTTCAAAACTGTCCATGATTTCATGAGCTTTGCGTACGCTTTTAGCTTCTCCGTGATGTCCTTTAAAACCTGCATCAATTGCTCTTTCAAGAGCGTTACGAGCTTCCGTCACACTGTCAGATGCGGATGGGAGAGGTTTTTCTAATGGCTTTTCCTTTTCAACCGTCTCTTTGAGACTAGCCGATGTGGCGGCAGCGATATCGACGTAATCATTTTGAGTTGCAGCGCGCGTGCTGACTTTGCCGGAACTATCAGAGATTTGGACGGAGCCACCGTAGTGAAGCGCATTAGTAACAGACTTGCCGTCTGTATAGAACTTTTGTTCGCCCTTGAACATTTGTTTGCCCATGGAACGCTCCCACTGATAAGCAACCTGGCTGTAGGTGCCGTCGTTTGCCACCTTCGGTTCGCCCCATGTGTGATCTGGTTTTTCTACTTTTTTTGTATTAGTTTCGCGATTGTAAGTCGTCACAGCGTCGACTTCATTGCTCTGGCCTTTATAATCGAAACCAAAAGAAGTGCGTCCGTCGGGATAGTTAATGCGCGTGATGCGACCGGACGGGTCGAAATCGTAAGACGATTTTTCCTTGCCTTCCACAAGCTCGGCACCACTGCTGCGCACGATGTGCTTCTCACCATTCAAATTAAAGGTGAGATTGCCATTGGCTTCAAGAGTCATATTGCGACGCTCTTGACCGGGAGCTTGATCTGAGATCCAGACAACCTCTTTGTTGTCTTTGTCTTTCTGAGCTGATGGCTTCCAGTACGTAGTTTGACTGTCTCTAGTCTCAGCAATTTTAATGGGCTTACCGTGTTCGTACGCAGCATTGGCAACACTACCATCGGTGCGCGTAACTCGTTCAACTTGTGCTTCAGGGTTTGTTCTAACGTGCGCGCCGACACTATTTGTCTGATCAATATATTTGCCACCGTCTGGCCACTTACCTTGAACATCTCCATTTGGCAAAGTTCTGCTCGCTTCCGTCACGCTGTCAGCTGCAGGTGGGATATGCTTTGCCAGCGGCTTTGTAGCTTCAGCAATGACTGGTTTTAGTGAATCAAAATCTCCACGATATTTTTCCGGTATTGCTGTCCATTCCTTGGGAGGATTGAGCTGTTGCACCTGGTATAGCTTCTGCAGCGAGACCCATCCAGCATCTTGAGCTGTGCCTTTTTGATTGTCGAGCAAGACTTCAAGTTTGCCATTACGCACTCTGGCATCGTGCATGGTCTGAACATGCAATCCTGATACAACACCATCCCGGTCAGTGACGTGAATTGTATGGATGCCAGCTGGGAAGTCACCCTTTTCTTTCAAAGCTAACAATTCTTGAGCAGTAGGAGCATCACCAATACCAAAGTACGGCATAGATTTGCCGTTTATTGCCTTACAGGCCGACTGAATTTGTTCCATCGCCATATCAGACTTACCTGATACATGAGGCCTACCCCAAGCCGGGGAATTCGCACTGGCTGGAAGGAATGGCACCACACTATTGATACCTGTTTCTTGAAATACTTTACTGGCCCAATTGCGCCAGCGATTTGGACCGACGTTTTCTGTTGTAAATTTAGACTGTTCAGGATCGCGGTCGATAGCTCCGGCTGGTAAATGTATTTTCTGACCGGCCGTGGTCGTGTAATCACCAGTCAAAGATACTTCTTTAATCAGTCTGGCGTAATTTTCAGGATTTCTTGATGCTGTGTACACTTCACTGGTCGTAACATTGCAAAGGTTGAGACCCTGATCGATGCGCCTCGGGTAGGCCACGTTGTACATGGAAAGCTTGACCAGGTCTGCCCTGTTCTCGTCGCTCAGCCCGCCAGGCTGTGCGGGCCCTTTCAACATTTCGGCGAAAGTATTATAAGTTTTAGCCATTTGTTCGCCGCTGGGAGCCTCAAGACCCAGACGTTTAGCCTCTTTCGCTCTTTGCTCAAAAGCAGAGGCGAAAACATCAAGGCGTTCAACGTCCATGCCGTGGCTCTTAGCCTCCGCGCGTAAGTTTTCTCTCGCTCGATCAAGATTTGATAGAGGCGCCTTCGTCGTTTCAAATATTTTATCAGCTGGTTTGACTTGCTCAGCCTGTTCAGGCTTGGATGCTGCCTTTTCGACCTTGATCGCGCCGGCCGTATCATCTTGTGGTTTGCTTGGAACTCTATTTCGGGAAATCTCAAGATTTGGCAACTCTAAAGCGAGTTTTGCCGATTTAGGTTGCTGATCGACGAAGTCGCTGCTATTGGCGGCACGGCTTCCAGTAACATTGCTGTATCCGTCGGAGAGGGCGACTGAGTGATCATATTGCAAAGTATTGACGACAAATTTGCCATCGGTACCAAATGTTTGCTTGCCTTTAAAAATTTGTTGACTCATGGTGGCATCAAATTGATAACCATATTGACTGTAGGTGCCGTCATCCGCCAGTTTAGGTTCGCCCCAGGTGTTGTCAGGTACTTCGGTTCTAGATTCACTGGTCTGATCATTGTGAGTAGTCACTGCATCAATTTTTTCACTATTGCCTTTGTACTTGAAGCCAAAAGTGGTGCTTCCATCGGGATAGTGAATGGAATCGATTCTACCGCTGCCATCAAAATCGAAAGTTGCGCGTCCTTTGCCCTCGATAAGTTCAGCACCATTGCCGCGCACAATGTGCTGTTCTCCCTTTGCCACAAAAGTCAGATTACCATTGCTCGATATAGCCATATTGTGACGTTCTTCACCAGGAGCCTCTCTAGACACCCAAGGCAAATCCTTGCCATCTTCACTTTTTTTGGAGTAGTCGGGGCGCCAGTATGTAGTAATGCCGTTCTTAGTTTCGGACATGCCTAAGGGTTTACCATCTTCATAAGCGGCACTGACTACGGTGCCATCGCGCCTGGTGACGCGCTCTACTTGCCCCTCGGCATTTGTCCGCAGACGTGCACCGACATTGTTTGTATGCTCCGTGAAGGCACCACCGTCTGCCCAGTTACCTTTACCGTCACCATTCGGCAAAATCTCTAAGCGCTCGACTCCGATTTTTGGCCCCTCGACTTTCTCCATTACAACAGCAACGGGCACTTTAACCGCATCTGGTGCAGCCGAACCTTTGTCCACTATGACCAATGACGGTACATTTACAGGAGGCTGCTTCAGTTCCAGCTCGGTTTTGATCTCGCGAAGCTCTTTCGCGCTAGCAGCTCCTGGTTTTGTTAAGCTGCTGCTGTCCAGTTGCAGGGGGGCGTCTTCAATGTGCGTGTAATCTGCTGTTTCGATTTTAGACATCTTAACTTCACACCTTTAAATGATGAGGCAACACTAGTAGTTTCAGACGGCCTGGTAAATAAAATTGAGTCTCTGATTCGCCGAAGCGCTAGTGAACAATTGCATAATAAAAACAAATTGTGACTACTTGGTACCCTGTGCTGTAAACGACCTGAAACTGGCATAGCCCTACAACTACATGAAAGAGTAGAGAAATTTTAAAAAATTTCAAGTCAGGGCAAAAGAGGAAGAGCCGGTGCCCTTCCTCTTTTAGTAATATCAGTCGATTACATCACTTCATGTGGCATCTTGAGTTGCGGCATCAGCTGGAAGACCTGACAGCAATGGCGCTGATTGACTCGGCTAAGAGAGCCAAGAGACCTCATGGTCACCATAGAGTTCTCGCGATAAGGGAAGCCCAGCGGAACGATCTTGATCGTCACGGCCTGCTCTTCACCCTCGGTGTCATGGTTGACGACGATGTAGTCGCCGGGCGGCAGATAATTGTGATCCCTGCCCACGCTGAGGGTGTTGAGGAGTTCTGGCCGTGCGTAATAGGCAGGAACAACGACACTTTTGCCGTCGGTAATGGCGGTCTCGACTCCAGCAGAAATCTTCCACAGGCTAATCTGGCGCATGAATGGAGCTCCGGTGTTAAGGTCAGTCCGCCGTATCAGTGGTGCTGGAGTCTACAGGCAAGGCAGGCACTGTTGACGTGGTTGAATAGCTAGTTCGGGTATATTAAACGGGTACGATCTGAGCGGCTCGAAGGAATTAACTGCGTCTGCCAAACAAGTGGGCAAAAGTATTTTATGGCCAAAATCCTAATTGTTGAAGATGATCTACACGTAGCCAATACCGTCAAGGATTGGCTACTCTTTGAAAAACATTTAGTAGAACAGGTCACCACCGGCACTGATGCTCTTGAAATGATGCGTGCCTACGAATATGATCTGATAATTTTAGATATTTCCTTACCAAAAATGAGCGGCCTGGAAGTTTGTCGAGAATATCGCAATCACGGCGGCAAAAATTTGATTCTCATGTTGACTGGTCGTGGATCAGTAGAAGAGAAAGAGACCGGCCTTGATGCTGGGGCCGATGACTATTTGACTAAACCATTCCATTTAAAGGAATTATCTGCACGGGTGCGCGCCTTGTTACGACGTCCCAGCAACCTTAATAGTGACTTTCTCAAAGCCGGCACCCTGGTACTAGACACAGCCAAGCACACAGTCTGCCAGGACGGGGTGCTCATTCACTTGCCTCGCATGGAATTTGCCCTGCTCGAATTTCTTATGCGGCATCAAGATCAAATATTCAATGCCGCCACCCTGCTTGAAAGGGTATGGACATCAGACTCTGAAAAATCGGCAGAAACAATCAGAACCACAGTGAAGAAACTAAGACAGAAAATCGATCAAGAGGGTGTGCCGTCGCTAATCAAAAACGTCCACGGCGTTGGTTACAAGCTGTCGTCATCTGACTGAGAGCAAATCAGTAAAATTGCCTCTGTTTAATTTCGGGTACATTTTGGATACATTTGCGCTATACGATGCCCTCACTTGAATTCAGGGCGGAGCGCAAAACAAATGGGCTTATTTCATCACAGACAAATTGAAAAATCAAATTGCGGTGGCGACCAGAGCGCGGGCAACTGCGGACAGGGCTCATGCAGCCCCGAAGATCCACGACAACAGCTAGCCGACATGCGCACCCGAAAAGTGCACGGTTTTGCTGATCGCAGCAATTCTTCTATGAATGGTTCTGTCATTATTCCCAGCGAAAACTCCTGGTCTAATGATTCTTACAAAGCCACCATCGCAAAAAACTTTCAATACACAGATCTAAATTACAATCAGGCCCTCACCACTGCCGCTCGCGAGGGCAAGCCTATCGTGGCCGTATTTGGTTCACGCAGTTTGCGCGATAGCCAACACCTGGTAGAAAATGCCATACCAGCTTCCGCTCGTCAAAGAGACGCTGTCTACGTCTACATTGATACCGATCGCGCTCAAGGTAATCCTAATTTTACCAACTTAATCAATTCCGAAATCAAACCGACTAATCTGGCTCACACTCGGGTGTATTCGCTCTCCCGTGACGGGTCAGGCAAACTGTCTGCCGATAGACCATTAATGACAGCCTGGGGTGGCCGCGATGAGATCGGCAGCCTGGTGAAAGACCATGTCACTTTTGGCATCAACAACATGCGCGAAAAAAGGCTAGCACCAGATGCAGTGCCCGAAAATAATCCTTACCCGAAAAAATTACCAGATTCGCCTCCCGCTCCAGACCTGCCGCCATTAACGCTGACTGATACACCACCACCACTACCGGTGCCTCCAGAAAAGCCACTCGAAGCAACAGACAATTTGTTTCCTGACCGCCGCTCATCGATAAACGAAACGACTAAGGTGTTAGAACTACCGATAGCACCAGCGCCAGATAAACGAATCCCAGATGTGTCACTCGCCTTGCCAGAGCGATTAAATCGCCCCGACGCTGAACGCGATTTATTTCCAACTCACCGCTCATATGTTCCCAGGCCATTTGAACGCGTAATACCACCACCACCACCAGTGGCGGATCCGGCAACGTCAGAATTGCCGCGTCCGTTACAGCACCGGGAGCGGCGCGCAATACCGCAGCAGACCGAGCAGCAGACTGAAATTGATAGACAACACCCGCGCGAACGCCAGAGGCGTCCTGAAGATGGCCGAGTAATAGAACTAAATCCAAAAGACTTTGAGCGTTTAGTGAGAAACTCAGATAAGCCCGTCATACTCGATGTCTCTGCCACATGGTGCGGTCCATGTCGAAATCTCGCACCGATACTGGACGGCGTTGCCAAACAATATTCTGGTCAGGCCACTGTCTACAAGTTAGACCTCGACCGACTGGGTCGGGAAAATCCACGCCTGGCTCGGGAACTCAACGCCTCTAGTATTCCAGCAGTGTTTATGTACGACCGCGGAAAGCAAGTAGGCCGACCAATGATTGGCCTTGAAAGTCCAGCATCATATCACCAGCGAGCTCAAAGCCTGATTGAGAGACATGCTCAAAGTGGCCCGAAAGATTCACAACCACCGCAGGTCTCAAGACTCGAAACCGATAGCTCAGACGAACATAGCCGACCCGCTACAAGGCTTGAACGTCGTATCGAAAGACTAAAACATAAGCTGGAAAAACTGACCCATCTTTCGCACGAAGAAAAAGAACTGGCTTTTAAACCCAGTGCAAAAGAACAGCGCGTCTTCCAACTGATTAACCACGAGAGAAGAAAAGCCGGTCTACCAGACGTTATGCACGATCCGAGACTGCAAATTATTGCTAACCATCACAGCAATTATCAATCCACTCATAACGTTATGACTCATAACGAAAACATTCGTGGCTGGCAAAATGTCTCGCAGAGAATGAAACAGGTGGGGCTTGAAGGCTGGCGTGAAAACGCTGCCACTGGCCAGTTCACGCCAGAAGTTCTAGTACGCATGTGGATGGACTCTCCTCCTCACCGAGCCGCGATACTCGGACACGGCAATATTGCCGCAGTGTCGGTGAGAAACGGCAAAGCTACTTTCAACCTGACACAAGATCCTGAATCAGAGCGCGGTTAACGCTAAAACTTTTTTTCACACATTACATTGGAATTTAAAATCATGACAAATTTGGCTCACAAAATCGTCGATTATTCTGAACATTTAGAAGCAAGCGGATACGCTTCCAGTGCCATTCGCTCCTACAATTCTCGCCTGCGCGGATTTGTAAATTACATCGATGAGCAAGGTCTCGACCATGCCGAACTAATACGCGACCGCTCGCTCATGCAAAACGCCTTAGAACAATATAGCCAGTACCTTGGCGGAGAAGGTGTGAAAGCCTCATCAGTCAACTCTATTCAAACAGCGATGAAAGGCTTCTGTCGTTTTCTCGGCATGCGCCGACTGACCCTCACGAGACAGTTAGAATCGCCTGCCCTGCCGCAATCACTCGATGCTCAGCAAGTCGCAAAATTATATGAGGCAATTTCGTCAGCGACAAACCTGAGAGATAAAGCCATTGCCATGCTCATTCTCAAAGCAGGCTTGCGTTCTTCTGAGTGTGCCGCTCTCAATACAAATGAGATCTTCTTCGAAGCCGATCTCTGCTATATCTGCACCGGCAAGGCGGCTAAAAGTAGAGTGATTGCCCTTGATGGAGCGGCATCAAAATTTATCGTAGACTATCTACAATACGTCGACGCAAGGGAGAGTGGAGCTCTTTTTATGAGCAAAACTGGAGCAAGAATTAGTGTGGCCAGCATCGACCTGATTCTAAAAAATATCGGCCGCCGGGCGCGTTTAGAAATATCGGCCCGACGGCTGCGCGATACATTTATCACCCAACTGGTTTCAAGCGGCCTCGATATGAGTGATATTGCTGTTTTGGGTGGCACCAAAATTGACACCTTGAAACGCTTCTATCCTCAGAATGTTCAAGTCGGCACGCCACTTGCAGTTCCCACCACCAATTTCATTCTCACATATTAGCTGCCACCACTGTCGGTACTATAGTGCCGTGATCCTTCACCGATCAGGATGCGCTATCGCGCAGCGCCACGAGCACGCCCGCGGCCGGGCCGAACGAGTCTGGAAGCAGCTCGGACAGACAAGTGTAGACGACCGACAAATCGTTCCCGACCAGAAGCACTCGCGCTTCCGGTTCAAATTCGCGCAGAATCTGCAGGCATTCGCCGTCTATTGGATTGGGCGCGGTCGGATCATCGACTGTGACGGCAAGCGTGGCCTCCGAGCAGTAGCCAGCAGTGCGAGCGGTACGCATGGCAACGGCTTCGGCGAGAGCAGACCCGCCGTAGCTGGTGTTCTCGTCCGTCACGCCAGGGAATTGGCGCCGCTTGCCGGCGTGGTTCGCGGCGATGAACGCTGCAGCACGCTGCTTGTTCGTGTACGGCACGTGAGAGCGCTCACAAAGCGCATGCAAGCGCTTAACGATGCGACGATCCGATGCAGGCAGCGCGTCACAGGCGACAGCCGCACCAGAAGCTGCTGGCAAGAGGTCAGCGACCTTGCACTTGAAGACGTTGCTATCCGCGTCGGCCATTGCGAGCACGTCGGCATCGAGGCCGAACTCCGTCTGGACCTGCCTGCAGAGCCCGCAGGAGTGCGCGCCAGGGCCCTGGTAGCGCTTGCAGACGAAGGCGATCTTGAGGAGCTTGCCATAGCCGGCCACCACCGCCGAGGTGATCGCGTTACGCTCTGCGCAGATTGTCGCAGGCATGAACCGATTTTCGACGTTGCAGCCGCTGAAAATAGCGGTTTGTCCGGCACCGTTGAGCGCGAGCACGACGCATCCTACAGGGAAGTCCGAACGAGGCACATACGCGTGCTCCGCGGCATCCCAGGTGCCCCTAACGAGCTGCTGCTCGACCGCGGAGAGGTCAGTGAACTTGGTGAAGATACCGAGTGGAGTACTCATTTTGGTTACCTTTAAAATAGGTGCGGCTCTGAGTTTCATCTTCTTGTCGAGCTCGCGGAGGCGGTAACTGGAATACGACTAAATTAGACGACTTTACCGGCCTGAAGACCTAGAACTCGCCGGCAATTACCTTTCGCACCCGACCAATCAGCTCCTCGTCTGATTGACCTCCGCTAGCGTAAATTGGCGGAAAAATTGTCACGGTCATGCCGCCGCGCCACTTAAATCCCATTTTCGGAAATGGTCCTCTGGCTGATGCAGCGTGTCGTTGATCATATTCAAGCCTGATTGGCACAAGCCCTACAGGCCAGGATCCTTCCAGTTCTTTCCAGGCGGCACCAACAATGGTGGCGGCACCTTTTTTGAAAGGAAGGAGTTCGCCCGACGGGCTGATATTGCCCTCGGCGAAAATGCAGAGGCTTTCGCCTTGAACCAGTTTTTTGACACTGGCACTGACGACAGCGTTGCGATTGTCGGGGCCGACTGCGTAGCAACCTAGAGCAGCCATTACAACAGTGTCAATACCTCCTGCACCACTCATCTCTGTGTAGTAAGTCATGTAGCGCAGAGGTCGCTTGATCACGCTGAAAATGGCAATAGCGTCAAACATGGACGAATGGTTGGGGCAGTAAATCATACGCCCGCCACCATTAAGATGTTCAGCTCCCACCAGTTTCAATCGGCCAACTTGAATCAATATCCAGGTGCGGGCGACGTACTGGCCCAAAATTTGCAAGGGTCGCCAGGCCTTAGGCATGTTGCCGCTGGTCAGGCACCAGGTCACATAGAAGCGAAAGGGCTGCATGAAATAATTGCAGACACGCACGGGAAACCTCCACCCGCTTTGGGCAGAACGAAAATGAGCGAGCCTCTGGCTCGTAGCCAGAGGCAGAGATTGTCACGCATTGCGAGACGGGGCTTAGAGCGCTTCCAGGGCGATCTTAAAACTGTTTAGAAGATGATTTTGTAGCCGAAGTATCCGATAACGACCAAAGCCAGCATCAGCAGAGCGAATTGCAGTTTTCTGATTCGCTCGACAGCTTCAGCTTCTGGTGCAGAGACAGGATATGGACGCTTCACGGCTCCTCCGGGCAGCCACCAGAAAGGTCCGGTGTGGTCAAGGGAGCGCATGATGTAATTCTGCTGAAACTTTCGCTCCCGGCGAGGAGCAAACAAAAAGTAATCCAGCACCAGACAGACGACAAGCACAGCTACCAGCAGCACCACAATGCCGCCGATGATTGTAAGGACGCTCATGGACTTTTCCTCCACTAAGTGAGATTGACATCAAATTTGATGCAAACGCCAGTAGGCAGGTCACCAGCTCTTTTGGTAGCAGTGGCAGTAGAAATGTTAGTGAGAGTTTGTAGAAGTTGAATTAGAAGTAAAAGTTGGAGTTCCTCAAGAGAGTGAAGTTAATAGGTACTTAAATCTAGTATTTAGCGCCAGCATAAGGCAAGCTGCAAAAGACAAAATACAAATAATCAAATTGACTCTGACGTTGCTAGCGAGGGCGATATAGCAGTATCAGCCGTTGCGGTACAAAAACGACACAATTAACCACTAATCTATTAACGACAAGAGGGCTTAATCGTCTTGAGACGATCAATTTACCAGGTGTGGCATGACGGTAGAGAGACATCGGCAAAGAGACAATGCCGACTGTGACAGGTCGCATACTGACGCCAGCGAAAAAATATTTGATCAACTTACTCTAACTGTCAGGCCGAAACTTACCAAAGACAATATAGAGCCAGCAGAACTCAGCGCCAGGCGGCTGGTTTCTCGCGAGCAATTAGATGAGCTAACCAGATTAACTCTTGAAGGCAATCAGAGTGCCAAGACTTCGCTCACTCGTTTGAGCAATATCGACTCACCAATCACTGTTCCAGATAAAAGTTGGAATGACCCGGTCTACGGCACAGTCAGGCTATTGTCAGCCAGTACTCAGTATCACGACCGTATAGAAGCGGCTGCGGTGGGTAGTTTCGCCAAACACAACGACAAAGATTTGCTCAAAACCATCGGCGAGATCGCAGCTAACGATCCGCAAATGTTGCAGCAAATGAAAAATTCCATTCAGTCTAATCTCAAATCAGATTCTGAAGAACGCCGGGCCGGCGGCCTCAAACTCTTACTGTCAATTCCTGGCCAGTGGGAGGGTGAAGAGCTTAAATTGGCGTTGAAAAATCTTCGTCGTGACGAGCTCGACCTCTTTCGCGAAGCTTTTCCTCACGCTCCCAATCACTTGAAAAAATGTGCATTCGAAAGTATAGAAGATGAGCGCAGCCAGACCATACTTCAAGCGACCTTAACTCAAAGGGAGAATTTCGGCCGGCCAAAGCAAAAAGAAAATCCTTTTACTTTGTCATTATTGGATATTGAAGCCAACAATAGCAGTCCATGGCCATTTGATCGAACAACTGACGACCGACAAATTCAGGCTTACGAAAATCAGCTCAAGAAACTATGGCCTGAGCAAGGCTATTTCAACGGGCAAAATCAGGCTAGCGATTTGCGCTATGTAGAGGCAGCAATGGGTTACTCCATAAATCTCCAAAGCGCGGTAAAGGCCGAACAAATAATTGCCAACTGGGGAGTTTCTGGAGAGACCAAAGAACAGCAGGGGCGCATTCAAGATGTGATTTCGCAGTACGGCGCGACACTCACGAAAGTCGACACTCGCCTGGCGCTATACAACGCTCTATCACCTGAAACGCGCAAGCAATTAACAGGCAGCAAAGATGGAGCCGAAATTGATGCCAGACAGATTTTCGGAAAAATGGCCAATGGCACCATGGAGGCCGATAATCAATTCAGTTTCTTACTGGTGTCAGCGCCTGGCCAGTCACTGGAAGAGAAGTTGGCCGCAAAAGCCAGGGCACAAAATCTAGAACTAAATGCAGCCACAGCGCTGTTAGATCGGCAAATAAGCACGCACAAAGGGGAAATCAACGGCCTAACCAACCATGCCCGCGACGGCGTGGGCTTTCTCAACAGGCTCGATCAAGTCGGCTCAAAGCTAGCGCAGGGAGCGCTCTATCTCAGTCCTTTAGCGCTGACACCACTATCGATAGTTGACGGCAACTCATTGCTAGCAGGGCCTGACGGCGTTGACCGGTGGTCAGGGGAACAAGCAGCTAAAGTGCAGACATTCGTTCAAGGCCATAAAAAATTACAAGAAACTGTTACCCGAGTGCAAGAGCAAACTTCCGCCAAATTACAACTGGATCTGGCCAGCGATGCCTTTCAATTTACCAAATTAAAAGACTCAGGCGACAAAGAGATGAGCGATCTTATGGCTCTGGGCATGGTGGATAAATACGGCCTGCAAATACTTAGAGACAAAGCGCCAGTTGTATTTCGTGAGCTTACGGAAGAAAATGGCGCTTTGTCGCGTTTGAAAGCAGAAGGCCTGACGCAAGCAAAAACAATTCCAGACTTCCAGACCGGCATCACCCATGGTTTCAAACAAGCTTTGCGCTCTTTCGCCAATTTCGTTCCCAACAATCAGCAAGGTACGCTCGACATGGGCGCCTTGCGCAAAAATGCGCTACAAGCGGTAGACGCCGAACCCACTTTAGCAATGGTATCAGACGTAGCCAACAAAATTGGTTCTGAGTTGCCAGACTTGACCAAAATGTATGAAGCTGCGATCACAGGCGACAAATTTGAAGCGTATATCAAAACAGTGAGAGAAAAAGCCGGCAGGATCGAAGAGGCGCTCAATGGAATTGATGTGCCCAAATTGACTGAAGCCGTGGAACAGCTGCACTCCGCTGCAGCTCTGACAAGGGACGGCAAAACACGGGAAGATTTGACTGCTCGCGAAGAAGCGGTGAAACAGATGCTCGCTTTAGCAGATCCAAGCTCGCCGCAATCTATAAAACTGAAAAAAATGTTTGCCGAAATTCAAAGCCGTGACTTTAGCCCCAATGACTTTGGTCATTGGATAAAAGAAAATGGCCCTACCATCGCCGCTGCCATTGCCGCCACAGCACTAACAGCAGCCACAATGGGAACAGCTTCACCACTGGCTTTTGCTCTTGTATCATCTGCCAATATTTACGTCGCGACGCAGGCGACCAAAGAAAGCCTTTTTCTAATTAATCATGGCCTAGGCGATACTGGCCTGGGGAAATTCAATGAGCGTTCATATCTCGGTGGCTGGACTAAAGAGAGTGTGGACCGCTTTGGAAAAGCGATGTCAAACGCAGGCAAAGACACTGCCGGTGATACTTTTGCCGCACTGATGAAAGCTGACAGAGAAAACGCGGCAAAATTTCTTTCTGACGTGGTGGCACCTTCGGCCTTAGAATATTCCACAAACGTGGCGATGATGATGGCCACAGTGGGAGTGGTTAACCTTTCTACTCAAGGTTTGAAAGCACTTTCGAAAGAAGGGCTCAGAGCCCTGATTATTGCTCCGGAAGCAGCGCAGTTAATGGCTAATGTTGAAAGGCTCGGAGCACAGGCCAGTGGTAGCGAAGCAGTAGATGGCTTGACGAAAAGCTGGTTGGCAAGCGGAACAAAACTAACCCGCACAGTGGGCAGCAATGGAGTGCAGGAACTAGGATTTAATTTGGCAGACAAAGGCTTGAAAGACTTGCGCATGGAAAATTCATATGCCGGATTTTTATTATCTACCGCTTTCGCTCTAGCAGAATCAAAAATCAGTCACCGCTCTCGGCCACACTTCTCTGACCACACAAACGTGTATTTTGAGCCTGCCCTAAAACCTGAAATCTTAGCCAAATTGAGAACCGATGGACATACAGTGGTCGAGCGCCCTAACGGACGACTTGAAGTAACACCCTTTAACGCCCCTCACGGAGTGCCACCAGTGGTAATGCACTTCGATCAAGTAGTTTCTACACCAAATTCAAATGTGCCGCGAGCGAGAATGGAGAGCCCGTTTAGAGAGAGAGAGCTCGGGCGCAGAGCGGTGCACTATGCAGATGGAGCAGGAGGAAACTTGAGTGATCCCAATCAAAAATTGCGCATCAATGCCGCGCATTCGGCAATAGGAGCTGCCGATTTACCAGCCCGGCCATTGAGAGAAGCTATGGCCAAATATATTGATCGCGGACCAAAGGGCATCGAAGTGGTGCAAAAAGCTTTAATGGCCGACCCACGCACCCGCAAAGAATACGGTATCGATGAAGCAATTCTTCGCGGTGACTCTCCCGACCAATTGCATACTTTACTGAAAGAGTTGCCTCCCGATTGGGTGCTAGGCTTCTCACCGGCAGTCGACAGACAAACAGGCCTGCCACGCCACGCTCAAACGCGCGAATGGATGGACAATGCCTGCCGAGTTTTGCAACTGGACGCTGACGAATCTCAAGCTATGAATAAAGCAATTAAAGAATCAAGGGTAAAATTCACCATGCTGGATAGAAAAACTCTTGAGCGATGCGAATCAAATCAAAATCTCTGGTCGTTCGAAGGAGGGGAAAGAAATAAGACTCTGCGCACCGCAGAATCAGGTTTGACCCGGGCCGACGACTACAATCCGGCCATTGCCGACGCTGCGGTTTTAATGTTCCGCACCAGAGAAAACAGACGCGAACAATACTACGTGGTCAATGGTTGCCGGCGGATACATTTCTTTGGCTCTGAGACAAGTAATCCTAACAACTGTGCACTGCCGGTAATCTTGTTTGACAGCCCTGAGTCGTTTGAACAAGTCACAGGTCACAATCCACGCTCAGGCATGTCGCGCACCAGCTTATTTCAATTTGAAGTGCCATCGGCAGCACCTACTTCACGCAAGCGAGCAGGCTAAAATAGCGCTAATGATACCGTATATGGTGCCTTTTCGGACATGGTTCTAGCAGGTAAACTGTCATCTCCCGCTCGCGATGTGGAACCATGCTGTGATGCGGTGTTTCAGAATGACCAAGGCAACTCTTCCTTGCACTTCAGGATTCGTGAGCGCTTCAAGGAAGCGCACCGACTCGATCGCTCTTGCTCGGCGCGATGCTGAGACATTGCAGCACATTCTACCTTCACGCGGCACGATTGGGGTCCAGCGATATGCCTGAACCAAGATCACAGTGAGGAGAAGCAAGCAGGGATCGAGCATCTTAAACCACTTCATACAACCTCCAGCGGTGGAAGATAGTTTTTCATCCGGCAAGAGAAATTGAAGCACCATTCATGGTGCTCGCTGCTTTGTTGATTACTTGGTCGTAGAAGCCGGCGTTGCCGTCGGCAAATCGAATTCGTCTCCGGCGCTCAGTGCCGATATGATTACGTTGTGCACGCTGGCAAAGGAGTTCTTGCTACGTGCTTCAAGGTTAGAGCGGAAACCTTCGCCGCGTCTAAAGAGTCGCACGTTGCCTTCCCCGTAGACTTTTGCCTTGCCGTCGTGGATGTAGACAGCCGTGTCTTCATCCAACCCGATGCCCAATTCGGCTGTCTCGATCAGCACAAGCGCCGCCATCAGTCGGGTGTCGCGAGATCGAATTCCGGCGTGAGTGTCGACAACGATCTTGGGCACAAAGTTCAACCCGTCGATGATATTGAGCGACCGGGCTTTAATGGCGTGATCATCCATGCCACTAGCAATCATGCGCGGGGCTGCGATCATTGCTCCAGCACTGCTGCCACCGATCAGTCCGTCGAAGGTCAAAAGCTGGTTGAGCACCGGCTCTTCCAATAATCGCTTCAGACGGCTTTGGTTGCCGCCGCAGATATAAATCGCAGTGGTGTCCTTTGGCAGACCGGTCTTAGAGCCGGGAAGGATGACAGTGGTGCGTTTGACGCCCAGCTCGTTGAACGAGTTCTGGAGATCATCACCGATTTTTTCCGGTTCTTCGCTGGCATGCGTAATCACGGCGATGTTGGCTTTTTCGCCGCCGGCGAGTTGAACGAAATCTTCCAGCGTGCTCTTCGCGTTACCGCCGATCAAAAAGAAGGCCGCCTTGGGAGCTTTGCTGGCAACAGCTTGAGCGGCGAGGTCAGAAGGGGTCGCAAGAACGAGAACCGCCAGGAGCAAAATTGGCCACTGTCGTAAGTTTAGCGACATAGTGATCTCCCTGGTGGTGGTGTCGTGTGGCTGAATAAGAGAACAAACTACAGCGATGGTTGCATACTAACCGCTAAAAGCAATTTTTCCTATTACTCAGTCAGCCGCACCGAACCGGCACCGCGGTAGATGAAGCCAGCCACGACCATGTCAGCCGGAAGACTTTCAATCTCAAGATCTTCAATATAGAGATTCCCGCCAAGGTTGAGCCCTCTGGGCAGTGTGGTCACCCTCGTGCCACTCAAATCGAGAGAACCTCCCAGGCAAAGCGCGTCGGGCAGCACACTAATTGCTGTATCTCGCAAATAGAGTGAACCACCCACCTTCAGCCCCTGCGGCAAAACAGTGATGCCGCTGCCATTGAGATGAAGTGAACCACCGACGCAGAGGCCAGTGGGCAAGGAAGCTGTTGGAGCGCCGGTCAAGTCAATGGAGCCGCCCACGGTAAAACCTTCAGGCAGAAAGAAGTCAAGGCCACGCAGGTCGACGGAGCCGCCTACGAGAACTTCTGGTGGAACAGTTTTAATTCCAGTGCCACGGAGATAAAGTGTTCGCCCCACGGTCAGCCGCTGCGGCAAGACCTTTATGCTGGTGCCCTGCAAGTTGAGAGAACCGGCGACGATCAAGCCCTCCGGCAATTCTTTGATATCGGCAGAAACATAGAGGTCACCAGCCACGGTGAAGCCCGGAGCCTTATCGGCAAAACTGGCAATGGTTTGAGCATTGAGCTCAAAGTCACCTCCGCCAATTCTGAGCCTGAGCTTGATCATGAATCGCCCCCCAATCGGTAAAATTCTCTCGGCCGCAAACTATGCACATGCAGCTCGTCATATGGGTCTTTCAAATTGCGCATCAAGACAATCAGGCGGCCGAGATCGACGGCAGCCTCGTGGTTAACGGGCGTGGCTCTAAGTGCGGCCTGGTAATGCGCAGCAATTGCAGCATTGACCAGAGGCACCATGGTGGCGCTGAGCTTGTTTTGTGAGAGCGGGTGGCCATGCTTTCGGGGATCGGCAAGCAGGTTCGCCACATCGCTCAGAGGCAGCATGGCGATCCACTGATCAATTTTCACACCGAGCTCCTTTAGTAAAAAGCCGCCTCTAATTAAATGTAGAAG
>Ga0335394_10000107_pt1 | contig 76429 bp, 58 predicted proteins | sample MAT03_FD_205741 | JGI IMG/M metagenome (GOLD analysis project Ga0335394, IMG submission 205741) | Freshwater microbial communities from Lake Fryxell liftoff mats and glacier meltwater in Antarctica - MAT-03 (spades assembly) (version 2) ... | reverse complement strand
AATCGCGCCCTGCCTGTGTAACTTTGCGGGTTGAAACTCAGCGCGGGCGCTTAGCTCAGCGCCGGCGCTGGGGTCAGCGCGTAACTTTGCGGGTTGAACTCGTCCCATCGCGCCCTGCCGTGTAACTTTGCGGGTTGAAACTCAGCGCGGGCGCTTAGCTCAGCGCCGGCGCTGGGGTCAGCGCGTAACTTTGCGGGTTGAACTCGTCCCATCGCACCCTCCCCGTGTAACTTTGCGGGTTGAACTCGTCCCATCGCACCCTGCCGTGTAACTTTGCGGGTTGAAACTCAGCGCGGGCGCTTAGCTCAGCGGGGCGACTCGTACCCTTCAGGAGCGAATCGAACTCTGCACGAGCCTTCTGTCCATCGTGCATTATAGCATGTTGTCAGGTTGATTTGAATCTGGTTTATAAACTTTATGCCGATTTCTGGAGGAGTGCGCCCGCCCAGGGACCTGGTGCGTCTATTTCAAAAAGATGGGTAGCCCGAACAATCCCTGCCAGCTCGCCTGACAGGTCGCGTTCCGTGACGTTCCGCGAAGTTGGAAGACCACTCGTTGCTCGCGGAACGCCACGGAGGGCGTTCCCTACAGTTCTCGGGAATTCGCGGGCGAATTTCTGACTCAGGACACTCGATCGGACGATTCCCGCAACGTTCCTGCCCGTGGTGGGACCTCAGCGGTCGCACCAGGGGCAAAGACCCATGCCTTCTCGTGAGACACGATGCTAGGTCCGCGCGCTGCCAGCGAGTAGACTCGGCACTGCCTTACCCCCCCATGGTCCCGGGCGGAAGCCAGCAATGCCGATCCAGCACCCTTATCAGCCCCCTGATTCGGATCCTCAGCCGCCCACCCATGTCCATCATCGTGTGGTGATGGTCGCGGCGCTGACCTCGTTCCTGCTCTATCTCGACCGCTACTGCTTCGGGCTGGCCGAGAAGTTCATCCGCGACGACCTGCGGCTGACCACGGCCGAAACCAGTTGGCTGCAGACGGCGTTCTTTCTGTCGTATGCCTTGGCACAGGTTCCCTCCGGCTGGCTCAGCGATCGCTTCGGGGCCCGCGCGATGCTGACCTTCTATGTGCTGCTGTGGTCGCTTTTCACGGGCCTTTGCGGCCTGGTGGCGGGGTTCTGGACCTTCCTCGCCTTACGGATCGGATTCGGACTGGGGCAGGCCGGCGCCTATCCCACCGCGGGCGGACTGCTGAGCAAATGGGTGCCTTATTCGACGCGCGGCACGGCCAACGCCATCGTCGCCTTGGGAGGCCGCGTAGGTGGTTCGCTGGCCCCCGTCCTCACGGCCTACCTCATTGTGCAGTTCGTGCCGGCCAGCAGCAGTTCGCAGTTCTCGGCCGACGATCTGCTCCGGCCGGGCATGCTTTGCCAGCGGTTTGTTGCCAACCCGCCCAATGTCCCGGCCGGTTCGCACGCCGCCGCGCAACGGGAGTTGGGGGAGCGGCTTGTGAGCGGCATGCCCAGCGACCTCGCGTGGCAAATCCGCGAAACGGCGCGAGAGCCTGAAAAGACTCCACAGCCCCCACTGCTGGATGCCCTCGCCCTGGAGCTGAACCTGCGGCTGGCGGGGCCCCCTTTGATGGAGCTTGATCCGCAGATCTATCCCAACGTGAAGCTGGAAGATGAAGCCCAGCGGCTGCTGGCCAAGCCCGAGGAAGAACGCACCCCGCCGGAGCGCGAGCGGCTGAATCGCCTGATTCTGGAAGCCGTTTACTATCCCGCGGTGCGGCAGGTTTATTCGCGCGGCTGGCGGCCAGTGATGATGGCCTATGGTCTGATGGGGCTGGTTGTGGCTGGCGCGTTCTGGACCATGTTCCGCAATACGCCGCGCGAGCATCCTCGCGTCAACGCGGCCGAGATCGCCCGGATCGAAGGCCCGGCAGGGCCGCAGCCCGTTACCAAGGCCGGCGCGCTGCCGCTGAAGCAGTTGGTTTCCAATGGCAGTTTGTGGCTGATGTGCCTCTCGCAGTTCAGCACCAATTTCGGCTGGCTCTTTGTCGTCTCGCTGCTGCCTCGCTATCTCGACGAAGTCCACCGCGTGCCGATCGCCGCCCGGGGGATGATGACCGGCGTTCCCATGCTGGTGGGATGTCTGGGGACGTTCTTGGGCGGTCCCTTTACCGATCGGCTGACGCGGCGGCTCGGCAAGCGCTGGGGACGGAGCCTGCCGCTGGCCCTGACCAGGTTCCTGGCCATGACGGCCTTCTTGTTCTGCCTGCTTCCCTTGACCGGGTGGCAAGCCACGGCCGCCATGGCGCTGATGGCCGTGTCCGTGGACCTGGGCGTACCGGCCACCTGGGCCTATGCGCAGGATGTGGGGGGCAAGTACACGGGCTCGATCCTGGGCTGGGGGAACATGTGGGGCAACTTTGGCGCGGCCCTGAGCCCGATCGTGTTGGATCGGTTGATCGGCGCCGAGGGGAACTGGCACCTGGTCTTTATGGCGTGCGCCGGAATGCTGTTCATCTCCGGGCTGGCCTCGCTGGGAATCGACGCCACGAAGCGCGTGGCCGATTAAGCCGGGTGGGTTGTGCCCACCATGGCGATGCGAAGGAGTTTCGCCCCTCGGTTCGTCTTCGATGCGCGGCAGTCTCGCAAGAGAAACGCGGTATCCTCTGATATTGGCGTCCGCTTCGCCGAAGAAGCCCCGTAAACGGGGCTCAAATGCGGAAACTCTTGTCGAGGCACCATCGCGAACGCACCACTACGAAACTCGCACCTAATGCGCTTCGACCACCAGCCGCAGCCCGGCCCGGCGGTTGCTGAACTGCTGGGGTTCACCCCGACGCAGACTCGAGGGGAGATCGGGATCGCTGAAGCCGCCGCCGCGCATCGTCTTCAGACGGCCGTTGGCCGGACCGCGAGGATCCTTGACCGCCGGACTTCCCTGCTCGCGCGAGGCATACCAGTCTTCGCACCACTCCCACACGTTGCCGTGCATGTCGTACAAACCCCAGGCGTTCGGCTTTAACTGGCCAACTGTCTGCAGGGCGTCGGCATTGCGGCTGAACCAGCCATACTGCATCACCAGCGAGGGATCGTTGCCCCACGAATACCGCCCGGCCGCGCCCGCTCGACAGGCGTACTCCCACTCGGCTTCGTACGGCAGACGGAAGCGGTGCTTGCCCGAGAACTTGGCATTGAGTGCGTTGACGAACTGCTGGCAGTCATCCCAGGTCACGTTCTCGACCGGGGCGTCGCCCCCTTCGCGACGGCTGGGGTTGGCCCCCATGATGGCCTGCCACTGGGCCTGAGTAACTTCGGTCACGCCCATGTAGAAGGGACGGGTGATCTCGACCTGTTGGCAGAACTGAGGCTCCGAAGAATCTCCCATCACGAACTTGCCGCGGTTGATCAGCCGGAAACGGAGTGTCTGGTTCGATCCCAGCGCCACCTCGAGCGTGTCGCGCTGATTCTTGTTCGGTCGGACGACCACGGGTCCGCCGGGGCCCGAGGCAATCTTTTCGATCTGTCGGGCGATCGAGTTCTTCAGCAGGTCCGACGCGGCTTTCTCTGCCGAGTTCAACCCGCTGAGTTGCTCGTACTCGCTCAGGGCACTGGCGGCGATCTCCAGCAGACCGGCCTTGGTGGCCGGGCTTCCTTTGACTCCCAATGCCAACACTTGGGCATCCAGGCTTTGCGCCAGTGCATACCAGGCTTTGGGATCCTTGCGCGAGGCGGTGTAGTTGTCTTCAATCGCTTCCAGCGTCGGGCTGTTGCTCTTAGCCAGCAGCGGGGCGGCCAGTTGGATGTTCTGCAGTTCCCCCAGATAGAACAGCCCCAGCTCTTCGTTGGCCTTGGCGGCCGAGGGATCAGCCTCGTACGCGGTGACCAGCTTGATCAGTTCGTCGAGCCGCTTCTCGGATTCGGTGATCCGGTCGCGGAGCTGCTTGGGCAGGTTCTTCAGTTCGGCATCTTTGGCCAGGGCGACCTTGGTTGTGATCACCGCGATCAACTTGCGGGCTTCTTCGTACTGACGCATCTCGATCAGGATCTCGGCCAGTGCTGCCGAGGTGGTGATCAGCCGGTCGTTCATGCCGGTGGCCGCATCGCGATGGGCCGGGAACTTGCGCAGGATCTTCTGCAGTTCGGGGGCCAGGTTCGCGCGGGCCGACAGAACCGCCAGGCGATCCTCGTCGGCGATGTTCTGTGTCATCTGGTCGAAGTTGTCGGAGATCCGCGAGGCCAGGTCCGGATCGCCGCGGCCGTTGGACGCCAGCCCGAAGGCCCGCAGCAACAGATAACGGCTCAAATGCGGATTGGCGTCGCGCTGGCCGATGGCTGCCTCGCGCAGCTCCTTGGCCAGCAGAAAGTCGTCGGTGTCTTCCTTTGTCTTGTCGGCGGTTGCCACTTTTTGCGCATAGACCCCCTCAAAAACCTCGAGCGACTTGTTGTCGATCAGTGGATGGGGCGCGGCGCCGGCTTCGGTCCGCAAATCGCGAATCGTCTTGGGCATCAGTTTGCCGGCGATCGGCTTGGCCCCCTTGGCTTTGGGCACGGCTTCGACTTCGGCGCGCAGTACGTCGGCCGAGTACTCGAACGGCGGGAAGAGCTCGACCGGCGAAATGGGGGACCCCAGGACTACCGTTTCCGGCGAAGGTGGTTTGACCGGCGTCGGCGGCGTCACTGGATTGACGGGCGATGCCGTATCAATGCCCGGCGCCAGCTTCGACAGGTCCCAAACGCTCAAGGTTTTATCCAGACTCCCTGAGAGGGCCAGCTTGCCGTCGGGCGAACTGGCCACCGATTGCACCATTTGCGAATGCCCGGCGCCGCGCCCCAGCTCTTTGCCGCTCTCGGCATCCCACAGGTGGACCAGGCGGTCGAAGCCCCCGGTCAGAAACTGCTTGCCATTGGGCAGGAACGCGACACTGGCCACGGCTCCGGTCCCTTGCAGTTGGAACTTGCGCATGGGCTCGCCCGACTTGGCGTCCCAGACGTGGGCGGCGCCGCTGGAGGTAATGGCCAGCGCCTCGTCCCCTTCGGTCGAGAAGGCCACGGCCATTGTGAAGACAGGCTCGCCTTGCTCCAGGGCCATCGGTTCGTCTTCGGACCCGACATCCCACATGCGAACCACGCGGTCGCCGCCGGCCGTCAGCACACGTCTGCCGTCGGGCGAAATGGCCGCCGAGTTCATACCGACGGGATGCCGCATGCGGCGCAGTTCGCGGCCGGTCTCCAGGTCCCACACGACCGCGCAGAAGCGGCCATTGGGATCTCCTTCGCGGCGCTCCGGTCCCATTCCCAATAAGCGGGCGCCATCGGCCGAAACCTGGATGCGAAACACACGCAGCGTCGGATCGCCGAACTTGCGAATCTCGCTCTTCTCGGAACAGAGCCGCGGCTGTCCGCCTTGTCCGATCAGCACAAAGTTCTCGCTGCCAGGCACAAAGGCCGCTGCCAGAGAACGCTGCCCTAGCGAAACAGAGGCGGCCTCGAGGCCTTCTTCGATGTCCCAGAATCGCAGGGTCTCGTCGGCGCCGATCGACATGGCCTTCTTGCCATCGGGCGAGAACGCCGTGGCCAGTATGGCATTCTCATGCCCATCGAAGCGGCGTAGCTCGCCCACGGCCAACTTGCCCTCGCGGGGCTGCGCGGGCTGAGGCTGCGGTTGAACTGGCGGTTGCACCGGCGGCTGAACGGGGGGCTGAACCGGGGGTTGAACCGGGGGTTGAACCGGCGGTTGCACCGGGGGGCGAACCGTCTCGGTCTTGGTGGGCGGATCGGTCGTCTTGGTCGGTGGCGGCGTTTCGGTCTTCGTCTTCTCGGGGGGCAGTTTCGTGGGATCGGTCTGGACGATCGGCGGCGTGCTGTTGCCGCTCCCCAGCAGCATGAAACCCAATCCGCCTAGCGCCACAACGACCACGCAGGCCACGACCGGCAGCAGCCAGTTCGAACCGCGCCGCGGCGCGTACGACTCGCCTGCCTGTGGCGAACTGGCCTGGGTGAATTGGCGCACGGCCGTGTCGACGCTGTCTTCGGCGTCAGGTTCCGCAGAACCCGAGTTCAGATCAAAGCTGTCGTCGTCCTGCGGGTTATAGGTCGTGTCGTCGCTGACCAGCGTGGCCGTCTTGATAGGAGGCCTGGCAGAGGCCGGACGCGGGGCGGCAGGGCGAGCCGCGGGCTTGGCCGTGGGGACTCCCGCCATCCGCGCCACCGGAGGACCTGCCACGGGCGGTACTGCGGAAGCGACTGGCGGTACCGCCGTCGGCGGCGGAGGAGGTGCCTTCGGCTCCAGTTGCGTGCGCAACTGCGCGTCGTAGTCGGCTTTCTTCTTGGCGTTCAGCAGGCACAGCTTGGCCGCCGACAGCTCGTTGAGCATCTGCTGCGAGGTCTTCGAATGCTGCCCCGCTTGATAGGTGCGGACGTGCCCCATCCGTTGATCGGCCGCGTTCTGGATAACGTCGCCGTCATCTTCGAAAAGCTCGAGCCCCAGCAGCCGATAGTGATTCGGCGGGCGCTGCGGATCACGGATCCCCAACCACTGATGGTAAGGGTCGAATTCTTTGGCCTCTTTAGCCATCGCGGTTCGCGGCCAGGCCGCGCCTCGGTCCCAATTCCCTAGGGCATTTGATATCGCTCGTTTGCTTTCGCAAAGAGCTCTGACGCTTGTCTTTACTTAACCCCAAATACCCATTGAAGTAACCGAACGTTTCGCGTCCGAAATCTGGGGCCAGTCGAAGCATCGCTATTTAGTCGCCTCGAACGGGCGAAAGTTCCTTGACGATCCCCCCCGATCTGCCGCTGGAAATGCGGCCGCAAAGGGATACTTGCGTGTGACTTGCATCGAGTGCGTGGAGCACCACCATGCGGGGGGTCTTCGGATTATACTGGTCTTTTCCTTCCACGCCAGTAATTGGCCACCGGAATTAATCCCAATGGGGGGTAAGGACGATTACGGCGAAGAACGCCGCCCTTGCACGATTTCGGCCTTCAGGCGTATCGTGCGGCCATGACCAATGAGCCGCCAAAAGATCCGCCCGAGGATGATGCCTGGGATGTCTCGCCCGACGAGACCCCCGAGCAGGAGGTTTCGCTGGCCCGTCTGAACGAGGCCTTTGCCGAGTTGATGACGGACGAAGACGAGTTGCCAGCGCCGGGTGAAGTGACGGGGCCCGTGCTGCATGTGCCCGAAGGGGAAGCGGCCGCGAGCGACGAAAGTCTGCTGGCCGCCGAGGACCTGGTGGCCGAAGACCGGGGCGAAGTGACCCCCCGCGGCATCCTGGAAGCGATGCTGTTTGTGGGCAGCCCCGACAACCAGCCGCTGGCAGGTGAAGAGGTGGCCCGGCTGATCCGCGGCGTGGAACCGGACGAGGTCGACCGACTCGTCGTCGAGATGAACGCCCACTATGCCGAAATGGGCTGCCCGTACGAGATCGCCCCCGAAGGGCTAGGGTATCGCCTGGTGCTGAAGCCCGACTTCTACGCGGTGCGCGATAAGTTCTATGGCCGGCTGCGCGAGACACGCCTGTCGCAGGCGGCAGTCGAGGTGCTGGCGGTGGTCGCTTATCACGAGCCTTTGACGGTTCAGCAGGTGAACGACCTGCGAGGAACCCCCAGCGGTTCGGTGCTGTCGCAGCTGGTGCGACGGCAACTGTTGCGACTCGATCGGGGGAGCGACAAAGCGCAGCCCCCCCGCTATTCGACGACGAAGCGGTTCCTGGATCTTTTCGGGCTGGATTCGCTGGGCGACTTGCCCCGCAGCCAGGACGTCGATCAGTGGTAGCGACGAGCGTAAAGTAGCAGGCACACGGAGAAGCTGTGATCTTTTGTGGTGCAGGCGTCCCGCCTGCTGGAACATCGGAAACGCTTCAAGCAGGCGGGACGCCTGCACCACAACGGGCGGACGGCACACGGAGTGTGCCTGCTACTTTTTTGCTCGCTGCACCGCTACCCGCCTGCCAGCAACTTCTCGACCAGCGGGCCGACCTCGTCATAGGCCTTCTCGCTGCTGAAGGTCTTCAGCAGCTTCCCCTCTTTGTCGTAGACAAAGACGGCCGGTACCGAGCCCAGCTCGAACTTCTGAAAGAGCGCGTCGGAGTCCTCGTTCGACATCAGGTTGTCGAAGGTCGCTCCCTGCTCTTCCAGAAACTTCTGGACCCGGGCCTGGTGCTCTTCGAACTTCCCCAGGCCGTCGTTGTCGAAACTGAGCGAAATGCAGGCCACTTTCTCGGCGCCGTACTTCTTGTGAAGCTTGACCAGATTGGGAAACTCCTTGACGCACGGCGGGCACCAGGTGGCCCAGGCGTCCATGACCACGACCTTTCCCTTGTGGCTCTTCACCACGTCCTGGATGCCCTTGAAATCCTTGACCTGCAGTTTGACCTTGGCCGCTTTGGGATCGGCCTTCTCATCCGCGGCCGTTGCCAGGCCAGCCAACGTCAGGGCAGAAAGGAGTGACAGACAGGCAAGCCATCGGGTGGAGGGGAACATCAGGAACTCCTGAGAGGGAAGGTTGCAGTGAGTGTGTGTATTGTCGGTCGGAAGTCGCGTTCCATTTCAAGTGTCAAATATTTCAAATTTCAAATTTCAAATTTGAGATTTGAGATTTTGAGATTTGAGATGACATGCCGCTATCGCGAGACTTAATCGCGTCTTCAACTTATCAACTGCCATGCGACGCTGCCATCACTCGCCCCAGGCGGTCAGCACCAGCCGTCGGCTTCCTCCACGGTTGCGATGCTCGCACAGGTAGAGCCCCTGCCAGGTCCCCAGGGCCAATGTCCCATTCTGGATGGGCACCGTCAGTGAGTTGCCCAACAGAGAGGCTTTTACGTGGGCCGGCATGTCGTCGGGCCCCTCGCAGGTGTGCTGGTAGGGGAACGACTCAGGGGCGATGTGATTGAACGAGGCCTCGAGATCGATCGGCACGTCGGGGTCGGCGTTCTCGTTGATCGACAGCGAGGCCGAGGTGTGCTGAATGAAGACGTGCAGCAAGCCGACTTTGTAGGCCGAAAGCTCCTTGCCCAGCGCGTCGACGACGTGCCGGGTAATGAGATGAAAGCCCCGCCGCACGGCCGGGAGTTGTAATTCGCGTTGCAGCCAGCGCATGCCGAGATTCCATCGAGAGCCGGAAAGGACCGCGCGCAAAGAGCCAGCTTTTGACCCTCTCCGTGTCCTTCTCTACCATACGAGTGTCCCCTTCGCGCGGAAAGTGCGGGAGCGCTTCCTGAATCTGGTACTGTTTTGCTGGCGTCGTATGAACTACCTTTCGCACGGATGGCGATTCGTCGACGACCCGTACTTTCTGGCCGGCGTCTGCGTGCCCGATTGGCTGGGCGTGGTGAACCGCAAGATGCGCGTCCGCTCGCGGCATGCCGAGCCCTTCCTGACCGATGCCGACCCACGTGTGGCCTCGCTCGCACGCGGCGTCATGCAGCATCATCACGACGACGACTGGTTCCACGGCACCCGGGCCTTTGCTGAAGTCTCGCTGGCTCTGGCCGTGGGACTGCGCGAAGCGCTGCCCGAAGGAGATGGCCACCGCCGGGGCTTCTTGGGGCACATCCTGGTCGAGATCCTGCTGGATGCCATCCTGGTAGCGGAAGATCCGCAGCGGCTCCATGCTTATTATGCAGCCCTCTCGCGGCTCGATGGCGTGGTCGTGGAAGACGCGGTGAACCGCATGGCGACGGTCACCAGCGACCGGCTGAAGGTGCTGGTCCCGCGATTTGTGGCCGAGGGGTTCTTGTGGGACTACGGGGACGATGACAAACTGATCTACCGCTTGAATCAGGTCCTGCTGCGGGTGAAACTTCCTGCCTTGCCGGCGGAGTTCCGGCAGACTTTGCCGGCCGCGCGAGCGCTGGTTCGCGAGCGGAGACATGAGTTGCTGACCCCGTAGAGTGGGCTGTGCCCACCATGGCCATCTGGAAAGTTATCCCGCGGCACCTGGCCGCCATACTCAATTAAAATCGCCAATCGTCGCTCCTGCTAACCTGCATCGCATCGCCTTGATGGGCACAGCCCACCCTACTTTTTAGACCTTGGAGCCCTCTCTCATGAAGTTCGGCATGAACCTGCTGTTGTGGACCGGTGACGTGACCGACGCCCACCTCCCCGTGCTCGAGACCCTCAAGCGGCAAGGCTACGACGGGGTCGAACTGCCGATCTTCGATTTGAAGCCTGAAAAATTCGCCAAGCTGGGGAAGCAGCTCGATGGGCTGGGCCTGGAGCGGACGGCGGTCACGGTTCGTACGCCCGACGACAACCCGATCAGCCCCGATGCGGCCATTCGGGCCAAGGGGGTCGAGCTGAACCGGCTGACGCTGGAGTGCTGCGAAGCGGCTGGCGTGAAGTTGATCTGCGGACCTTATCACTCGGCGCTGGGCCTGTTCAGCGGCAAGGGTCGGACCGAGGACGAATGGAAGTGGGGCGTCGACTCGATGCGGGCCACGGCCGAGCACGCCAAGAAGCACAACGTGATGCTGGGCTGCGAGTACCTGAACCGCTTCGAGTGCTATTTCCTGAACTCGGCCGCCGACATGGTCAAGTTCGTCGAGGCCGTGAATCACCCCAACTGCAAGATGATGTACGACACCTTCCACGCCAACCTGGAAGAGAAGGACCTGGGGTCCGCCATCCGCAGTTGCGCGGCCCATACCGTGCATGTGCATATCTCTGAGAACGACCGCAGCACGCCGGGCCAGGGACACATCCACTGGGCCGAGACCTTCGATACCCTCAAGTCGACTGGCTACAACGGCTGGTTCGTGGTCGAGGCCTTCGGTTTGGCGCTTCCCGAACTGGCGGCGGCCACCAAGATCTGGCGGAAGATGTACGAGAGCGAAGAGCAGTTGTCGCGCGACGCGCTGCACTTCATGAAGAGCGAATGGGCCAAGCGCAGCAAGTAAACAAGCAGGAAAGGATTTCTGATGCCAACGGATCTCGCCCGACTGACAACGGAGTTAACAGCGGGCGATGTTGCGCGCCGCGCGGCTGCGGCCGATACGGCGTCGCGACTGGGGGGCGAGGCGCAGCCGTTGGCGCTGTCCCTGGTCCGCGCCACGGGCGACGCCGACGAAGCGGTGCGCGAAGGGGTGATCGCGGCGCTCGAGGATCTGGGGCCGCCGCGTGGCGCGGACGCGCCGCAACTGGCCGCATTGCTGGAAGATCCCTGCGCGGCCGTGGGCTACTGGTCGGCGACATTGCTGGGCAGACTTGGCGCGGTCGCCGGACCGCACGTGGCGGCGCTCGCCAACGCCCTGGCCCAAGGTGCGGACATGTCCGTGCGCGAACGGGCGGCCTGGGCGTTGGGTGAGATCGGCCCCGGCGCCGCTTCCGCGCGCGGGGCGCTTGAAGAGGCCGCCAAGTCAGGCGGGCGATTGGCACGCCTGGCGACCGCTACGCTTGAGAAGCTCTCGCCCTGAGTTGTAAGTTCGCCCCTGTAGGGAACGCCCTCTGTGGCGTTCCGCGAAGTTGGAAAACCATTCGTGACTCGCGGAACGCCACGGAGGGCGTTCCCTACAGATGCCGAGAATTTCTGGCTGAGGTTGCTAACTCAGTGCGTGCTGGTAGCCCTTGGGCGCCAGGGGGGACCTGACCCCATCGCTCGCTCGGCTCCACAGGCCGGCTTCGGTGACGAACTCGCCGATGTCGGTCACCTTCACGCCGACGGCTTGCTCGGCCACGATCCGGCGGGCTTCCTCAGGCGGCACGGCCAGCAGCAGTTCGAAGTCTTCGCCATCGGACAGAGCGTGCTCCAGTGCCGACTTGCCGTCCTGCTTGGCCAACTCGACGGCCGCCTGCGAGATCGGAATATTCGCCAGGTCGAGGACCGCCCCGCACTGGCTTGCCAGGCAGATGCGATGCAGATCGAGCGACAGCCCGTCGCTGACGTCGATGCCGGCATGCAGATCGTAGCGCGCGTGCAGCGCGGTCGCCGCGATAACGCGGGGCTCGAAATCGAAGTGCCGCCCGAGAATGCTGCCGCCAAACTCGCCGGTGGCCAGGATGCGATCGCCTGGCCGAGCACCGGATCGGGTGAGCGCACCTCGCGGCGAGACCGCGCCCAGCAGCGTCACACTGATGGCCAGCGGTCCGTCCCAGCTATTGGTGTCTCCGCCGGCCAAGGCCACGCCGAACTGTTCGGCCAGCGGCAGCAGTCCTTCGTACAGTTCGCGGGCTAGCGCCAGGCCTCCCGTGCGGGGCAAGGCCAGCGCAATCACGGCGGCGGTCGGTCGGCCGGCCATGGCGGCGATGTCGCTCAGGTTCACGGCCAGCGACTTGCGGCCGATCCGACGCGGATCATCCCGGCGGAGGTCGAAGTCGACCAGGTCATTCAACATGTCGACCGTGACCAGCGTTTCGCCTGCGGCAGCCAAGAGCGCGGTATCGTCGCCGATCCCCAGGCGCAACGACGGGTGCGCCGGAACCCGCTGGGCGAGCCACTCGATCAGCTCGAACTCCATGGGATTCCCGCCTCTCCAGATTCTTGTGGTGCAGGCGTTACACCTGGTGGAACATCAGTCCCAAGGGACTCAGTGCGCGCAGGCTCATTCATCGCCGGGAGCGATGTGGCAGTGCCGTGCGGGCGAAGACTTCCGCGACTACTGGTCGTCGTTCAGGAAGTCGAAGCTGATGTCGCTGTCGCTGGGCTTCTTGGGCTTGTCTTCCCCCGCAGCAGCAGCAGGCGCGGCAGCCGGAGCGGCTGCCTTGGGCGTCAGGCCGGGCTTCTTCGGAGGTTCGACCACGGCCGCCTTGACCGGAGCGGCCTTGGGGGCCACCGCGGCAACCGGAGCGACCGGGGTCGGCATGGCCATGGGAGCCGGTGCCGACGCGGCCGCCGGCAAAGCCGCCGCCGAGTTCATGCCCGAGCCATCGTGCTCCAGAACCAACAGCGAATGGGCCACGCTGCCGCCACCCATGGCGGTCTCACGCACGGGCGTCCAACCCATCGCCAGGACCTTGGAGAGACTCAATCCCTTGAGTTCTTTCTCACCGGCGATGACAGCCGTCTTCGCGTTGTGATCCTCGCCCACAATAACGACAACGTAGATGTAGTTTTTCATGATCTCGGAATAAATGGCGCCCGACGAAGTGACACAAGCATTTGGCTCAGACTTCGGGGCCGTACGAAGTCGAGCACGTCACAGCCAGCCCCATCCGTAGGATTGCATAGTATAGCTATGACTTTACGGAAAGGAGCCCATCCCTGAAAATTTTGTGAAATGGAGCACTGAACAACCCATTTCGGGGGGGTCGGGCCGGGAGAAGAAGGGAGAAGATAAGAAACGGGGTGCAAATGAAGGAAATGAACCACAGAGACACAGAGTCACAGAGAAATTAGGAAGCAAGGAAACGAGGAAGCAAGGAAACGAGGAAGCCAGGAAGCAAGGAAGGCATCCTCAGCGGTCCCCTCCGGACGTTCTAAAGAGTCTGCCAATTGGCACTTCACTTCTTCCTCTGTGTCTCTGTGCCTCTGTGGTTCCATGCTTCTTCTTCCATGCTCTTCGCTATCCCGGCTTTTTACGCGCTGCGATCGTGCGCGGGGCGCTCTTAGGATCGGGCTTCTTTTTGCTGCTCTTCTTGGTTTTTCCCGCCGCCTTGGCCTGCTTCTTGAACTTCGCCCGGCCCTTCTCGCCGGAGAGCTCGGCCTTGGCCATGCTGACCGATCGCTGCCGAAGCTCCTGCACTTCAGGCTTTTCGGCGGCCCCCTGCATCTCCCAGATGAAGCGGCTGGGGATGGTCGGCTTGCTGCGGCCCCACTTCATCCGCTCCATGGCCAGCGTCAGGGTGAGGAACTCCTGGGCGCGGGTCACGCCGACGTAAGCCAGCCGGCGCTCTTCGTCGATGCCCGCGTCGTCGGCCACGCTGCGGCGATGGGGGAGCAGCCCCTCTTCCATGCCGACCAGATAGACGTGTGGAAACTCCAGCCCCTTGGCGCTGTGCAGCGTCATCAGCATCACGGCGTCGCGCTGGAACTCGGGGTCCTTGTCGGCTTGCTCGTCGCGACCGCCCAGGGCCGTCTCTTCCAGAAAGTCGCGCAGGGTCGGCTTCGAGGCCCTCTCGAAGTAGAGCGCGATTGAGTTGACGACCTGCTCGACCACATTCCAACGGGCCTCTTGGTCCATCGGATCGGTGTGATTGCGGGCGAGTTCGGCTTTGTAATCGATCTCCTGGATCAGGTCGCGAATGATGTCGACGGGGTACTCGAAGGTGGCCAGTCGGGCTCGCAGGCGCTCGATCATCGCCCGAAAGGCCTCGATGGACTGGGCTGCGGCATACGGGACTTCACCGTCGGAGATGGCCAGCGGCAGCGTTTCCCACATCGGCTTGCCGCGCTCCACGGCCGCTTCCATCAATCGCTTGACGGTCCCCTGTCCGATGCCGCGGGCGGGCGTGTTGATGATCCGCAGCAGCGAGACCTCGTCGTTGGGCTGATCGAGCAGCTTCAAATAGGCCAGGATGTCGCGGACTTCGCGACGATCGTAGAACGACATGCCACCGACCAGCACATAGGGGATCTGTACACGGCGCAGTTCGGTCTCGAACGCGCGGGGCTGCTCGTTGGTGCGGAACAGGATGGCGAAGTCCTTGTAGCGCGCGACCTTCTCCTGCACCAGATTGGCGATCTCGCGCACGACGCCGGTCGATTCTTCGGTTTCGTCCTTATAGCGCAGAAATCGCGGCTCCGGCCCTTCGGTCCGCGTCGCCCGCAGCAATTTGTCGTGACGGTGCTGGTTGAAGGCGATCAGCTCGTTGGCGATCCGCAGGATCGGTCCGACCGAGCGGTAGTTCTCTTCCAGGCGCACGACCTTGGCCTCGGGCCAGTCCTTGTTGAAGTTCAGAATGTGCGTTACTTCGGCGCCGCGCCAGCCGTAGATCGACTGGTCGTCGTCACCCACCACGCACAGGTTGCGATGCACGGCGGCCAACGCCCGGACGATCTCGTACTGCAAGCCGTTGGTGTCCTGGTACTCGTCGATCAGCAGGTGATCAAACCGGGCGGCCTCTTGCCGGCGCACCTCGGGGAATTTTGAAAAGAGCTCGTGCGTGCAGAGGAGCAGGTCATCGAAATCGACCGCGCCGGCCAGCTTGAGGGCCTTCTGGTAGCGGCGATACGCGGCGGCGGCTAGATGTTCGGCGTCGGACTGCGCCACGCCAGATGCTTTGTCGGGCATGACGCCGCGGCTTTTCCAGGTGCCGATCTGCGAGAGCAAATCGGCGGGGCGCATCGTTTCGTTTCCCACGCGCAGCTCGCGCAGCACGCCGCGGGCCAGGCCCTCTTGATCTCCGCGATCGTAGATGGCGAACTTCTCGGGATAGCCCAGGCGAGTGAGATGCCGCCGGAGCACGCGCACGCAGAGCGAGTGAAACGTGGAGATCTCCGGCTTCTCTTTCTGCCGCTTGCCCAACAGCCCCGAGGCCCGCTCCTGCATTTCGCGGGCGGCCTTGTTGGTGAACGTGACCGCCAGGATCCGCGCCGGGGCAATCCCATGCTTGATGAGATTGGCGATGCGGAACGTGATGACCCGCGTCTTGCCCGTGCCGGCCCCGGCCAGGACCAGCAGCGGCCCCTTGAGGGTGGCGACGGCATCGCGTTGAGCAGGGTTCAGATCGGGGGGCATCGTGCCGGAAGACTCCAGGGGCATCCGTGCGGGAGATCGCGGGCGAAGGTGGGAGAATGCTGCCGCGAAGAGAGATCATACCGGCGCGCGGGCGAGTGAGGTAGGTGTCGGCCGTCGAAGTTCGAAGGGACAGCGCGCGTGCGCGGATTGACCCTTCGCCTTGCCTGTCTTAGGGTGAACGCAGATCTCCTGCCGAGGGAATGCGATGGTCTTTGCGATGCTTATTTCGTCTTTCGATTCGCTGCGGGGCCAGCGTCGCTGCGGGCGTGGCCTGCAAGCGATCGCCCTGTTGATGCTGGCCGGGTGCGGCGCTCCGGCGGCCGGCCCGGCGAGTCCTTCGCCACCGTCGATCAGCATTCCCAAGCTGTCCAGTTTTCCCAGCGATCTCTCGGGCGAAGAGCTTTGGCACGCCGTGGACTTTATGCGAACGCGCCCGCCGGTGGGCGTCGATCAACCCGAGGCTCGCGCGCTCCGGCGGCAGCACTTTGAACTCGTCATGGCACTTTCACAAAGGATCGCCGAGTCCGATGTCGACGCGGCGACCAAGACGAAAGCTGAAATCGCCCGGCTCGAGGCGCTCGGCCAGTTGGCACTGGCCAACGCCCCGCTGGTGGAGTGCGACATCCCCGATGTCGAGAAGGACCGCGAGGTGTTTTACACCGAGACCGACCGGGTGATGGCCGAAATGGGAAGCTCGCCCGAGGCTGCGGCGGCAGCCCATCTGCGAGTGAGCGTAACAGGACGTCTGGTGCGCGAAGCGGGAGCACAACAGCCCAAGTGGATTGAGCGCTACGCCGACTACGCTTGCCAGCAGGCGGCCGCCAAGTATCCCGACGGGAAGGCTGAAGCGCAACGGGAACTGGCCGGTGCGGCGAGCCTGGCGGAAACTGCGGGGCTGCCGAAAGTGGCCGCCCGATGCTTTGAAACTTGGGCCAAGACCTGGCCCGAAGATCCCGAGAGTCCGCTGGTGCCCGCGACGCTGACCCGGCTCGACCAGGTTGGCAAACCGTTCTCGCTGAAGGGTCCGCTCTATCCGAAAGGGGAGTTCGACCTGGCAAGCTTGAAGGGGAAGTGGGTGATTGTTCATCTCTGGCGTTCGGCCGGCAACGGCGCGGACGTACTGAGCCGGCTGGAACGCCTGCTGCCGGAGCTGCGGGCCCATGGTTGCGAAGTGGTGGGCATCTGCCTGGATCCCGATGACAAGCAGTTGGCCCAGTTGGTGTCGACGGGGCGGATCCGTTCCATCGAGCTGTATGCGGCGCCGGATCCTTCGGGCGATCTGTCGAAGCATCCGCTGGCTGGTCAGTTTGGCATTGCGCCGGCGCCATTTACGATGCTGATCGACCGAGAAGGACGCGTGGCCGACAACAACCTTCGGCCTGCCAAGCTTCTGATGTGGATCGATCAGTTGCTGCGTGGGCAGGTGAAGTAGCGCGGAAGCTCGGCCTTAGCCCCGAAGGGGCGGGATTCGATAGACCAGGCCGCAGGCCTGGGAAAGTGGCAGCGAATCAACCCAGCCCTGAAGGGGCGAGACCGTCGCATTGGAGAATCTCGCCCCTTCGGGGCTGGCGTCCTTTGGCCTTTTCATCCCAGGCCTGCGGCCTGGGCTATCGAATCTCGCCCCTTCGGGGCTGGCGTCCTTTGGCCTTTTCATCCCAGGCCTGCGGCCTGGGCTATCGAATCTCGCCCCTTCGGGGCTGAGGCCAAGGGTACGCCGGTTCCTCGGCACATTCCCCTCGGTGGCGCGTCGGGCGTGTGTCGGGACGGCGACGGGGCCTACCGCGCCCCCACCGGCGACTTGCTGGCGATCAGCGCGTCCAACTCCGCCCGCAGCTTGGGCAGGATGTCGTCGTAGCTGTAAGCCCCCAGCTCGACACTCCCCTTCTTCAGGTTTACAAAGTTCGCCGCGCACCACAGGCCCAGGTCGGCCTGGTCGGTTTCGCCGGGGCCGTTCACTCGACATCCCATCACGGCGATCGTGATCTTGTGCTCTTCGGCGTATCGGGTCATTTCTTTGACGGCCGCCGCCAGGTCGACGAAGGCTTCGTTTTCGACCCGCGAGCAACTGGGGCAACTGATGATATTCAGCTTGTTGGTGCCGAAGTCGACAAAGCTGCGGACTCGCCCGGCGGCGATGTCGGCCACGATCTGACGACCGACCTGAATCTCTTCCCCCTTGCGCGAGTTGGGGACGGTGAGCGAGACACGGATCGTATCGCCGATCCCTTTGCTGATGAGCTGCTCGAAGGCGATGCGGGTCTTGATGATGCCGTCGGGGGGCATGCCCGCTTCAGTTACGCCCAGGTGCAGAGGGACGTCGGGGCGCTTTTCGGCGAAGCGGCGATTGATCTCGACCACGTGCGCGGGGTCCGAGTCCTTCAGCGAGACCACGTACCGCGTGAAGCCCAGCTTGTCGAGCAGTTCGCAATGCTCCCAAGCGCTGTCGAGCATCGGCGAGATCGAGTCGTCCGGGGCATAGCGCTCCACCACAGCCGGATCGACCGAACCGCAGTTCACGCCCACCCGCAGGGCACAGTCGTTCTGGCCGGCGATGTCGACCAGATAGCGGACCTTGTCCTGCCAGGGCTTGGTCCGCTCGTGATGGTACAGGTGTCCGGGGTTGTAGCGGATCTTGTCGACGTGCGGGGCCACGTCTTCGGCCATGCGGTAGTTTTCTTGCAGGTCGATCGACAGGTTGGCCTTGGTCTCCTTGCGGATCTGGACGATCGCCTCGGCGTCTTTCTTGCTGTCGACGGCGATGCGGACCACATCGGCCCCGGCGTTCTCCAGGTCGCGGACTTGCCCGACCGTGGCCGCGATGTCCTGCGTCTTGGTGGCCGTCATGCTTTGCACGGCGATCGGGTGGCCGGCGCCGACGGTAATGGAGCCGATTCGGACCGCGCGGGTCGGATTGCGGGGCAGATCCACAGAGTGTCTCGCTACAGGTCGCTGGAAGTCCCTGAATGCATTCCATTTCAAATCTCAAATTTCAGATTTCAAATTTGAGATCTGAAATTGGAGATGACGAAGAGCATCCCGCTTCGTCTCTCTTCTTCCCCTGCTATCAACCGCAGGCAACATGCATCTTTAATCGACCGCTCGTACCAAAAGCCCGCTGGCCTGGCCGCGGGCGTTCACGCTGAGGTTCATAAAGCTCTTGCCGGCCGGACGATCGTTGGTCGTCACCGGCGAGATCGGGCATTCGGGGTCCGGCGTGCTGTAGTTGAGCACGGGGAACAGCCGCTTGTGGTGCAGGGCCAACAGACTGGCCACCAGTTCCACCGCGCCGCTGCCGGCTCCCAGGTTGCCGAAGTGGCTCTTCGAGGCCACGACCGGTAGCCGATCGGCTGCGTCGCCAAATACCTGGCGGATCGCCCGGGCTTCTTCCTTATCCGACGCATGCGTCGAAAGGCCGTGGGCGTGAACAAAGGCCACGTCCTTGGGCGTCGCCCCGGACTTTCGCATGGCCCCGCGCATCACGTTGGCCAGCGCCACATCGCGCCGGCTGACCCGATTGCGGTCGGCCACGCACGAGCTGGCCGCGCCGATGATCTCGCCATAGATCGTGGCCCCGCGCTTGCGGGCCGATTCCAGTTCCTCGAGCACGACCACGCCGGCCCCTTCGCCCACCACCATGCCGGTGCGGTGCTTGTCGAAGGGGCGCGAGACCTCGGCCGGATTGCCGCCGCCGGGGGAAAGCTCCTCCTGCAGCGCGGCCTGGATGGTCCGCATCTTGTGGATCTTGGTCCCCGTCGCGCCAGCCACCATCACATCGGCGCTGCCGCGGGCGATCACCTGATAGGCCTCGCCCACCGCCAGGTTGGCGGCCGCTTCGCCGTGCGTCAGGGAGTTGTTCGGCCCGCGCAAGTCGTTGTAGATCGCGATATGGCAGGCGGGCATGTTGGGCAGATACTTCAGCAGCCACAGCGGAGTAACCTGCCGCATCCCCTCGGCGCCCCAGCGGGCGAAATCGAATTTCTCGTCGGTCATGCACTTGAGGATGCCGGCCGAGTACTCGACCGGTTCGGTCAGCATATAGCCGGCGCCAAAGCTCAGGCCGACGCGCTCGGGATCGAACTTGGCGGCGACCAGCCCGGCATGGGCGATGGCCCGCTGAGCTGCGGCGACCCCCATCTGGGTCTCGCGGCACATCAGCTTCACTCCTTTGCGGATCGCCTTCTTCACCTCGGGCGAAAGTTCGCCGAAATTGTCGATCTCGCCGGTGAACTCGGGAACTTCGCCGCCGAACGACATGGGATAGACGTCGCGCGGCAGCGAGGCGAACGGGGCGACCCCGCTCTTGCCCTCGATCAGGTTGGTCCACAGGCTCTCGGGCGTGCTGCCGATGGGGGACACGACACCCAGTCCGGTGACGACAACCCGCCGCGATCCGTTTGCGGTATTCATGAAGCAGGCACGCAGAAGAACGTGAAAAGGCCAGGAAGAGAACCATCCGCCAATGTATCGGCGCGGGGGGAAAACGTCGAGGTGACGCGGGTCGTGGCCAGGCTCCCGTTGAGGGGGAGAGGCCCGGAATGCTTTTTGTAGGGCGCGCTGTGCCCACCAGCCCCATGCAATCCGATTCCGCCCCTCGTTGGGTCCTCGATACGCAACCGAATCGCGAGAAAATCGTGGCGTTTCCCGCGGGCGTTCATCGCCTTGCGTCGCATTGGCGGGCACAGCCCTTACTCAGGCGCGACGGGCTGCCCGATCCACAGAGAATTTCCATCCGGATCGGAAATTCGGAACTCATTCATGCCGTAGAACGTCCTATCCAGCTCAGGTGCCTCGATTCCGTTTTGCCGGACCTGACGATGGTAAGCCACCACATCCGCGGGATACAGATAAACGACCGCCTGGCGGGGGAGGCTGGGTTGCGCGTTGATCGATTGGTCCACCATCAACTGGCTATCGCCGCACTTGAGTTTGGCCCAACCCCACTCGGCGCTGTGCATTTCGACTTGAAAACCGAGCTTCTGATAGAAGGCGATGCTGGCCGAGACGTCCTTTACGGGGAGCATCGGAATCAATCGGGTCAGCATGATGGGGAGACCTGGGGCCAGTTGATTCTTACCCGCCGGACGCGCGGGGCAGCGTCTCGGCACGCTAGAATGATTCCATCATCTTGGCCCCCCTGCAAGTTGCTCCCAGGATCAACGCCCCCCATGCCGCTACCGGAGTCGAACGAACCTGGTGTCTCGAAGGGGACAGTGTTGCTCGCCGGAGCGTCTGGCTACGTAGGGGGACGGCTCGTTCCGCTCCTTGAGCAGCAGTCCGTCCCTTTGCGCTGCCTGGCGCGCGACCCCGACAAACTGCGAAAGCAGGTCAAAGACTCGACGCGCATCTTCCCCGGGGATGTGCTCGATCCCGCGTCTTTGGTCGAGGCCCTGGAGGGGGTGCAAACGGCCTACTACCTGGTCCATCTGATGTCCGGAGCCACGGACTTTGAGAAAGAAGACCGGCTGGCGGCCGCCAACTTTGCTCAGGCCGCCCGGCAGGCCGGCGTGCAGCGGATCGTGTACCTGGGCGGGCTGGGAAACGACGAAGACCCGGAGCTGTCGCCCCATCTGCGCAGCCGCCACGAGGTGGGCCAAATCCTGCGGGACTCAGGCGTAGAGACGATCGAGTTCCGCGCCGGCATGGTCATTGGGGCGGGCAGCCTTTCGTATCAGTTGATGAAGTCGTTGACCGACCGACTGCCCATCATGATCTGTCCCCGTTGGCTGACCACGGCCACCCAGCCGATTGCGATCGACGACGTGCTGGCCTATCTGCTGGCTGCCAAGGATCTGCCGAAGCAGGAAAGCCAGATCTTTGAGATCGGCAGTCCGGATGTCGTGACCTATGGCGAGCTGATTCGCGAGTACGCCCGGCAGCAAGGCTTGCGGCGGTGGCTGATTTTTGTGCCGATTCTGACGCCGTATCTCTCGGGCCTTTGGCTGGCGATCGTGACTCCGGCCACGTACGAGGTCGGTCGCCATCTCATCGAAGGATTGAAGAATCCCACGGTCGTTCGCGATACCAAGGCGCTCAAGGTCTTCTCGATTTCTCCGTTGCGAGTCAACGAGGCGCTGAAGCGAGCCATCGGCGGCAGCGGCAGTGTCCAGTAACCTTTTCGCGTCGTTCTTCGGTGGTTGAAACCGCTTTCCCAGTTTTGAAACGGAGCCTTCGATGTCGCTCAAGTATGTGTCCAGGATTCTGGCAGTGATCTGTCTGCTGACATGTTGCGAGGGGACCGCAGCGGCCGCCGAAACCGCTCTGCCCAACGGCCTGGTCATCGATCTGCTCCCCGGCTATGCGCAGCAGAAGCTGCAGGGGATCGACAGCGTTGTGGGCAAGTTCGTGAAGAAGGACGGCCCGGAGATCAGCTACGAGATCGGCGGCTACATTCCGCCGGGCCAGCCGCGCTTCGGCGGCAGTTATACCGACTACGCCAAGAACATGCCCGCCGACGGCCGGTTGTGGCTCAAAGAGCTGACGGTCGGCGGCCGACAGATTTCAGTGGCTTATGGCAAAGATCAGCGGATCGTGGTCAGCACGCACTTCGAGAAAGTCGGCATTAACTTCAGCGCCACGGCCAAGACGCCGGAAGAGATCGCCGACGTGCTGCTGATGACGATGACGATCGCGGAGCAGGCGAAGAAATAGACGTCGGCTGTCCGAATTCACATTCGCGCTTGCTCAGGCCGCTTCGCGATACAGCCGCTGATAAACTCCGCAGCGGCCCATCAACTCGCGATGAGTGCCGTCGTCCAGAATGTGGCCGTGATCCATCACCACAATGCGGTCGACCAGGGCCAGCGTGCTGGTGCGGTGCGTGATCAGCACGGTGGTGCGATCTTTGATGAACTCCTCGAGCGCCATGTGAATGAGTTGCTCGCTTTCGATGTCGATCTGGCTGGTCGCTTCGTCCAGGATCAAGATCGACGGATCGCGAAGAATGGCCCGAGCCAGCGCGATGCGCTGGCGCTGCCCGCCGGAGAGGGTCCCGCCTCGTTCGCCAACGACCGATTCGTAGCCGCTCTGCAGCTTCTCTTCGATGAAGCGATGCGCATGGGCCTTTTTGGCCGCCGCGATCACCTGAGCCCGCGTGGCGCCGGGATCGCCATAGCGAATGTTATTCAGGACCGTGTCGTTGAACAGGAAGGGCTCCTGCGTCACCAGCCCGATTTGCCCGCGCACCTCTTTGGTGCGAGCCAGGCGAATATCGATGCCGTCGATCAGTACCTGCCCCTGCTGGGGATCGTAGAAGCGAGGAATCAGATTGACGAGGCTGCTCTTGCCGCAGCCGTTGGGTCCGACCAGCGCCACGCGCTGCCCGCGTGGAATGATCAGATTGATTCCGTCGAGCACCGGCGTTCCCTCGCGGTACTCAAAACGAATATCCCGCAGCGCCAGCTCCTTGCGATGCCGACCCAGCGCGACCGGCTTCGTCGGCTCAACGACTTGATAAACGCGGTCCATCGATGCATAGACCCGATCGGCCGCGGCGCTGGCTCGCTGCAGGCGGCTCACGGTTCCCGACATCTTGCGGAGCGGATCGCTGACGCCGGCCAGCAGTCCGTAGAAAACCAGCAACTCGCCCACGCTGGGCGGGCGATGCGAAAGCCGAATGCCGAACAGGTGTGTCTCGTGATTCACTGCCAGATACAAACCGGCCAGCAGTGTCAGGGCGACCGTGGTCATGCCCATCCACTCGGTGAACGGGTTGGTCCAGGCATCGTAGCGGGCGATCTTCTGCGACTTCAAATAGTACTGCTTGTTGGCTTCATGGAATCGGCGACGTTCATGGTGCTCCATGGTAAAGGCCTTCACCACGGCGATTCCCTGGAAGCTCTCGGCCAGGACGGAGTAGATCTTCGACATTCCCTCCATCGCCTTACGATTGGCCGCCTTGAGCGAACGGGACAGTCGACGAATCAGATAGGCGCCAACGGGCACGACGATCAGCGAGAAGCAAAGCAGCCGCCAGTTGATGTAGGCCGCGCCAATCATGCAGCAAGTGATTTTGAGTGGCTCAAGTACCACGCTCGAGCAGATCATCTGCAGACCACCGGCCAGGTTCTCGATGTCGAACGTGAACCGGCTCATCATGTCGGTCGTTCCTTCGCGCGAGAAGGACGCCTGGTCCATCCGCAGCGCTTTGCGGAACAATTGGTTCCGCAGATCATGCACGACGAGCCCCACGATGCTGGTGGTGAGCGTTACGTTGGCGATCAGGAACAGCCCCTTGATGATCGTTCCGGCCAGCAGCATGAAGATGACCAGCGCCACGGTCTTGAAGGCGTCATCCGGCAGCCAGGGGAGCACATGTCTCTGAAAGAACCGGCGGCTGGCCAGCACGGTCTGCTCCGCGTCCAATGTTATCTCGGCGCGGCGCAGCACCTGGGGCTCTTGCGATGCCGTATCGGTGCGCGCGGCCGCCAATCGCCCGGCGAGCGATGTTCGTGCAGCGTCGTCCAGCGCTTCGTCGGTCAGGCTTGCTTCGGCATCGGACAGCAATTTGGCTGCGGCCGCGGGGTCTTCGCTCCGGACTCCACGGGCTTTCTGCACCGCAATGTCGACTTGCGCGCCGGCAACTCGAGTCGAGGTTTCGCGGATCTGTGCTTCGGTCCATTCGGCGGGGCTCATGCCCGTGATCACAATCTCGATCAGGGGATAGACCGAGCCGATATTGGCCCCCCACAGCAGGGCGACCATGGCCGCACAGGAGATAGCCCCGGCGAAACGCCAGCGGTAGCGAAGCGTCAAACGAAAAGCGCGTGCCAGATTCTTCATGCGAAGTCGAGGTGCAAGGGTTGGCGAGCGTAAGCGAGCATGCCGATGTGGGGACTCGCGATTTCTGCCAGGGTCGGCCGGGGGCCGGGCAGCGGGGCGAACTTGTAGCAAATCGAATCCATACGGCCAAGACCGGCTTCGCACCATGCCAGCAATGTCAGCAAAGGCCCTCGGAATCGGGGCATGATTGCTCGCAGACTGGTCTTGGTGGCCGGAAGTGGTGGTCCCTATAATGCCGCCCGCTCGAAAAGGCGCTTTGCCTTTCTTGTCAGACTTACTGCCGACAAACGGCGGTCTCATGGATGAGCCGTCGCCAGTGTTCCCCGCCGCCCTTCTGTCATGAGGGGCCGAACAAGAAGCCCGCTGCCAGGCAATGGGCCGACAACAAGCCCGAAGGTGAACGCGATGCAAGGACTGCGCAAGCTGTTTGAAACCGTCTCGATCTCGGCCGCGATGCTGCTGGCCGTCCCCGCTCGTGCCGACGAGACGGCGCTGGTCTATCCTCTCGACCACTCTGCCTGCCCCGAAGAGGCCTTCGTGGCCGCAGAGGCCAAGTCCCTCGAGTCGCATCGGCGGACCCAGGCTGGCATGCGGATGCCCAACGGCGTGACGCGCGCCTCGGGCATTCCGACTCTGGACGACGGAGACAATCGACCCGTGCGGCGAGCGTTCCGTGGTTCGCGCTTCCGCCACGACGAAGCCCCCAAGTTCCGCGACACGAACGGCCCGCAGAAGGTCCTTCCGATCGAGAATCCTCTCCGCGAGGTGGACGAGAATGCCTTTCCTTTGCTGCCTTACTTCCAGGCTGCCGATGAAAGCGCCGAGGCAGACGCCATCGAGCTGGCCGGTTTCCTGAATGACGAACCGAGCACTTGCCCGGCCGAGGACGCCGCCCCCGAGTGTGAGGAAGAGTGTCCCGATGTTCTGCACGGCGAAGCAGCACGCGAGATCCTGGCGCTCCGTAAACGGATGGGCCCTGCATTGGGCGGGACCGCCTTCGACGCGGACCCTTCGGAGATGGCTGGCGATCCGGATGCCGTGGCCACACGCGCCGGAGCGATCCGCTACCTGGTCCAGACCATTCGCATGCTGGAGCAGCAGGAAGCCGACGAACTGGTTCCCTTCGAATTTGAAGTGTCCGTCGACATGCCGTACGTGCATGAACTGACCTCTCCGGCCGTGGTGAGCCCCAAATCGCGCGAGGCTCTGCGCGAGGCGGCCGAACAACTGGATGCCGCGGCCAATCTGCTGGAGCGACAGGAGCTGTTCGCTCAGGCGGACGACGTTCGGCAGAAGTCGGCCGAACTGCGGCTGCAAGCCCGGGGTGTTGCCAACTTGCTGCCGACCTGCGGCGGCCGGGCAATGCGTCCTACGGTGCGCAGCCCGCTGACTTGCCCTGCTACGGACACATGCCCCACGATCGAGGCTTGTCCGGCCAACGACACGAAGCCGCAACCTCCGCGGTGCGCCGCCGAGGGTGAGCATCAACCGATTATCTGGGTCCCGCGCCATCATGAACCGGGTGCCATTCGCTCGTTCGAGTCCCCTGGGGAATCGCCCAACATTCCGGCCACTCGTCCGAACACCTGGCCCGAAGCGTCGATTCCCGGCTGGAACCTTGGCTACCCGGTGACCGGCCCTTGCGGGGCAACATCGGGGATTCGCGTCGGTATTCCGGCGACATCCACGGCGCGCAGCACCATTCGCTCGGCTCCGGGCGAGATCGTGCCGCAGGGTACGATCGAGCGACTGCCGCCGATCGTGGAGAGTTCCACGCGGCCGGGGCTGCTTTCCAAGGTAACCGCCCACTCGGCAGACCCGGCCTTTCCCCTTCCGGTTCGCTCTTCGCTGGACGCCATCTCCGAGACCTTGAACTGGGAACGTGAAATGGATGACCGTCTGAAGCGCGAGAGTGAACTGGTCGAAAGCGAACTGCTGATCCGCGAAGTCCACGAGTTGAACAAGCTGACACTGGAACTGGCGAGGCAGGGGCGCGCGGGGCGGCGACCCTGGGGCGTGTGCGATCCCGAGGCGGTGCGGCACGAAGTGTCGCGTCTGCGTCGCCAACTGGAGACTTCCACGCTTCGCTAGTCTCGATCTTCGACACCGCGGAGCGAAGAGAGTTCGGCCCGCGGTCCTCTGTTTTACGCGTTACGGCGATCGCTAACGGCGCTGGAAACCCGCGCCAGGCGGGAAGGATAACGGATGCTGCTTTGGACCAACCCTCGCTACGAAACGGCGATCGCCGCGCGCGGCGCCGATCCGTACGATGCCGTGGCGCGGCTGCGCCCGGCCGACGACCTGGTCGAGAAGCAAGGACGTTCAACGGCGAAGTACTTGATCGACGTGGCAGGCGAGTCTGTCGGCATCTACCTGAAGAAGTATCCGCGGCTTCCCTGGTGGACCGAGCGCTGGACCGCTGAAGATCAGTTCCCCGGGCCGCGCGAACTGGCTCACATGTTCCGCATCCAGGACCTGGGCATTCGCACGCCCGAGCCCGTGGTGGCCGGGGCCGATCGACGACATCCCTGCAAGAGCTTTCTGGCCACGCGCGAACTGGCCGGCTACGAAGAGCTGCACGTCTTCATTCCCAGACGATTCAGCGCACCGTTGACGCAGGAAACCTGGGAGCTGAAGCAGCGGCTGATCGCCCGCCTGGCGAGCACGGCGCGGCGGATGCACGAGGCCCGACTGTTTCACCTGGACTTTTATCTCTGTCACTTCTTTATCCGCGAGGACGCCAGCCAGCCCGATGGCTTCGATCTGGCGCTGATTGATCTGTTGCGCTTGACGCATTCACGACGCAGCCGCTGGCAGGTGAAGGATCTGGGGCAGTTCCTGTATTCGTCGGATCTGGCCGGGATCGAGCCGGAAGATCGCATGCAGTTCTTCAAGCTGTATCTGGGAGTCGACCAACTTTCCGGCGCGGACCGCAGGCTGCTGATGCGCGTTCAGTGGAAGGCTTGGCTTTATCAACGACACAACCTGAAATCCGAGGCGCGTGAACGAATCGCAGCCGCGTAAGGAGTCGTTTCGCGACGGGAATGTCCGAAATCTGAGTATCGAAGTCGACCACTACACATCTCATTCAGAAGCACATTCAACTCGAGCGTCTGTTCCAGACGATCGAAAATTTTCTGGCGAATCTGCCGCGCACAATGTGCCTTTACCCTGTTGATGGAAGCTGCTAAGTTTCCCCCCCGCGTGGTGCAGTGCCAAGGGGATGTCCTGCCCGCGTTTGTGAACCTGGAACCTGTCGTGAAGATCGCACTGAACATCGAAGTGGTGGGAGCCCGTCGGGGCGGTGCTGAGAAGTACGCCGCGACGCTGGCGCGCTGGTTGATTGCCGCCGGCCACGAAGTGCATATCTTTGCCAGCGAAGTGGCCCGCAACGAACTGCCCGCCAGCGCCCAGGTTCACTGGGTGCGGCCGAACGTCTGGCCGGGCTTCGGTTGGACCCGCGCCTGGCGGTTCGGGCGAGCGTCGGAAAAGGCGCTGGCCAGCGAAGACTTCGACCTGATCATCGGGCTGGTCAAGACGTGGTATCAGCATGCCTATGTTGCGGTGGGGGGCGCTCATCCCGCTTCGCTCCAGTGCAGCAGCCGACGGTTCCGCTCTCCGCTTTCGCGCGGCCTGTGGTGGTGCAGCCGTTGGATCAATCCCAAACAATGGGTCTATCGCAAGATCGAACGGCTGCAGTTCGACGGTCCGCACGCGCCCCACATCATCGCGCCTGCTCATCTGGTGGCCGATCACTTCCGGCAGCACTATGGAATTTCGGCGGGCCGCTTGGCGGTGGTTCCCAATGGGCTCGACGCGCCGCGGCCGGCCGGCGACCTGGTGAAGATGCGGCAGCTGTTTCGCGATCATAACGCACTGAATGAAGACGACGCGGCCATCCTCTTTGTGGCTCGCAACTACGAATTGAAGGGACTGGAGCCGCTGCTGGAGGCCTTCGCACCCGTCGCGCATCAGTATCCCAAGACCCGATTGTTCGCCTGCGGCAGCACCGACGACGGGCCTTTTCGCCGGCAAGTCCGCCGACTGGGCATTGGCCAACAGGTGAATTTCCTGGGCTTTGTAGACGATATTGAAGCCTGCTTCGCGGGCTGCGAGGTCTTCGCGTTCCCGACCTTCTATGACCCCTGCAGCCTGGTCGTGTTCGAGGCCATGCGCGCCGGTCTGGCCTGCATCACCACGCGTCAGAATGGAGCGGGCGAATTGATCGACGAAGGCAGAACGGGGTACGTTGTCGAAAGCCCCTGGGCCGTCGCGGCCATGTCGGACCGCTTGGAGCGGCTGGTGGCTGACCCCGAACTTCGAAAACGGATCGGCGCGGCGGCTCGATTGCAAGCCCGCGAGTTCGGCCTGGCGGATCGGGCCCACGACATGCTGGCGGCGTTGGCCCGTGCGGCGGCCGATCCACTGGCCTCGCCCAAGACGAGGAAAGCGGCATGAACTGGCAAGGCAAACAAGTGCTCGTCACCGGCGCTGGGGGCTTCATCGGAAGCCATCTGACCGAATCGCTGGTTCGCGCCGGGGCGAAGGTGCGAGCCACCGTGCATTACAACTCGCGCGACGACCGCGGCCATCTGGCACGTCTGGAACGGAGCGTGCAGGACGCGATCGAAGTCCGATCCGGCGATCTGCGCGACACTTTCTGGATCCGACGCGCGGTCGAAGGCTGCCAGGTGGTCTTTCATCTGGGGGCGCTGATCGCGATTCCCTACAGCTACCACGCGCCGCAAAGCTATGTGGCTGCCAACATGGAAGGGACCTTGAACGTGCTCGAGGCCTGCCGCCATGTGGAAATCGAGCGGCTGCTGCACACATCCACCAGCGAGGTCTACGGCACCGCGCAATACACGCCGATCGACGAAAAGCACCCGCTGCACGCGCAGAGCCCGTACGCGGCCACCAAGGTCGGCGCCGATCAGCTCGCCTACAGCTACTTCGCTTCGTTCGGCACACCGGTCGTGACCGTCCGACCGTTCAATAATTATGGTCCGCGGCAGAGCGCCCGAGCCGTGATCCCCACGATCATCAGCCAGGCCTTGGCCCGCAGCGAAATCAAACTGGGCAGTGTCACTCCGGTCCGCGACTTCCTGTTTGTCGAAGATACCGCACGGGGCTTTATGGCGGCTGCCGCTGGCGGCCCCGATACCCTGGGCGAAGTCTTTAACCTGGGGACAGGCACCGGCGTGACGATCGGCCAGACCGTTGATCGCGTGGCGAAGCTGCTGGGCAAGACACTGACGGTCAAGACCGACGACCAGCGCAGCCGCCCGGCGAAAAGCGAAGTGTTTGAGTTGCTGTGCTCGGCCCAGAAGGCCAAGGACCGACTAGGATGGCAGCCGGTGGTCGATCTCGATGCCGGATTGCAGCGGACGATTGATTGGATGTCGGCGAATCAGGATCTTTATCGACCCGATCAGTACACGATTTAAGGCAGAAGGCGTTTTCATGCAGGATGGGCTGTGCCCACCATCGCGATACAAGGAGCGATAGAACTCCGGAATAGGAACGGTCCAAGCGGCCATGGCGGGCACAGCCCACCCTGCAGAGTTCGAAATCTCAAGCCTTGGATCTCACACGATGAGATCGCAGACTTCAGGTTTCCGGTTCGAGCGGAGTTCGTTTTCAAGGGCTCGGGTGTGATATGCGCGCAATTCTGCTGGCAGGCGGCAAGGGGACGCGATTGCAGCCATTCACGGCTACCTTTCCCAAACCTCTCGTTCCGCTGGATGACACCCCGGTCGTCGAGCTGCTGGTGCAGCAACTGGCCTGGTTCGGCGTCGATCGCCTGACCGTGGTTACCGGGCACCTGGCCGAGCTGATCCAGGCTTTCCTGGGCAAGGGAGAGCGGTTTGGTGTGAAGATCGACTACTTCCGCGAGACCACGCCGCTCGATACGGCCGGCTGCCTGGGCGTGATCGATCGCCCCAAGGAATCGTTTCTGGTCATGAACGGTGATCTGCTCACCACGCTTGATTTCTCGCGGCTGGCCGACTTCCATCGTCGGGAAAAAGGGGCGGCCACCATCGCCACCTATCGACGGCAAACCAAGATCGACCTGGGCGTGCTCGAGTTCGATCCTCAGGGAACCCTGACCGACTACATCGAGAAGCCGACCTACGACTTTCTGGTGAGCATGGGGGTCTACTGCTTCGAGCCCCGCGTCTGCGACTTCGTCACCCCTGGCGAGCGGCTCCCCATGCCCGAGCTGATCCTGCGGCTGCGCGATGCGGGCGAGAAGGTAGTCGGCTTCCGCGAGGAATGTTACTGGCTCGACATCGGCCGGCCCGACGACTACGGCCGGGCGAGCGAGGACTTCCGCAACGATCGCTCGAAGTTCCTGCCTCATCTGAGTGCCGCCGCGAAGTTCAAGAAGGCCGCGTGAGAAACTTCCGTTGAATGCTACGCTACTGATTACGGGACCCGCCGGCGGACTGGGACGGCACTTGTTGCCGGTGCTTCGCCGACAGCGCGGCATCCGACTGGTGGGACTAGGCCGTGGGCCGAAACCCAACCTGCTGCTCGACGAACACTGCCGCTGCGACCTGAGCGATGCCGACGCGGTGCGCCGGGCGGTGCATCGCGTGCAGCCCGACCTGGTGTTTCATCTGGCCGGCGTGAATGCCTTTGCCTCGCCCAGCGAGCTGGAGCGGATCAATGTGCATGGCTTCGCCCATCTGACAGCGGCACTGCGCGAGACCGACCGCCCGATCCGCCTGGTCACCTTGGGGAGCGCTGCCGAGATCGGCCTGGCCGGTGCGGCCCATTCACCCGTCGGCGAAAGTGTGGTCTGCTCGCCGGAGACACCCTACGGCATCAGTAAGGCACGCATCACCGCGATGGCGCTGGCCGAACCCGCCGAGAGTCCGCTCGAGATCGTGGTCGCGCGCCCCTTCAATCTGCTGGGCCCGGGGCTCGATCGCCGGTTGGCGTTCGGCGCGTTTGCCGAGCAGATCGTGCAGGTCCAGCGCGGCAACGCGCAGGCCATCCGTTGCGGACGGCTCGATACGCGCCGCGATTTCATCGATGTCCGCGACGCGGTGCGGGCGTTGGCAATGCTGGCCGAGTCGGGGCAGGCCGGGCAGATCTATCACATTTGCGCCGGGCGAAGCTGGTCGATTCTGGAGTTGCTGGAGACGATGCTCGAACTGGCAGGCGTTACGTCGCCGCTGGATAGCGACCCGGCACTTTGCCGAGCCGGGGACATCCTGGACATCTACGGCGATCCCAGCCGATTGATGAAGACCACCGGCTGGCGGCCAATGGTTTCGCTCCGTCAGAGCCTGCGCGACATGCTGCAGTCGGTCAGCCCGCTGATCCGCGCGGCCTAGCAGTCGGGTTGAAACCCCGGCGCTGAGGTCAGCGCGCAAGTATTCGAGTTGATCGCCATGGGTGTTTCAGCCCCGACAGGGGCGGTACAGGTCAGCCCAGGGCAACGCCCTGGGTTACGGATTCGGAATGTGTTGCTAGCCCTGAAAGGGCGATACAGAAAGGCACCATCGTTGTATCGCCCTTTCAGGGCCAACCTTGGCGCATGGGACACGATACCCAGGGCGTTGCCCTGGGCTGACCTGTAGCGCCCCTGTCGGGGCTGCGAGAGTGCAAAACTTTTGCGGGTTGAGACTCAGCGCCCGCGCTGAGGTCAGCGCCTGCGCTGGGGTCAGCGCGCAACTTTTCGGGTTGAACGCGTCGAACTGCAGACGGACGGCGTAACTTTGCGGGTTGAAACCCAGCGCCCGCGCTGAGGTCAGCGCCTGCGCTGGGGGCAGCGCGCAACTTTTCGGGTTGAACGCGTCGAACCGGGGACGGACAGTGTAACTTTGCGGGTTGAAACCCAGCGCCTGCGCTGGGGTCAGCGCCGGCGCTGAGGTCAGCGCGCAACTTTTCGGGTTGAACGCGCCGAACTGCAGACGGACGGTGTAACTTTGCGGGTTGAAACCCAGCGCCCGCGCTGGGGCCAGCGCCTGCGCTGGGGTCAGCGCGTAACTTTTCGGGTTGCGTTCGTTTGCTTACCATCCGGGCCCCCTGAAGAATCCCAACGGGATTCCATCCCACAGCCCGGGGTTGGCCCGCGCAGCGCGGCCTACCCCGGGTTCGCACAACCACTCCACCTCTTCTTGCGATTCTCAGCCCGTTGCGATCGCCGCGGCGATCGCAACGGCTCCGGATAGCCGGGCTGGGGAAACGCGGACCCAGGGTAGCCGCGCTGCGCGGGCAACCCTGGGCTGTGAGATGGAACCCTTTCAGGGTTCGTGAACGAGCTGGCATCGTCGAATCTGCTTCACGGGCGATTTACACCCCATCCACTTTCGGTTGTCAGAACTTCCTGCCTGCTTTCCTGTTCACTTTCCTCGGCACGCGCTGTTGTGCACACCCGCCGCCGCGCGTCGACTGCTCGTTGAAGGCCGCGCGCGGTTCGGACGCGTCCCGCCCCCCAACCCGTCGCAAGCGACCACTCTGCGCATCACCTTCTATCCATCATGCAGTATAACATTTCATCAGTTCGTATTGAAACTGATTAGCAAATTTAATCGAGATTTCTGAATGGAGGTCTGCTTTCCTGTAGCTTGCCTCCCCTGGGCCGTGGCCGGTAAGCTCCGCTGGAACGGGGAAGGCTGTGCCGGCTAAAGTTCGATGGAGGGGACACAATCGCTATGGATCGTGCCGAGATTGCGAGGCAGCGCAAGGTATTCTGCTTCAACGAGGAGTCCGTGTCCCATCTGCTGATCGTTGATCCTGAGGCGGTGTACTGGGAGACGATTCAAAGTTCCGCGAAGGACGCCCTTGCCGCCCGTCTGGTGGCCGACGAGGAACCTGCGACGGTTCTGGTGGATTCGCCCCGGATTCTGCTTTCCGAACTGGAGAGCGTGGTGAGCGATGGCGGCGCCGAAACGCTCACGATTGCCTATGCGACCCACGGAACAGTGGCGCGGAAGACCTTCGCCAGCCTGCCCGATGCGGCTCGCGCCGACGTCATTCCGGCGTTTCAGCAATGCGATCCCTCGTTGACGCTGACCACCACGACCAGCAAGTCCCTGGGGGATCTTGGGCCCGTCTACATCCAGATGGGTTTCGTGGGCTTTGGGATGGCGATCGCGACGTGGTTTGCCTGGTATGCGACCGTGGCTCCGCCGACGCCGGACGAGGCTCCGAGGCGCGCTCGCGACCGCTTGTTCCTGGAGATCGTCACCACGCTTGGGCCCGTGAACACGGCGGTCGTCGGACTATTGATTACGCTTTTGCCGCTGGCCTGGCACGTGGGCCGGGCGTGTCTGTTCCCCGGCAAGGTCGAGACGCTTGCTCGCACAGGATCGTCGGCGTGAGCCGGATAGGGCTGTGCACGGCCCAGTGATGGCAAAGGCACGGCCATCATCTAGCAGTGCGACCGGGCCTTCATTCTCCCGGCTTCGTCGGAATCACGAAAGATTGTTCGCGGACACGATGCTCGATCGATGAGGCCAGAACGAAGCCGTCGAGCCCACATGAACCCATGATCCGATAGCCTTCGATGGTAAGCTCACTTAGCTTCCGCGAGAGGTCGGCGAGATCAATGAATGGGAACGGCCAGCCGTAGTTCTTACGACGAGCGAACAACTCGTTCCATTGTTGGACGATCCACTCCGCTTCGACGCGTTCAAGGTCCATTAGGATGCTCGGTGCGGCGACATCGTCAAAATAGTGGGCCACCAATCCGACGAATCGCAAATCCGTCTGTTCATAGGGGCCGTCGCCGTCGCGGTATTCCGTTTCGAGGATGAGCAATCGCTGCTCGAGTTGGACTGCCAAGCCGACGACGAAGTTGTCGTGAACTTGCGGAACTTCGAGCGACCCATCCGCGCCGAACTGGCACGACTTCCAAAGTGAGCCTGTCATCGTCATCCCTTGTTCGGCGTTCCTAACGCTCGGGGAACTAAAAACGTTCGGGAAGGCCGAGCGTGCAGATCTCACTGTCCTATTCTCACTGGCAAGCAAGTCGCCAGTGGCACACGCAAGAAAAGGGAACAGGGGAAAGAATGCTCGCCCCTCACCCCGGCCCTCTCCCCAAAGGGGCGAGGGAGATGCGGTCCGCGGGGCAGACGAGGCGGAGCCTCGGGTCAGTGTGGTCCCAGGCAGAGCCTGGGACCAAGAGTTTACACGTGGGCCATTTCGGACTCGAAGGCCGGCAGCAAGTTCCCTTCACCATCAAAAGCCATCTCACGCGGGCCTTCCAGGATTTCAAGATCCGGGCGGGCACGGGCCGCTTCGAGATAGGCGACGGAGCACTCCACTTCGCCCAACATCAGCGTGTTGGGAATCCACAGGAGCTTCGCGTCTTCGGGCTCGGTGAGGCCGATCGTCGGCAGGGCCGCGTCCAGGATTTCGCGGTCCGAAGGGTAGTGGATCGGCAGCATGGCGGCGGTCGGGTGCCCGCCGGTCAGACAGTTGATCCGTGTGATGCCGATGTCGACCTGCTCGATGGCGCGGCTGGTAGCGAACTCGGCGATGCCGATGCCGCAGGCATTGCCGTGCGTTTCGTAGGTCAGCCCGCGGACGACGATCCGCTTGACCTTGGGGAACTCGTCGTCGTTGGCTTTGTGGTCGTTGTATTTGCGGCCGACGACGTTGGTGTCCATGCCCGAGCCGCTGATGTTCTTGCCGATCTGGTCGATCAGCAGCACGTCGACATCGGGGAAGGGGAGCTTGGGCATCCAGCGGATGGCCATCTGCAGCAGCTCCTTTTCGCGCTCTTCAAAACGCTCGGCTGGCACCGCGTCGATCATGGCCGTTTCGTCGTAGCCGTTTTCGAGGATGGCCAGCCCGGCGACGATCTTGCACTCCTTGAGCACGATTTTTCCTACGCTGCGGACGATCTGCCCAAAGCTGTAGTTCTGGATCGCGCGGTGATAGATCTTGGCCCCGGCGTGCTTGCCCAGGCCGATCAGCATCATCTTCATCAGGCCGCTTTGGATATCGCCCGTGAAGCCGGTGTGCGGTTTGACGCGGCCCACGACCAGCACATGATCGGCCCCATAGGCATGCTTGTCGAAGTGGACCGGGATCCCCTCGGGCGTCTTGCAGATGATCACCGTTTCCATGGAGGAGCGGATCGGACAGCCGACGAACTCCTCGGTCACGCCGTAGCCCTCGACGATCGCCCGCTGCCCTTCGGGCGTGCCGCCGCCGTGGCTTCCCATGGCCGGCACAATGAACGGCTGGGCCCCGATCGACAGCAGATGGGCGACGGCCGCCTTGATGACGTGCTGGATGTTGGCGATGCCGCGGCTGCCCATCGTGACGGCGACGCTCTGGCCAGGGCGGATCTTGCTGGCCAGATCCAGGGTCGCCAGTTGCTTCGCGACCTCGGCCGGGACGTTGGCGACCTTGGGGGCGTCGAACTTCTGGCGGACACGAAAGATCTGCGGATAGGCCATCGCGGGGAAACTCCGAAGGAGGGCGGGGAGCAGTACGATCGATTCTAGTGCTGGGTTGGGGAAGCGTCCATGTTTGCGGGGGGAAGGGAAGGACGTGGAACCACAGAGTCACAGAGACACCGAGGGGAAGGAAGGGAGGTAACGGAGGGGAGTTCTCTGTTACCTCTGTTTTCTCCTGTTCAAAAGTAGAAGCATCGGCGCGATGCGAACGAAGGGCAGCCCCCCTCCCCAGCCCTCCCCACAAGTGGGAGGGAGCAGGAAGAGAGGGTCGTTTCACTCGGCCCACCTTTACGTCCTTCCACCCAGATTTGAGACACCCAGAATTGGGACGCTCACACGTCGAAACGGGCGGGTTTTTTTGCGCGAGACAGCAGATCGCGACTCCCGCAGCGTAACCCTTTTCGTTCGCAGTCAATCACGTTAGTAAGACGCGCTCGAACAGCCCCGCCTACGCTTCCCGCCGCATCAATCGCCCTCCACGTTTCCTCCGCCTGAATCGCTGGTAATCCCGCCAGAGGGGGCGTCGCATCCATCAATGCGAATGGATCGGCGGGCTGCGGAGCCATCCCGGGGCAGTTCGTGCGAGTCGGGTGAGGGAGTGGGTTTCGCCTGAGGGGGCGAGTGTTTCGGACGCGTGTTCGTTCAGACAGAATCGTGGGAGAGCATCCATGCGTGGTCGATCGATCGGAATCTGCTGCCTGTTGATCTGCGGTCTGCTGGCCTGGCAGATGAGCGAAGGGCCGCTCGTCTGGGCTCAGGTGGGCCGGCAGGTTCCCGCCGAGGTCGTGGCTGGCTGGAATGCCACGACACTGGTTGGCAAGGTCGATTCGATCGGGCCGCAGGGGGCGACTGTGACCACCTTCGGCGGCGAACGCGTGGCCGTGCATGTCTGGCCGCATGTGGCCAAGAACATCAACGTGAAGGGGACCGCCGGGGTCTCGCTGATCAAGCCGGGCCTGGGAGTCCGCTTCACGGGCAAGATCGATGAGTCGGGCGTGGTGACGGGCAAGGTCTCGAGCCTGCGGCTGATTCAGGTGGATCCCGTTCTGCCCGAGATCCCGCTGGACGAAGACACCCAGATCACCGGCAAGATCGTCTCGAAGGACGCCAAGGGGAATCTGAAGCTGCTCATCAACGGGATCAAGAAGGAAGTGCAGGGGGAGAAGGAGATCGTGAAGAAGCGGCAGAAGTCGGCCAGCGTGACGCTGTCTGACGACGTGAAGGTCTATGCCGACCTGCGCGAGATGTCGCTGGCCCGCAAAGGGGACATCATCTCGGTCAACGGTCGGGTGCTGAAGATCAACGATGCCGAGCAGGCCGGCCAGGTCGTGGCCGAGAGCATTGTCGTCGATCTTTCGGAGTTCGAAGGGGCCGCCAGCGCTGCCAAGAAGGCCCTCTCGAAGTCGCAAGTCGCCAAGGCAACCAAGATGCCGGCGACGAAAGGGGACGCGACCAAGCCGGAGAAGTCCGAAGAGAAGACGCCAGGCAAAGAGCCTGCTACCGCCGAGAAGAAGCCGGGCAAGATCAATGATGATGCCAAAGAGATGCCGATTTGGGCCAAGAAGGACCACGAGCCGAACGAGACCGATGCCTTCTTCGCCAAGGGAACGATCCCCGAGTTGCGATTCGAGGTCCCGCCTGCCGAGTATGAGAAGCTGCGGCAGAACACCCGCGAGACCCGCATCTACGCCCTGGGAACGATGAAGGAAAACGGCAAGACGATCTATAAGAACGTGGGCATCAAACTGAAGGGGGCGGCTGGCAGCTTCCGCGCGGTCGACGACAAGCCCGCCCTGACGCTGAACATGGACAAGTTCGAGAAGGGGCAGTCGTTCCACGAGATGGATAAGTTCCATCTGAACAACTCGGTGCAGGACCCGACCTATCTGAATGAGATGATCAGCGCCGACCTGTACTATTCGTCGGGCATGCCGGCCCCGCGTGTCACGCACGCCCGGGTGTGGCTGAACAATCGCGACCTGGGGCTGTATGTGCTCAAAGAGGGCGTACACAAGAAGTTGCTGGCGCGGCTGTTTGCCGACCCCACGGGCAATCTGTACGACGCCGGGTTCTGCCGCGACCTGGACGTGGACTTTGAGAAAGACTTTGGCAAAGGAGTGGACGATCTGAGCGATCTGCGGGCGTTGCGTGCGGCCGTGCAGGAGCAAGACCCGGCCAAGCGCGTGGCCGCCATCGAGCAGATTGTGGATGTCGACGCCTTCCTGACGTTCATGGCGCTGGAGATGATGTCGTGCCACTGGGACGGCTACGCCTGCAACCGGAACAACTTCCGCATCTACTTCGAGCCGATCACCAAGAAGGCTTTCTTCCTACCGCAAGGCATGGACCAGATGTTTGGCGATCCGGCCTTTCCCGTGACCGGCGTAAAAACGATGCTCTCGACGGCCATTCTTCAGAACCCTGAGTGGCAGACGCGCTATCAGGAGCGCCTGGTGGAGTTGACTCCGCTTTTCTCGCCGACGCGGATCATCTCGCGGGTGGACTTTGTCCACAACCGCATGCAGCCGGCCCTGACGAGCATGGGCCCGGACTTCGCCCGAGATCACACCAACCAGGTCCGCGAGTTGAAGATGCGGATCATCAACCGCATGCGGGGCCTGGAACAGCAGACGGCCATCCGCTGAGCGACGCATCCCTGGACAGCCACACAAGGCGCCGGCTCAGACCTTTACGCGCTTCCAGCCTCCGTGCAGAAAGCGGTAGGAGATCAGCACCGCGCGGACTGACAGGTCCGTCAGCATCGCGTACCAGGCTCCTTGCACGCCCCAACCCCAGGATTGGGCCAGCAGATAGGCCAGGGGAATCCGCACGCCCAGGAAGCCAACGATCGTGATCAGCAGCGGCCAGCGGGTGTCTCCCGCCCCGCGGAGCGCGCCGGAGATCATCATCACGGCAGCCAGCGCCGGCATCGCCAAGGCCACGGTCTGCAGCAGCGGCGCGGCCATCTCGACGACGTTCTGTTTCTCGGGACCGACCATCAGCCCGACCAGAAAGGTGGCCTGCGTGTAGAACAGCACGCCCATCAGGACCATGAAGCCGCCGCCCACCACGCCGGCCATCATCACGCAACGGCCGGCCCGACGAGGATCGCCGGCCCCCAGGTACTGGCCGACAAGGGTTCCCACCGCGACTTGAAAAGCCGTACCGGGCGAGAAGGCCCAACTCTCGATGCGCAGCGCCACGCCGTGTGCCGCTGCCGGCAGCACGCCGAGCTCGTTGATGATCTTTACGAACCAGAGCTGACAGAACAGCACGGCCAGCATATCGAGCCCGCCCGGCAGTCCAATCCGCAGGATGCGATGCAGCAGCGGCCAGTCGGGGCGCAGCAACGGCCGACGGAGCTTCAGCCCGGCTCGCCCGCGAATCAGCAGCCCCAGAATGACTGCGCCGCCGGCCAGATGTCCGCAGGCAGTGCCGATGGCAATGCCGTCCCAGCCCCAGGCCGGAAAGGGCCCCCAGCCGACGGCCAGCGTCCAACTGACGGTGATGTGGACGACGTTTACCAGCACCATGGCCCACATGCCGCTCTTGGTATCGCCGGCCCCGCGCAGGCAGGCCACGCCGACGGTCTCGAGCATGATGCAGGGCATGACGGGAAAGACGTAGGAAAGATACCGCGCCGCCAGTGCGGCCTCCTCCCCCTGAAGCGACATGGCATGCGCCAGGTTCTCTCCAAAGAGCAGCCCCGCAAGAGTGGCCGCGACGGAGACCACGGCGCCGCCGAGCATCGACTGGTTGGTGATTCGTTCGGCTGATTCTCGATCGCCGGCGCCGATGAAGCGGGCGATCAAAGCGGTGGAGCCAATGGCCAGGAATACGAAGACTTCGGTCAGCAGCCAGAGCAGGTAGATGATCGAGTTAACGGTCGCCAGATAGACGGGTTCGCGCAGGTATCGGCCCGTGATCCAGGTATCGGACTGCCCGACGAGCATGTGCAGCAGTTGCTCGGCGAGTACGGGGGCGGCGAGCCAAAGCAGGGGCTTTAGGGTGCCCGGCTCGTCGGTCAACTTCATGGTCGGAGAATCGTCGGCGAGGGGGGAGAGGAGAAGGGATCAGGATGACAGATTCGGGCGGGAGAGGCCAGGGGAGGGGGGCGAAGGGGTCAGAGGGGGGGATTTGAGATGGGAGATTTGAGATTTGAGATTTGAGATGGGAGAAAGAGTTCAGACGGCGGAGGTGGACAAAATGATGATGTCCTGAATCCTGAAGACAAAATGCCGCCACTCGCCTCTCGCCTCTCAAATCTCAAATCTCAAATCTCAAATCTGAGATCTCAAATCCGCGCCACGGTCACTCAATCCTCTGGCGAGCATAGATCTCTCCAAGCTTCTTGATCAGCGATTGGCTGCGGAGAGGTTTGGGCAAGTAGTCGTCGGCACCTGCCTGCAGGCAATGCTCGCGATCGCCGGGCTGGTCGTCGGCTGTCAGCGACACAATCATCGCGTGCCGACCTTCCGCCGTTTCCTGCTGGCGGATGCGGGCGATCGCCTCGAAGCCGTTCATTTCGGGCATCATCACGTCCATCAGGATCAGGTCGAAAGGCCTCGCCCCGGCGTGCTCCCATTGCTCGACGGCCAAGCGCCCATTGGCAGCCATGGTGACCGAGTGCCCAAGCCGCTCCAGTAATCGGCGTGCCACCCCTTGGCTTACCAGATCGTCCTCGGCCAGCAGCACTCGCAGTGGGGCCGCGGCAGGTGGCAGTGCCGATGTAATCGACAGATCGGCAGGCGTGGCGATGATGTTCGACATGGAAAGGTCCTTCCGTGAAGGGGTGACGCCCGGGCTGCGACCGTCATGACGGAAGGAAATAGCAAGCGACGTGCCGGATGGCACCGATCCATTGCTCGTTGCGTCGTATACCGCAAAATGCGAGGAAACCGCCCGACGACGTCTGAGCCAACCATCCCCAGGGCCGTTGCTGGTCACATCAGCGCGACAAATTCGCGAGTGCGCGAATCGTCTACTTGCCGATCGCTTGCACCACGGTTCGGGCGACTACTTCATGCCCGGCCGGACCGAGATGCACCTTGTCGCGACAGAAGAGGTGCTCGCGTTCCCCTTCTTTCGCCTTGGCCGCTTCGCCGAAGGCTGTGAAGATGTCGGCGAAACCGGCGTTGCGATCCTTGGCGGCCGCTTGGGCTGCCTCGACCAGTTCGGCAAAGTCATCCCACTTGTCGACCGCACGGCAACTGCTGATGACCAGCACATCGGCCTTTCCGCCGGTGGCGCGACGGACCTTGTCGATGGCCGCGGACATGGTTTCGCGGTACATCGGCCCGCGCATGCCGGAACTGAAATCGTTGTAGCCGAAGCAAATGGTCACCAGGTCGGGCGAAGGGGCTTGCGCCAGCCAGCGCGGGACCAGCACCAGGTTCTGCCGCAGCTCGGTCCCACCGATGGCCGGGTTGATCAGGGTGATTTCTCCGGTGAGCTTGAAGTCGTTCTTCAACTTCTCCTTGGCCAGCGTGGGCCAGTTGATCGGCTTGTTCGCCCAATGGCTGAAGTCGGTAAGCGAGTCTCCCATCGTGACCATCGTGACCGGCTTGCCGGACTTCAGCTTCTCGCGGACGCGGGCCAGCGGATCGCCGACCGGCTTGAAGTCGGGCTCGTCCAGATCGATCGTCGGCTCCAGGCGGATGTCGTCGATCTCGTACGAGTGGGCCTCGTAGCCTCGCCAGTACCACCACTTGCCGAACCACAGCGCGCCAAGCTTGCTGGGGGCGTTGCCGTTCTTGGGATCGATCGTCCGTGCTCCCGGCTTGCAGGTGACCGGCTGCAGGTCGCGCCAGGGGACGGTGATCTTGGTCCACTCTTTACCGCTGATGGGAAAGGAGTAGTCGTAGCGCAGGCTGTAGTCGTCGTTCCAAACGAACTGAAGACCGCCCAGGCGGTTCGAGCCATCTCCCTTGACCCAGAAAGAGAAGCCGGCCGCTTTGTCCCACTCCGGCGTGCCGCGCACCTTGCCGAAGGCAAACACGTTGGTGCAGGCGTCGTCGAACGAGAACTTCAGGGCCTTGCCCGAATGCCCTTCGACCAGTTCAACATTCCCCTTCTCCTTGGGCTTGGCGAAGGTCAGCGCGTCCATCGAGTCCAGCACCGGCCCATCGGCCCAGGCGGTCGATGCGGCATCGATGCAACAGGAGACCATCGCAGCGGTGAGAATCCGAAGGAGACGCATGGCGGGGGTCTCGTGTGCGGAGGAGGGAGGGCGGGGCAGCCTTACATCGGATTCAGCAAGCCACTGCGCGAATCTGCCTAGCCTTTGGCCTGATTTGCCAGCTTGGCCAGGAACTCGTACACGCTGTCGTTGGTCTCGCGCGGCTGGTCCTGAACCAGGTCGGCGATCTGCGCGGCCTTGTTGTCTTCGGTCCAGATGGGCGGTTCTTCCTCGGCGGTGGCGATCTCGTCGGCCCCCAGCACTTCGTCACTTCCCAATGCAAAGGGGGCGATCGCCTCGACAATCTGGTTGGGCGTCTGGTAGCGCTTGTCGATGTCGCGGGCCAGCATCTTGGCGATGATGCCGTCGACCTCGGGCGGGATCTCGGACCGCAGACTGCTGGCCGGCGGCACGTCGCGCGAGAAGAGAGCCGTCATCCGCTTCATGGGGTCGGCGTCGTCATGAGGTACGCGGCCGGTCAGCATCTTGAAGAACGTCGCCCCCAGGCTGTAGATGTCGGCCCGGATGTCGGCGTCGCGGCTGTTCCGCATCTGCTCGGGCGAGGTGTAGTCCTGCGTCCCCAGCGTCTGACCGCGGACCGTCAGCCGATCGGTCGAGCCCTGCGTCTCGGCGATGTTTCGCACGCGGCCAAAGTCCAGGATCTTGGCCCAAGGCATGCCGTCGGTTTTGGCGGCGACCAGGATGTTGGCCGGGTTGATATCGCGATGGACCAGGCCCGCCTCGTGGACATGCTCCAGGCCTTCGGCGATCTGGCGGATGACTTCGCACGACCAGGGAATGGGGAGCTTGGTGTACTGCTCGAGCCAGGCGGTCAGGTCGCGGCCGCCGACGTATTCCATGATCAGATAATGAATGTCGCCCAACTGGCCCGCGTCGTAGGCGGCCACGATGTGCGGATGCTTGAGCGACGCGGTGGCGCGAACCTCGCGGCGGAAACGCTCGACCGCCTCGACATTCGAGAGCAGCTCCTTGGGGAGCACCTTCAGGGCGACGTTCCGCCGCGTGCCGGTCTGCTCGGCCTTGAAGACGGCCGCCGCGTCGCCGGCCCCGAGCCGCTTCAGCAGCTTGTAGTTCCCCACAAAGAAGGTCGTCTGCCCGGCCAGCAATCGCTTGGCCTGCCACTGGGTCAGCATCTTCAGACGGATGAGTTGCCGGGCAACCCCTTCGGGCTTGGCGTCGCTGCCGACAAAGTCCTTGACCTCAGAGAACTGCGACGAGGAGAGCAGATTGCTCTTCTTCAGGGCTTCCAGGAACTGAGCGGTCGTCACGCGAGATACTCCCAGGGAATCGCCGGAATAAAGTGGCCCAATCAAGCCTGCGAGCAAGGGGCTTGAAGGAACGTCAATTGTGGCCAGTCGAGCGGCGCTTCTCAAGAGGCCAGGCCGCGGGCTCGTCGAGTAGCAGGCCGATGCGCGCTACCCAACCTGTGCCAACACGTAAGGACCTTTGGGAATAACCGCAATCTTCGCGCTGGGGCCATATTCGGCGAGTGATTCGGCCACGGCTTGCTCGACCGAGGGAGCACTTTCCACAAAAAGACCGTTCAGGGTGGCGGCCGGCAGGCCCTGGCTCACGATCTTCACCTTGGCCTTGCGACGCACCTTGGCCAGCTCTTCGAGCTGCCACTGGTCCATCACAAAGTAGTCCTTGCCCAGGATCCGCTCCATAAAGATCTCCAGCGACTCATTCTCGCGGAAGAGTTGCTGGAACTCCGGACTGCCGATTCCTTCGGTCATGCTGCCGGCCAGGATGATCGTTCCCCCTTGCTTCACGATCGGCAAGGCGCCGGTCAGCCCCTTCACGCACTGATAGAACGTCGTATCGAGTGGGTATCCGGCAGAACTGGTGACCACCACGTCGACCTCGGCGGTCACGGTGTCGCGGACCACTTTGCGGACAAAGTCGACCCCTTGATAGAAGGCCGCCTCCATGTCGCCGGCCACGAAGTAGAGCGGCCGGCGCTGGGCGTCGATGACGACGTTCACGATGAAGTCGCAACCCGCCTTGCGGCCGATCCAGGTGTTTTCTTCGTGGACAGGGTTCCCCTCAAGGATGCCGCAGTCGGCCTTGGGATGCTCCAGGAAGGCCGGACCGTGCCAGACCTTTACGGTCTCCAGCGCGGCAATGCCCGGGCAGATCAACTTGCGGCCGCCGGAATAGCCGGCCATCAGATGCGGTTCGATCAATCCGGTGGTGATCTTCAGTTCGGCCTCGACGTAACGGCTATCGATCCAGATCGGCACCCCCCGCGGACTTTCTCCCAGGTACGTGTGCTGATCGAGCTCCTTGCCATAGTGATTCTCGATGCGGTAGTTGCGCACAATCTCTTCGCCGACCATCTCGACCAGTTCGTCCCCCAGGTTGGGACGATGCAGCCCGGTGGCATTGAGGATCACGATCTTGTCGCGCGGGATGCCGCTGGCCTCGAGCGTGGCCAGGATCTCTGGCAGGATGATTTTATTGGGGACCGGCCGCGTGATATCGCAGATCACGATGCAGGCACTGCGTTTGCCCTTGGCCAGTTCGGCCAGCGGAGGAGTGCCATTGGGATCGACCAGCAGCCGGCGGACTTCCGCAGCCGGATCGGCCAGCGGTTCGGCGTCCTTGAGGGACAGCTTCCGCACGACGCGCGCGTCCGGCAGTTCGACTTCCAGCCCCGTGCGACCGTATTCCAGCTTGACCCGCATGGCGTTGCTCCCGGTATGTGCCCAACTTGAGAATAGCGGTCGGAGATGCGGGGGCACAAGGCGAGGATGTCGGGACGAGCGCGGGGAATTGCTCGTAGGATGGTCTGGTCGAATCATCTCGGGCGAAGAACTGCACTCGCAAGGGAAACTCTCACCTCGTGCTACCGGCGGCTAGCGCCTTGCCGCTCAGTGCCGAAGCAATCGCCTTTGCCGCTCACCTGCAACGTCGAATCGCAATGTAGACTACGAGCTGCGAGAGTTCGGGCCGCTAGCGGGGCGTCACCTCAGCGCGGCTCACCAATCCGTCGCGGTCCAGATCCATCTCCTGGAACTGCTCCGGCGTTCCCAGGAACTCCCGCGGGCTGATGTCGCCGTCGGCGTTGGAGTCCATGCGGTCGAACCAGGCCGGGCCGATCTTGGCGGGCGAGACTGGCGCGTTCGAGGGTCCGCGGCGGGCAGGCTGCGGCGCCGCCTGTTGGGACAGCCCGCGTTCCAGTTGCACGATCAGCGTGCGCGGCATCTCGGCGCCCGTCAGGCGGCCATCTCGGTCGGCATCCCGTTGTTTCAAGCGGGCGGCGGCTCCTTGCATTTCACGCAGACTCAGCCGACGATCGCTGTCGGCATCGAGGACGGAGAAGCCCAGATCATCGGCACTGGCAGGTCGGCCCCGGACGTTGGAGACCAGAAACTGCTGCTGGCGCTTGGCCAAGGCCAGCACTTCGTCGAGCGTCACCTTTCCGTCCCTGTCGGCGTCGGCGGCGGCAAACTCGGCCTGCAACTGTCCGCCGGCCGGGGTAAACTCGCCGGCGTCCAGGTAGGCATTGGCGTCCTTGTCGAGCGCGGTGAACTGCGCCTTGGCCAGCGATGTCAGGTCCAGCGCGGCCGCTTCATCGCGGATGCGAAACTCGATATCGAACTTCGGCAGCCGGATTCGCCGCTGGGTCGCATCCTCGCCTGGCGCGATCTCGACAGGGCCCACCTGGTCGGTCGCCTGGACGATGGGCGCCGGGTAAAAAGGGGACAGATTCAGGGTGATGACCAGGTGCGCCGGCATGTCGTTCAGGCCATGCGACTCGTCGCGATTCAGCTTGCCATCGCGGTTCTTATCGAGCGCTGCCAGGAAGGTAGCCGTCAACGGATACTTCTCGGTCGAGATCCGGCCCTCTTCCTGATAGTTCTCGATCAACGCGAGTACCAGCGAATCCCAGCGGGCCCGCGAACCCAATTGCATCACGCGCGGCTGCCCTTCGTAGACGTTGGCGTTGTCGCGCTGTGAGTCGCGCGCCAAGGCTGCGGGCGAGGGACTCAACTCGGCCGTCTCGAGCAGGTCGTTGTCGTCGGCGTCGCGCGACTTGAGCCGGGCGCTGGCACTCAACAGTTCCTCGGCCGAGAGAATCTGGTCTTCGTCGACGTCGAGCAACTGCCAGGCGGCCGATTCGGTCGGACTATCGCGCTGGTCGCGGCCTTCGCTCTCCAGGCGGAAGGCGCCCGCCTGCACATCGTTGGCCAAGGCCAGGCGGACCGCTTCGTCTGGATCCACGATGCCATCGAGATTGCGATCGTGAATCCGCTCGAGCGAGATGATCCCGCGGTCTCCCCGCTTCATCGTCGGGTTGGCACTCGCCCCGCCCATCGCTCCCTTCTCGCCGGCGAATAGCGGACTGGCCAGCGCCTCGGCCCAGGTGGTCTTGCCGTCGCCATTGCTGTCGGAGAGTTTCAGCATCTGCGAGATCAAGTCGGCGCGGATCTCGGGCAAAGGTTTCCCATCGATCTGAAAGCGAAACTGCACCAAGAGCGGCCCGGCCGAGGTGAACAGTATCAACCGCTCGGCGGGGTCATCCACCAGCGGCTTGGGCGCGGCCAGAGGGGCGGCATCGATCTTGGCCGCCGGCGGTTCGACTTTCCTCGGCAATGGGTCAGGCGTCCCCTTCGCGGAAGGTTTCGCGTCAGCGACCTTCGGCGCGGCCGCTTGCGGTGGCGCGTGACCGCAGCCCGGCGCGGCAATCAGCAGCAAGATGAACACCCAGCGGATCGGAGTGTGAGTGGCCATACGAGGCTCCGCATGCGTGGGACTGGCGGGATTGCAGTGCCATTCTCAGGCAGGCGAGCCTCTGACTGCAAGGGATCGCGTTCTCGCCTCGTTACGATCCCAAGTTCGGAGCGCAAGCGCGGAGCATGCCGATCGACATTCCTGCTCGCTTACGCTTCGAGGCTGTGATTTTCTGGATGGAGTCGCGTCAAGTAGCAGGGACACGCCGTGTGCCGTCCGCCGTTGTGGTGCAGGCGTCCCGCCTGCCTTGCGGGGTTTTCGATGTTCCAGCAGGCGGGACACCTGCACCACAAAAGATCACAATCTCTCCGTGTGCCGTCCGCCCGAGTACTGAGCGGCAGGGCGCTAGCCGCCGGTAGTACACGGTTCGAGGATGCCTTGGGCATTTCTTCTCATCGGCGGCGGACGTCCAACTCGCAAGCGATGGCGAGGGCGAAACCTGGGGTCACCGGCGGCTAGCGCCGTGCCGCTCAGTTTGCGTCGCTGACGAAGGAGTGGCTGCCACGGCTGCCGTGCCGCTCAGTTTGCGTCGCCTGTGAAGACTCCTTGCTCGAGGTTTCCCCGATCCCCAGATCAAGTGGCGGCCACAGCCCCCCAACTACTCCATGATCTGCAGCAGGTTGCTGTAGTCGTCGGTCCAAAGCGGCACGTTCCGGTCGTCGCCGGGCCGATGATTGGCCTCCACTTCCTCGGGCGTGGGGGCGTTGGCTTTGATGAACTCGGCGTCGCGCGTCAGCAGGATGTAGTCGGTCGTGTACTGATCGGCCTGGTCCGCCTGGGTGCGATCGGGACGCAACTGGACGCGAATCCAGGGCATCTCGTGATACTCGGCTAGTTTCTTGACGACGGGAACCAGATTCACGTAGGTGTTGGTGATATTGACCACCAGGATGCCGTCGCGACCCTGGCCTTTTTCGTCGCGCTTCTTCAAGTGCCGCAGATAGACGCCAAAGGCTTCCTTGGTCAGCAGGTGCGTCGGCACCGCATCGCCGCTGAAGGCATCCAGACAGATCACGTCGAAGTTCTGTGGCTCCTCGCGCTCCAGCGCCAGCCGGGCGTCCCCCAGGACGATTTCGTAGCGCCCCTTGCAGTCCTTCAGATAGTAGAAGTAGTCGGTGGCGATCTTCTCCACTTCGGGGTTGATCTCGTAGAAGCGGTAGTAGTGCCCGGGCCTGGCATAGACTGCCGAGGCGCCGATCCCCAGGCCGACCACGCCGACCCGCGTGTCGGTATGCTGGCTGGCGTGCAGCAGGGCGCGGCCGACGCCGCTGGCCTCGCCAAAGTAGGAGATGGCCTGCGAGCGTTTGGGCTCGTTCATGTACTGCACGCCGTGCTGGATCCGACCGCTGACGAAGATTCGGCTGTGATTCTCTTCGTCTTTGTTGTAGTCGCGCACGGCCACCGTGCCGTAGAAGTTGCGGGCGCGATACAGGGGGGCCTCGCGGCCGACTTCCCATCCGATCAGGTAGCCGCTCCCGACGATGGCCACCAGCGCCGCTCCGATGCGCGTTACCCATTGCGCGGCGACCTCGCCCTTGATGGCGCTCGAAACTCGGAATCCCACCACGGCCAGGGCCAAGGCATAGGCCAGCACCAGGCCGATGCGGAACTCAAGGAAGGTGGTGAAAATATGGGGCGCGATCAGGCTGACGAAGATGCCGCCTAAGGCGCCGCCTGCGGAGATCAGCAGGTAGTACTCGGTAAGGTGCTCCGCTCGGGGGCGGATGCGGACCAGTTGCCCGTGGCAGATCATGCAGGCCAGAAACATGGCCACGAAGTAGAGCGCCAGCTCGACTTTAAAATTCGCCACCCAAAGGGCCATCCACGAGGGGAGCGAGAGATCCTTGAGCCCGCCCACCAGGAACAGCAGCAGGCCGGCGCTCACGCCAAAGATGCCCGGCAGATACCAGCGCTCGTGGTCGAAGGCGATGATGAACGTGAGCAGATAAAGGCTGAGCGGAATCACCCACAGCAGCGGAATCGAAGCCACGTCCTGGCAGACGTGATTCGTGGTGGCCAGCAGGACCAGCGAAGCGATTGCCGGCAGGCCGACCCACATCAAGCGCTCGAGCCAGGTTGGCGGCAGCGCCGCGGGCTTGGGCGTCTCGGGCTCGGCGGTTTCACTCCCCAGCGGCTTGAGCTTCATCTTGCGAGGGACGACAGGCATCTGTTCGGGAAGTCGGCGCACCCAGAAGGCGATCGCCCCGCACATCAAGCCGAACGCCACGAAGCCGATCGACCACAGCATGGCCTGCGAACCGGAGGCCAGCCGCGGCTCGAAGAAGAAGGGGTAGCTGATCAACGCCGCCAGCGAACCGATGTTCGACAGCGAATAAAGCCGATAGGGGGACCGACCTGGATAGGTGCGACTGAACCACGACTGCACCAGCGGACCGGTCGAGGAAAGGATGAAGTAGGGGGCGCCGACGGTGGTGGCAAGCAGGGCCAGAATGCGGAGCGTCGGGTGTTCGCTGCCCACGGGTTTCCAGGCAGGGTTGGGCGAGATCGGCAGCGCCGCAAACGCCAGCACGATCAGCACCAGGTGCAGGATCCCCTGCCCGCGCGGGGCAAGGAACCTGGCCGTCGCATGCGCGTAAGCGTAGCCGCCGAACAGCAGCACCTGAAAGAAGAGCATGCAGGTGGTCCAGACAGCCGGACTGCCGCCGAACCAGGGGAGAATAAACTTGCTGATGAGCGGTTGCACTTGAAACAGCAGGAACGCACTGACCAGGATCGTCAGGGCGAAGTTGACCTGAAGCCACGCGGAGGGGGCCGGCGGTTGGGGGCCGGTGTCCACGTTTTGCGAGAGCGACATGCAGGCGATTTCCGAGGCGGGATGGCAATCAAATCGTGAACTCGCGAGCAGGATCGCGAGTGTTCATCGCCCAGCGGGGGGGAGGGATCTAGGGCGAAGTCTCGATCAATGTAGCCTTGGGGGTGAGGGTTGTAAAAGAGCACCGCCCCCCGCGTTACTCGCCCAGGCAGTACAGCATCTCTTGCCGCTTGCCGTCGACCTGTTCGGCGACGCGGTGATAGATCCGCCCGCCGACGATCGTGGGCGTCGCGAAGGCTTCGTCGCCGAGCTTGTTCTGGGCGATCTCGCTGAACTTTTCGGGGTTGGCTTGAAAGACGAAAGTCTCGCCTGCTTCGTTCGTGGCGTAGACTCTGTCTCCCACCAGAACGGCCGAGGCGCTGAAGGTGCCGCCGAGCCGCTGCTTCCAGCCCTCTTTGCCGGTGTCGCTTTTCCAACAGGCAGCCACGCCGGCGTCCAGCACGCCGAACAGGTAGCCGTCGCGAATCACGAGCGATGGGACATACACACGGTCCTTGGTCTCCCAGGCGACTTTGCCCGAGCCGTCGGCCAGCACGCCCGCCAGATGATTCTTGGGATAGCCGCCGGAAGTGTAGACATGCTTGCCATCGGTCACGGTCGACGTGACGCACTCGGTAGTGGCGCCGGCCATCTCCCACAGCACCTTGCCCGTGAGCGGGTCGTAGCTCGATACCAGATCGCAGCCGGTCAGGATCGCCTGGTCGCGGCCGTCGATGCGCAGCAGGATCGGCGACGAGTAGTTGGGGAACTTGGGCCGCGACTGCTTCCAGACCACGTCGCCCGACTTGCGGTCGAGTCCCAGCACGGCGCCGTCTCCTTTGCTGTCGGCTGAGACGATCACCAGCGACTGGTACAGGGCGGGGCTCGAGGCATAGCCCTGATGGATGACGTAGTCCCCCAGCCGCGTCTGCCAGAGCTGCTTGCCATCGAGGCCCAGCGCGGTGGTGAAGACCGCGCCGCTGTTGGCGAAGTTGGTGTAGACGCGCTCGCCGTCGCAGGCCACGCTCGACGACGCGGCCGAAGCTTTCTCGTTCTTCTTCATGCCGCCGGATTTGTGGACCTCGGTGGTCCAGAGCAGTTCGCCCGACTTGCGGTCGAAGCAGAGGACCGATTGGCTGCCGGTCTTTTCGTCGGCGGTCGTCAGATAGAGATGCGAACCGAACAAGATCGGCGAGCTTTGCCCGCGGCCGGGGACCGGCTTCTTCCAGACGACGTTCTGGGTGGAACTCCACTTGGTGGGGATCTTGGGGTCGGCTTGCGCCGTGCCATTTCGCAGCGGACCGCGCCACCAGGGCCAATCGCTGGGCCCTATCTTGATCTTGTCGTCGACCAGTTCGCTGCCCCGCTCCTGCCCCAGGCCGGAAGACGACATGCATGCCAGCACCACGAAGAGGGAGCAGAAGATCGGGCGGAGCATCGTTTTTCTTCCTGAAAGTCGCAGGTCAGTGGAGAGACTGCAAAGGTCGCATTATAGGCCGCAAGTCCCACCGGCTACAGAGGTAGTGGCCCGAGAAAGCGTGGCAGATCGCTCGGATTCAACTGGCTTCGCGCGATTCTCAAAGATAGTGTGTAACAGTTCGGCCCCCGGCACGTTGTTCCTCTCAGACGGGGCCTTGGTCGCTTCCGTTTCCTGATGCCTGCTGAAAAGAACGATCCGCTCGATGCCTGGATCGTGGCTGTTGCGCCGCGAGCGTTGGCTTACGCGCGGTCGTTGGTGCGCGAGCCGGCCGACGCAGAGGATCTGGTACACGACTGTTTCGGGCGGTTGCTGGCTCACTCGCGCGACTACGATCTGGTCCGCGACGGAGACAAACTGCTTTTCAAATCGATCACGCATGCCTGCATCGACTGGACCCGGCGACAGCGACCCCAGAGCGGATTGGAAACGGCCGAGCAGGAAGACCGGAGCAGCGAGCGTCCCGATCAGCAAGCCCTTCGCAACGAACTGCAGCAAGCCGTGCATCATGCTTTGGAAGAATTAGACGTGACCGATCGGGCGATCGTGGAACTACGAAGCCTGGGACACACGCTGGTGGAAGTAGCCGAGATGCTGAGCTTGAGTCATGCCAACGCGCGTGTGAAGCTGCATCGGGCGAGACAGACGCTGGCCGCGCGGTTGCAGCCGTATTTCGACGGGGAGTCTTAGTCCGATGAGCCACGACGACACGCCGGAAGAGAATACGCCCGAAGACAGGTCCGTGAATCGCATTGTCCGGCATTATCTGGACGAAGAGGCCGCGCGCGAGCCTGCCGCAGAGTTGGTGAACCGCTTGAAGAAGCTGCCCCGGCAAGCGGCGGCTACGCCTGCGTCGGCAGCCGAGTTGCCGGCCGATGTCCGCCAGGCGCGGCGCGTGCTTCGCCGCGTGGCCTGGCTCGCGGGCATGGCCGCCGCGCTGCTGGTGAGCGTCTTGATGATCCGCACGCTCAGCCCCAAGCCGGCCACAGCCGCCTCGGTGCTGCGCGATGTGCAGGCCCATCACACATCGACGGTCGACCGCTGCTATCAGGTGCAGTACACGCCGGTGAACTGGGACGGCAAGAACAAACTCGAGGGTCCGTCGCACAGCGTGCTGTGGACGCGCGGCGAGCAGTTCTGGTCGGACTTTACGGTGGGCGATCTGCATCTGAAGCTCGGCCGCGAAGCGGATGGCCGGTTGTGGCTCAGCTCCGCCCGCGACAAAGGGGTGCGATTCACGAACGACGACACGCAGTTGCCGCCCGAGGTTGCTTTTCTTTGCGCGGTGAACGCGATGAGTGTGCCGCGGCTGATTGACGACGTGCTGGCGGACTTCGAGCTGCAGGTCGAGCGCTCGGATCTTGGCCGTGGGAATCGAGCGACCGTGTGGGCCACGCTTCGTTCCGGCAGAAGCCACACGCTTCTATCGGATGCCAAGCTTGTGATCGATACCGAGAAGAACGTGCTGCTGGCGCTGACGCTGTGGACAGTTCGCGACGGCAAACCGAAAGGGTCAGCGACATACACGCTGATTGATAACGCGAAGCAGTGGGATGAGGTGTATCGGTTGGAGTCGCATGTGGAGGAAGGGGCGAAGATTGAGACGCATACGATGGGGAAGGGGAAGTGAGGATTTGAGATTTGAGATCGGGGGGACGGGGGGACGGGGGGACGGAAGACTGGCCGCAGATGAACGCAGATTTGCGCAGATGAATACGCGATAGAACAAGGACTTGAATGGCTGAGCTGCTCATGTTGTCACGCACTCACTTCCTCCCCCCGATTTCAAATTTCAGATCTCAGATTTCAAATCTCTCAAATCTCAAATCTCAGCTTTCAAATCCATGAAACGCTCTCTCCTCTTCGCCCTGATGCTTCTCACCGCGGCCTCAACGCAGGCGGCCGAAGATCCCGAGAAGCTGGCCTTCTTCGAAGCGAAGATCCGCCCGCTGTTGGTAAAGCACTGCTACGAGTGCCACTCCGCCGAGGCCGGTGTGGCCGAAGGGGACTTGCGAGTTGATTCCCGCGCGGCGCTTCGTAAAGGGGGCGATCGCGGTCCGGCGGTCGTTCCTGGCGATGTAAAGAGTGGCTGGCTGTTGAAAGTGGTCTCGCATGCCGATCCCGATTTGAAAATGCCCCCGAAGCAGAAGCTCTCGGACGCGGCATTGGCCGATCTGCGGAAGTGGATTGAACTGGGTGCCCCCGATCCGCGCGAGGAAGCCCCTGCGTCGGCCAAACAGGTCAAGGCGGGCCGCGATTTCTGGTCGTATCAACGTCCGGTGAATCCTGCCCGACCCGCGGTGAAGGACGCGGCCTGGCCGAAGAACGACTTGGATACCTTCATCCTGGCGGCGCTCGAGAAGAAGGGCTTGGCCCCTTCGCCCGACGCCGAACCGCAGGTGCTTTTACGACGCGTGCATTTCGATCTGGTGGGTCTGCCACCGTCGCCCGAGGCGCTCGATCGCTTTGCGGCCCGCGTCGCCAAGCAAGGGCTCGATGCCGCTCTGGCTGCAGAAGTCGACGCGTTGCTGGCCCGCCCGCAGTTTGGCGAGCGCTGGGGGCGGCATTGGCTCGACGTGGCTCGCTTTGCGGAATCGAGCGGCAAAGAGGCCAACATCTCGTTCCCCTATGCCTGGCGGTATCGCGACTACGTGATCGACAGTGTGAACGCCGATGTTCCTTTCGATCGCTTTGTGCGCGAGCAGATCGCCGGCGACTTGCTCCCCGCCGAGGGGAACGCCGAACGAGCGAGGCTGCTGATCGCCACCGGGTTCCTGGCCATCGGCTCGAAGAACCTGGACGAAGGAGACGAGCGGCAGTTTCAGGCGGACCTGATCGACGAGCAGATCGACACGGTCACCCGTGCGGTCATGGGTAGCTCGGTGGCGTGTGCCCGCTGCCACGATCACAAGTTCGATCCGTTCTCGATGGAAGACTACTACGGGCTGGCGGGGATCTTTGGCAGCAGCAAGACCTACTTCGGCACGGCCGTCTCGCCGGCGAATCGCGTGGGCGGAGATCCCCTGCCGCTGCCGGCGGTCGAGGGGCAGAAGGTGTTTCATGCCGGGATTCCGGTCGAGAAAGTGAAAAGCCTGAAGGCGGAGAAGGCCAGGCTTGCGAAGCAGCTCGAGGAGGGGATGGCCGCGGCGAAGAAAGCGGTCGCCGACGGGACCGACCCCGAGAAGCAGTTCACGATCACCGACGCCCTGCGGATCTTTTGGGTCAGCGGAGGGATTGAAGGGCAGCTTGAGAAGGTCTCGGAAACGGGCGAGCCCTTGCCGCTGGCGATGGGCGTGCTCGATCGCGATGTGATCGCCGACGCACCGAAGCTGGAGCGCGGGGATGTGAAGCGGCCGGCCGAGAAGATTCGCCGGGCCTTTCCCCAGGCGCTCAGTCAGGCGACCGTGGCCATCGGCGAGCGGAGCAGCGGGCGGCTCGAACTGGCCGACTGGCTGACCGATCCGGCGCATCCTCTTACCAGTCGTGTGCAAGTAAATCGTGTCTGGCATCACCTGTTCGGTGCGGGCTTGGTTCGCACGCCCGACAATTTTGGTGCGACAGGCGAGCGGCCCAGCCATCCTGAGTTGCTTGACGCGCTGGCCCTGCGATTTACGGAGCAGGGTTGGTCGCTCAAGAAGCTGGTCCGCGAGATCGTCTTGTCGCGAACCTATCGGCAGGCGTCGGAGCATCGCGCGGAGGCCTTTCGCCAGGATCCCGAGAACCGCCTGCTGTGGCGAGCCTCGAAACGAAGGCTCGAGGCCGAAGCGATTCGCGATGCCATGCTTTCAGCGGCGGGGCAGCTCGAGACGAAGCGTCCCGACGCATCGCTGGTGGGACGCGTGATCGGCGACCGGCCCATCTCGCTGATCGGACTCGACAAACGCCTGCCGGCCGACCTGGACGGCGCGCTGTATCGCTCGGTCTATCTGCCGGTGATTCGCGATCGATTGCCCGATGTGCTGGAGCTGTTCGACTTCGCCGAGCCGAGCCTGGTGACGGGCGCTCGCGAGACGACCAACGTCCCGCTGCAGGCGTTGTACTTGATGAACAGCCCCTTCGTTCAAGCTCGGGCGAAAGCGCTGGCGGAGCGACTGGGGCGCGAAGCCGACAGCGATGCGGCCCGTATCCGCCAGGTGTTCCTGCTCTGCTTCGCCCGCCCGCCGGACGAGTTTGAAGCGCAGCGGGCGCTGGAGTTTCTGAAAGAGGGAGATGCCAAGAAGCTGGCGAGTTTCTGCCAGGCGATTCTATCGTCCGCCGAGTTCCGCAATCTGGATTGATCTCATGAACAACCCCTCGCATTTCACCCGCTCCACGCGCCGCGACGCGCTCAAATCGCTGGCGTCGGGCTTTGGCTATCTGGCCTTCGCGGGGCTGGCGCACGAGGCCAGCGCGGCTGATGCCGGCTCGTCGAACCTGGCCGCCAAGGCCACGCACTTCCCCGCCCGGGCGAAGCGGGTGATCTTTTTGTGCATGAACGGCGGTCCGTCGCACGTCGACCTGTTCGATCCCAAGCCGGCGCTGCAGCGCGACAGCGACAAGCCGGCCCCTGGCCGCACGGCCAGCGGCGCGCGACTGCTCGGCAGCCCCTTCAAGTTCGCCAGGCACGGCGAATCGGGCCTGGAGATCTCCGAGGTGCTTCCCCACCTGTCCAAGCACGCCGACAAGCTGTGCATGATTCGCAGCATGCAGACCGATCTGCCGAACCATTCGCAGGCCTTCCTGCAGATGCATTCGGGCAGCTTTCAGTTCACCCGGCCGTCGCTGGGGGCGTGGTCGCTGTATGGCCTGGGGACTTCCAACGCCAACTTGCCCGGCTTCATCACGCTCAATCCCCCGTCCGACAACGGCGGGGCACGGAACTACGGCAGCGCGTTCCTGCCGGCCATCTATCAGGGAACCAAGATTGGCACCAATCAGATCCCCGGCTTCTACGCGGCGTTGCTTAAGGTCGATCAGGAGCCCGGCCCCCCGCTGCGGAATCTGCAGAACGGCCAGCTCACTACGGTCGAGCAGCGCGAGCAACTCGATCTGATCCGCGATCTGAACGCCCACAAGCTGGCTCGCGATAAGGTCCACCCCGAGATCGAAGGGGCGATCGAGTCGTTCGAGCTGGCCTTTCGCATGCAGGGGCAGATCCCTGAGCAGCTCGATCTGCGCAACGAGCCGGAGACAATCCTCACACAGTACGGCGTCGGGCCCGGTCTGCCGACCGATCGCTTTGGCCGGCAGTGCTTGCTCGCCCGGCGCCTGGCCGAGGCCGGCGTCCGCTTCATCGAGATCACGGCCCCGGTTGGCTGGGATCACCACTTCCTGCTCAAGGAAGAGCTGACCAAGAGTTGCCTGGCGACCGATCAGCCGGTGGCCGCGTTGCTGGCGGACTTGAAGCAGCGAGGCATGCTGGACGACACGCTGGTCATCTGGGCGGGCGAGTTCGGGCGGACTCCGTATGCCCAGAGCGGCACGGGTCGCGACCACAACAACAAGGGCTACACGTTGTGGATGGCCGGCGGCGGAGTGAAAGGGGGCCTGAGCTACGGGGCCACCGACGACTACGGCTACCAGGCGGTCGAGAACCCCGTGCACATCCACGACTGGCACGCGACGATCCTGCACCTGATGGGGCTGGATCACAAGCGGTTGACGTTCAACTATGCGGGGAGGAATTTTCGACTGACGGATGTGTATGGCAACGTGGTGAAGGAGATCCTGGCGTAGGGGCGATTGCAAAGTAGGGTGGGCTGTGCCCACCATCGCCCCTTTGACGATCCCGCTTCAACGGATCTCGGGCAATTTTCCGAGAGAATCGCAAACCTACTGAACTTCGTAAACGGTCTCGCATCGCCTTGGTGGGCACAGCCCAACCTAGTTAAGATGCCCACCGTTTGGGAATCGACGCACTACGACATCCTGAAGCCTTGCGCGAGCTCGTGGGGTACAATGCAGTCGAAGCTCTCCGTTCGACTCTTTGGGATGATATGCCATGCGCATTGGCAACGCGGCCGGTTTCTGGGGCGACAATCTCGATGCACCCGTACTGTTGGCGGAGACCGGCGCGCTCGACTATCTCACGCTCGAGTATCTGGCCGAACTGACCATGTCCATTCTGGCTCGCATCCGCCAGAAGGATCCTCAGGCGGGCTTTGCCAGCGACTTCATTCCCACGCTGGCGCGGCTGGCTCCTTCGCTTTCTTCGCAGCCCCAACTGCGACTGGTCACGAACGCGGGGGGCATGAACCCGCGAAGTTGCGCCGTAGCGGCCTCAAAGGCTCTCTGTGCGGCCGGCCTGGGCGAGCTACCGGTCGGTGTGGTCTGGGGCGATGATCTGCTCGCGCGGCTCGACGAACTCAAAGCGGCCGGCTGCACGTTCGAGAACATGGACACCGGCCATCCGATTTCGGAACTCACCGCGCCAGTCGTCAGTGCCAACGCCTATCTCGGGGCGCGACCGATTGCCGACGCCCTGGAGCAGCAGGCCCGCGTGGTCATCACCGGACGCGTAGCCGACGCCAGCCTGACGGTCGGCCCGGCCATGCACGAGTTCGGTTGGGCCTGGGACGATTGGAATCGCCTGGCTGGAGCAAGCGTGGCTGGCCACTTGATCGAATGCGGCGCCCAGGCCACCGGCGGGCTGAGCCACGATTGGCAGCGGCTCGCCCTGACGCACGTCGGCTATCCGATTGCCGAAGTGGCGGCTGACGCGACATCGATCATCACCAAACCCGACGACACGGGCGGCGCCGTGAACCGGCGGACCGTGATCGAGCAAATGGTCTACGAGATCGGCGATCCGGCCCACTATCTGACGCCGGATGTCGACGTCGATTTCACCACCGTCGAGGTGAACGAAGTCGCCCGCGATCGCGTGCGGCTAAGCGGCGCGACCGGCAGGCCGGCGACTCCCACCTTTAAAGTCTCGCTGGCCTACTCGGCCGGCTTCACGGCCAGCGGACAGTTGCTGGTCTACGGGCGCGATTGCGTGGCCAAGGCCCGAGCGGCAGCCGGCATGGCGTTGGCCCGCGTCGAAGCGGCCGGCTATCAGCTCGACGACTCGCTGGTGGAATGCCTGGGGGCGGGCGCCGGCGTGCCAGGCCTGACCCAACCGCCGGCCGACCTGCGCGAAGTGCTGCTGCGGATCACCGTCCGCGATCACCGGCGCGAAGCGGTCGAACGCTTCACCCGCGAACTGGCCCCGCTGATCACCAGCGGTCCCCCGGGTCTGGCAGGCTATACCTCGGCCAGTGGATCGGTGCGGCCGGTATTTGCATATTGGCCGACGCTGGTCCCTAAAGAGTTCGTGCCCGCGAGATTCGAAGTTCGCACGGCACGTGAATGGGCTGCGGGCCAGTGAGCCGTCTAGAGTGGGCGTGCCCTCGCTCCATGTTGCTACCGCGGCGGCTTCCGCTCCGCCTTGCGCAGCTCGTCCATTTCGATGATGGCAGTATCGTCGTCGTCCACGTCAACCGAGTCTTCGTCCGTCGGTTCGCGGAACAAGTCGAATAGGCTGAGATCGGTCTTCGGCTTCTGGGCCTTGGCCGGCGGTTTCCGGCCGGCTAAATCATCCATCTTCATCGCAAGTCTCCTACAGGCAGACGTTCCTGAAGAGCGGTTTCCAAACCGCTGCAGGAATTCTTGCGAGTCGCCCCCTGTAAGGCAAGGCGAGCTGGACAGTTAGCCGACTGATTGGAAAAGCGATTTGTCCGCATGGAACCCGGGCATTCGCTACTCTCGCGCCAGCCGCAACACGTAGACCTGACTATTCGTATCCACCGCCCAGAACAGTTTTCGCTTCGAATCGTACTGCATGCCTAGCGAGACGTTCCGTCCCTTGGGTCCACTCGGGTCATCTCCGCCGATGGCCAGCGAGCTCCAGCGATTGGCCGCTGGGTCGTAGATTGCTGTGCGACGGAGTTGGCCCTCCGCGGCCGGCATGGTGCAGCCCGCCAGGAACAGGTCGTGCTCGGGGTCATAACGAATCTGGCACAGGTAGATGACGTCGGCCCCCGTCTCCTTCCCCTCGGGCGAGAGAACCTTCACGGCCAGCGTTTTCAAATCAACTTCGTACAGTTGCCCATCGTAGGCGTTCTTGTCGCCGTACGGCTTGCGGGCCATCACCAGGCGATCCCGCTTCGAGTCGTAGATCACCGTCGAGTTGTCGACCACGGAGCCAGGCAGCTTCACGTCGGACGTGGTCATTACCAGTTCGCGCCACTGGTTCTCCTTCGCCTCGTGGCGGAAGAGCTTTCCCTCGTTCGTCCAGCAAACTACCCCCAGCGGAGTCGTGCAGAGGGTCAGGGTGTAGAAGCAACTCCCGTAGTTCATCCCCTTCGGCTTGAGGACGCGCCTTGGGAAGTCTCCGAAGGCCGAAGGGCCCCAGTCGCCGCGCTCGGGATCGTAGTAGTAGGTGTGCTTGGTCTCGCCGGTGAACAGCATCCGCCGCGCAGTCGGATCGTAGGCGTAGTTCTGATAGGTGTGCCCGGTAACCCACGGCCGCAGATTGAAGTTGAAGCCCGAGGGGTACTCGGTGTTGTCATAGAGCTGCCCCAGGGGGAACTCGACAGGAAAGCAAAGCTCCCAGCGGTTGGTGGCCAGGTGATAGTGCAGCACGTCGGTACCGCCGTGCGCGGAGTGCCCGCCGGAGAACCGCAGGATCAGATCATGATCGGGATCGATCACCGCCGTGCCCCAGTCGCGATTGAGCTTGGGCAGGTGCGGAGGGTTCATCTTCATCCAGGTGTTGGCCGGCAACTCGGCCAAACGCATGGTTACCGCGGCCGCGTCGGGAGGATCGCCCGTCAAATAAAATGAAGGATGCAGCGCCCCCGTGCGATAGGTCCGCGCGTCGCTGGCGACTCCGGCGTCCGGGCGAGACCAGGTGTTCGCGGCCACATCGTAGACCCACTCGCCGTCGTCCAGGTCGCGGTATTGCCCGCCGACGTAGTCGGTGCTGCTGGTGTAGGTGTAGCCGCCGGTGAGCGTGATCTTGCCGTCGCCGGTTGCCTTGAGGGTGTGATTCGCGCGAGGCGGAGGAGCTTTGTCCTGCCGCCGTTGTTCCCAGCGATGGAATTCCGGATCGAAGACCCAGAGGTCATTCGTCAGATAGTCCAGGTGATCGCCGGCAAACAGCACAAACAGCTTGGTCTTGGGCTCGTAGACGAGCGGACTGAGGGCCCGCGGCGGCGGCTCGGCAGAAAGCGAAATCGTCGCATCGTCCATGCGCCGCTCGACTCTGCCTAGCACTTCGAACCACGCCGGGTCGACATGCTTGGACTTCTCGATCGCGGCGCGAAGCTCAGACAGCTCCAGGATCGCGGGCTCGATGTAGTGCTTCACAACCCGATCGAAATGCGTTTTTCGCTCGGCGCCGATTTCCGTTTTCAGGGTGACCAAGAGGGACAGTGGCTCTGCCAGGGTGGGAAATCCATTCTGCGGTTCTGCGAAAGGAACCCCTTCGAAGTAGGCCCGCCGCAGGCGAGCCTGACACTGGGCAGTCATGGTTCTAGCCTGCTGGAAGTACTCTCCGCGCTGTCCCAAGGGAGAAGACTTCCGCAGCTCCGCGGCAATCGACACCCACTGGCCATCGCGTTTGATCCGCGTGTGCGATTGGCCATCGTCACTCGTCTGATCTTCGCCGCCGAAGCTCAGCGCAAATCCGTCGGGCGATTCGGCCGTCGACCCCCACAGGATCGGCTCCTTGATGCTCGTCGAAGGAAGCCGATAGCTCTTGGGGCGCGGCTTCTTTTCCTGGGCTTCGAGCCCCAGTATGCCGGCCCCGGCGAAGCAGGCCGCAACCGAGACCACGACGCACAGCCGCACGCGGAATGAGCGAGACATGCTCAACCTCCGGGCCTTGGGGGAGAGGACGCTGAACACGTAGAGCGCTGTAGAGAACGCCCTCTGTGGCGTTCCGAGAAGTGCGATCTTGTTCCATTTCAATCGGTCCGAATGGGTGCGTTTCGCAGCTGCGCGGAACGCCACGGAGGGCAGTTCCCTACAGATGGCATGCTCCATGGGGACAAGTTGTCAACTAGACAGACGACTTCTTGTCGGTGTTGCCCAGGCCCGCATTGGAAGTGGTGACGTTGCCCCGTCCTTGTCCCTCTTTGAGCGGCGTGAACTGTCCCTCGATCGAGTCGTAGGCATACATGATCCCCTCTTCGAAGACATACACCCAGCCGTGCAGATGCAGCGTCCCGGCGGCCAGACCGGCGGCCACGCAGGGGTGGGTTTGCAGGTTCTCGAGCTGGGCCAGCACGTTCTCTTCCACGGCGGCGTCGATCAGGGCGTCGCCGGTCAGATCCGGATATTTGATCTTCATGATCCGGCGGGTCGACTCAGCGTACTGCAGCCAAGCACTGACGGCCGGCAGCTCCTGCAGGTACTTCTTGTAGAGAAGTCCTTTGATGGCTCCGCAGTGCGAGTGGCCGCAGATGATGATGTCCTTGACCCCCAGCGAATCGACGGCGAACTCAATCGTGGCGGCTTCACCGCCCGTGCTCGCGCCGTACGGGGGGACAATGTTCCCGGCGTTCCGCAGGCTGAACAGATCGCCCGGCTGCGTCTGGGTCACCAGGCAGGGGCTGATCCGCGAGTCCGAGCAGGTAATGAAGAGCGCTTCGGGGTTCTGGCCAGCCGCCAGGTTCTGGAACAGTTCCTTGCGCGCGGTAAACAGATTCGATTGAAAGTGATGGATACCGGCAACGAGCTTCTGCATGCCCTGACCTCCGGGATATGTGGGTGAGACTACCTTACATGACGGGAGCGCGAAGTCCAACCAAATGGTCCCGCGAGAATGCCCGAGTGTCACTCGGCATCCGACTCGCGTTTCCGTTTGGCCTTGGCGGCCTCGGCCTCGAAGTAGGTCTCGAACGACGGGCTCGCTCGCACTTCCTTCTCGACACCCCCCATGCGCCCGGCCATGGAATACCCGATCGCCGTGGCGGCAGCGATGACTGAAATGGCGATCAGTGCCAACGTGATGCCGTACTCGACCATCGTAGCGCCGACTTCGTCGCTCAAGAAACCGCGGATGAAGCGTGCGATGTGCGGCTCCAGAAAGGGCCAGCGGGAAGAGAGGAAGGGAAAGGGCTGACAAGAATCGGCCCGTATCGACTTGAAGAGTTGCCCGGCAAGGATTCGAACCTTGACTAACTGATCCAGAATCAGTCGTGCTACCGTTACACCACCAGGCAAGGGGAGGAGCCCGGAGAGACTCCAGTGCCTAAATTAGGGACCGGCCCGCGCCCCGTCAAGGGTGGTTCGATGCTGGCACCAGGCGATCAGCCGGCCCGGAAGCGGACCGCGCCCCCGACAATCACCGTGTCGGCCCGGCCGCGGACCGCACGCCCCGCGAACGGGGTGTTCTTGCTCTTGGAGCGAAGCGCTTCGGCGTCGATCGTCCAGCGGACCGAAGGATCGATCACGGTGATGTCGGCTGGCGCCCCGATCGCCAGCGTCCCCCGGTCGAGCCGCAGGATGCGGGCCGGATTGATCGTGAGCTTGGCCAGGGCGGTCGGCCAGTCCAGCCGGCCCGGTTCAATCAGCTCGCTGATCACCAGCGGCAGGCAGGTTTCGAGCCCCACCACGCCAAACGGCGCCAGGTCCAGCTCCTGCATCTTCTTCTCGCGGGCATGCGGCGAGTGGTCGCTGGCAATGACGTCGATCGTGCCATCGGCCAGGCCGGCAATGCAGGCCTCCACATCTTCGCGCGACCGGAGCGGCGGGCTGGTCTTGAAATTCGAGTCGAACGAGCGAAGCCGCTCGTCGGTCAGCGAGAAATGATGCGGCGCCACTTCGGCCGTCACCCGCACGTTGCGGCGCTTGGCACGGCGGACGATCTCCAGCGCGCCGACCGTCGACAGATGGAGCAGATGAATCCGCCCCCCCGTGGCTTCCGACAGCACGATGTCGCGGCCGACCATCACGTCTTCAGCTGCTGCGGGAATGCCAGACAGCCCCAGTACCAGCGAGACCTGCCCCTCGTGCATCACTCCGCCGAGCGTCAGCTCGCGGGCCTCGGCATGGCTCAGAATGGCCCGATCGAACATCAGGCAGTATTCCAGAGCCCGCCGCATCAACTCTGGATTAAAGACCGGGCTGGCGTTGTCGCTGAAGGCCACTGCGCCGGCCCGCACCAGTTGGCCCATCTCCGAGAGTTCGGTCCCTGCGCGGCCTTTGCTCACCGCGGCGATCACTTCCACGCGGCAGTGCCCGGCGCGCTCGGCCTGCAGACGGATGAACTCGACGCCGGCTGGGCTGTCGAGCGGGGGCTCGGTGTCGGGCATGCAGGCGATGGTCGTGAAGCCGCCGGCCAGCGCGGCCGCCGTACCGGTGGCGATCGTTTCGTCCTCTTCGCGGCCGGGCTCGCACAGGTGGACATGCATGTCGATCAGGCCAGGGGCCACGATCTTGCCGGTGGCGTCCAGCACGCGGTCCCCATCGCGCGGCTCGGCATCGTAGCCCGTGATGCGGCCGTCCTCAACCGCCAGATTCGTGACCCGGTCGAGTCCCTGGCTGGGATCAATCACGCGTCCGTTTTGTACGAGCAAGCGGTTCATGAGCATCCAGGAAGGGGAGAGTCGGAGGGGGCTGGCGAGCGCTGGGCAGCATAATGTGCTGACGGGACGAGGGGAAGCAGCGGGGGGAGCGTCCCAATTCTGGGTGTCTCAAATCTGAGTGGAAGGACGTAAAGGTGGGCCGAGTGAAACGACCTTCCTACTCCCTCCCACTTGTGGGGAGGGCTGGGGAGGGGGGCATGCCCTTCATTCGCACCTCGCCGATGCTTCTTCTTTTGAACAGGAGGAAACAGAGGTAACAGAGAAATCCCCTCCGTTACCTCCCTTTCCTCCTGTTCAAAAAAGCCGTCATCGTGGATATAGCCCCCGCGCGCACCCTCGGATGCCCTCCCTGATGTTTCCCCAGATAAGGCACCTTGATCGTCGGATTTCTCTGCCCGTATTTCATCTGCGCGTATCTGCGTTTATCTGCGGACCATGCCTCCCCCGGACTCTCTCAGGCTCTCCAGTTTTGACCCCATCTCGTCGCCCGAGCGTGCCCTATCCCAGTCCAATCCGCGCAACCGTTTCCATCGGTGGGACATCTGCTCTCCAAACGACCAATTTCCGGACTCGCAATCACAAGGCACTGTAATCAAAGGACTTGCATTGAAGTGAAAATGGAGAAGAAATCTTCTCAACGAGTTTTCCACGGTCGAATCGGCCCCTTCGAAAAGAATTTTTGCCCCTTCTGCCCGGGGATTCGGGGACATTCGCTGACACCCGGGTTCGATGCTCGGATTTGTCTTTGACACGAGTGCTAGCACTCGTACAATCGCCCTCGTCAGTGGTGGAAATGAAAGACGCACGCGGACAGAAACACTCACCTTTGGCAGGCTGTCCGCTGCCCCGTTTGATGATCCGACCAGCCGACAAACTCGCCGCAGGTTTGGCCAAGAGGCCGACTGCGAGTCGATGTTGTTGGTGGTTTCCCGCCTGAGTTTCAACCTCGCCCGACGTACGAAGACGGCCGGCGATGCGCACCCGCGCATCAGCTCCGACTGCGAAGGACTCTTCGCGCGCTAAGGATGCATGGAAGTGACCAACGATAAGGACATCGTGTCAGCCCTCGTTCGTTCGTTGGCTGGCAGGGTTGGAACTGAACGATTCGAGCTGTGGTTTCAAACCACCGCCCGCTTCACCATCGACGCCGGCCGCCTGGTCGTCGGCGTTCCCAATCAGTTCTATCAGGACTGGTTGCGTCGCAACTTCCGCAAAGATCTGGAAGCTGCCTGCCTGGAGGCTTACGGCGCTTTGTTGCCGTTGGACTTCAAGATCGACGCCGGCCTCTCGCCGGGTGAGTCCGCTCCGACAGTGGCTCCTTCGCCCGAACCTGCATTGCCAAGGCTGAGTGCGGTCACGCAAGACGCTTGCGACAATCCGCCGGCCCCCATGCTGCTGCGAATGGCCAGCGCCCCGCGCAGCGAAGAACGGCAGCCGACGTTTGCGCTGACGACTCGCTTTGCGAACACGCCTGGAGTGAGCAGTCTCTCTACCGCTGCCTTGCCCACCGCTCCGGCACCGGCCCGCAGCGGCACCCCGCGTCGCTTCGCATCCTTCGACACCTTTGTCGTCGGCGAAGCGAATCGCCTGGCAGCTCACTCGGCCCAGACGGTCGCCCATCGCCAGGCGAACTGGAATCCCCTCTTCCTGCATGGCCCGACCGGCGTCGGCAAGACGCATCTACTGGAAGGGATCTGGTCGGCCGCCCGCAAGAGCGATCGCGCCCTGCGCGTTGTCTATCGCACGGCCGAGCAGTTCACGGTGGAGTTCGTGGCCGCGGTGCGCGAAGGGCGAGGCCTGCCCAGCTTCCGCAGCAAGTACCGCGGCGTCGATCTGCTGATTCTGGACAACGTGCAGTTCCTGCTGGGCAAGAAGGCCACCGTCGGCGAGTTGCTGCAGACGATCGACGCCCTGGTGGCGGCCGGCAAGCAGGTGGTCCTGGCCAGCGACCGTTCGCCGGCTGAGTTGGCCGCGGAACTCGCCGAGCAGGGGGCTGAACTCTCCAACCGCCTGGCGGGCGGGCTGGTCTGCCGGCTCGATCCCCCCGACTTCGAAACGCGGCAAGGGATCGTGCGGACCTTGGCCGCCCGCTTGGATGTGGAAGTGCCCACCGAAGTGCAGCGATTCGTGGCCAGCCAGTTCACCTCGCACGCCTGGGAGCTGGCCGGCGCGCTCAATCGAGTGCAGGCCACCAGCTTGGCGCTGGCCCTGCCGGTGACGCTGGAGTTGGCCCAGCAAGCGCTGTGCGACTTGATCCGCGACTCGGCCCGCGTGGTCCGCCTGCCCGACATCGAACGGGCTGTCTGTGCGGCCTTCGGGCTCGACGCACAGGCCCTTCATTCCTCGCGGAAGTCGAAGGGAGTGACCCACCCGCGGATGTTGGCCATGTGGCTGGCCCGCAAGCACACCCGTTCGGCCTACAGCGAGATCGGGCATTACTTCGGCCGCAAGAGCCACAGCACGGCGATCTCGGCCGAGAAGAAGATCGCCAGCATCATGGCCGATCAAACGACGCTCGAGATGGCCGATCGCTCCTGGCGTGTGGAAGACGCCATCCGTGCGGTCGAAAAGCTGCTGGCCACGGGCTAGGGTTTAGCTTCGTAGGGTGGGCTGTGCCCACCAGCGCCACTTCGACGATCCCGCTTCGAGGGATCTCGGGCTATTCTTCGAGAGAATCGCACACATACCGAACTTCGCAAGCGGATCAGCATCGCGATGGTGGGCACAGCCCACCCTACTTAGGAAGCTGCTTAATCCAGCCAGTCCTGCTCGGCCAGCCGCTCCGGCGTGTAGACCTCAGTCACGTAGCTGATGTCCTTCGAGATCAAGGCTTCGACTTCCAGCTTGAAGCCGTTCTTCAGCAGGTGATCGATCTCTTTCTGCCAGGGCTTCTTATCCGCGAACCAGGGGTAGCTGGCGATCTGCTTCACCCGCTTGATGTCGGTGTCGTTCAGGTTGATCTTCACGCTATTCGACAGCCCGCAGCGCTCGAAATCGCTGGCCCGCAGACCCAGGTACTTGGCATCCGGGATGGCCATCCGCTGCGACTCGTAGGCCAGGTTGATCGAGCCCTGCTTGATAACGCTGTAGATGTAGTATCCCCACGGATCGTTATCGAGCAGGCAATAGACCGGCAGCTTCAACTCGTTGTGCATGCGGTTCAGCAGTCGACGGACGCCACGTGGGGGCTGACCGCCACCGTGGGTCAGCAGGCACTTATGCTCGCGCCAGAACTTGTCTTCGTTGAATCGCCGCCAGACGGTGTCCTTTTCGACATGCAGAATGAACTTGGCGTCGCACTTTACAAACTGCACGGTCTCGGGCTCGACAATCGAGGGGATGCTGTACCCGCCCGAGCCCATCCGCGAGCAGTCGATCGTGTCGCCCGAGTCGACCAGCGTGATCGGGCCGACCATCGAGCCGGCATTCTTGGCGTACAGATGCAGCTCTTCGCGAAGCGCGTTGACGGTCACTTCCACGTCTTCGATGATCGGGTCGCACTCGTCCTGGGTGTCGAAGGTTTCTTCCTTCGTCCCTTCGATGGAGTGCTTGAGCAGGTAGAAGAGACCTCGGATGCTGGTCGTCTTCTGCTCGTCGATCAGTTGCTTGCAGCCTTTGCCGACCAGCAAGGTCTGCATGTAGCTCTTGGCCTGAGCCAGATTGAATAGCTGCCGGCGGTTGGTGTTCTTGCCCAACTCGATGAACCGCCGCTTCTTGTTGAAGCTGACGTTCGAGAGAGCCCGCGCCGGGATATCGACGTAGGGGTCTTTCTTCTTCTCGGCGGCCGTCACGACGGTCTGCGCCAGGCCCACAATGTTGCCCAGCGTCTTCTGATCCTTGGCATTCAGCTTGAGCTTGACCTTGGGCTTAGCTGCCGGCTTTTCGTTGCGCGAGGTTTTGGTCTTCTTCGCCATCGGATCCGTTCCGTCGGAAGAGAAATAGGGCCGGCGGAAAGGGGCCGCCTGCGGGAGGGGCATGATACCGCAAGGCCGCGCGGCCGGGATAGAGCGCGTGCCATTGCGGGCGAGCAACTCCGCATTGAGGTCGCGGCGCGATCCCCGGGTCATGCGAAGCACCCGCATGACGCGACCCTACGACGCGCGCGACCATGAGTATCAGCGCACTCCCAACGAAGCCGCCGAACTTTGAAGTTGACCGATACGGATCAGAATCCCGGCTGCCTACGCGCCAGCCAGCGGTTCTTTCTTCTCGGTGATGACCGGGCAGGTCGGCGCCATTTCGGCGTTCAGGGCGATGAAGTCCTTCTGGTCTTCGGGCACATTGTCCTCGTGGAAAATGGCCTCGACCGGGCACTCCGGAACGCACGCCTCGCAGTCGATGCACTCGTCGGGGTGGATATAGAGAATCCGATCCCCCTCGTAAAAACACTCGACCGGGCAAACCACCACGCAATCGGTGTACTTGCAATCAAAGCAGGCGGCGCAAACTACGTGTGTCATCGCAGCACACTCCCAAGGTCAGTAATCCCGACAGAAACCGGCCGGCATGCGGGGCGGCGCGCGACAGCGGAATGAAGCTATCACACGGCCTTTGCTCTGGCCATGCAAGTCGTTACACTGTAACAACTTAATGGCTACAAAATCGGCCAACTCGCTAGCATCTTAGGACTGAATATCGGCAAAGTCAAGCGCCGCATGCCACGAAAGCATCGGTTTTTGCGAAGCGCAGACTTGCTTCGCTTCCGCATCGATTTTAGAATCGATGTAATACTTTGGGAGGGAAGCACCAACTCTTCCTATTCCACTGAATATTCTCCCCCGATTGAGGAATAACCTTCCTCTCTTGGGCGAATTGATAGGCGACTAGCGCGCCGGTGAGCCCCGAGACCGTTCCATCGGAAGAGGGGGTGGGCACTCACGACAGGCGACTTGATCTGCGGGCACGGAGCGGCCCATCGTGTGAACCGACTACTAGAGCCCACCTACCGGCTCGCGACCTTGAGGTAACACGCGTGGCACTCACCGAAATCGACCGCAACCTTCTTCTTCGCTGTCTCGGGCGCAAGCCGGGAGCCTGGGAAGATTTTGTCGATCGCTTCATGGGCCTGGTCGTGCACGTGGTGAATCACACCAGTCAGGCCCGCTCGCTCAAGCTCTCGAAGGAAGACCTGGATGACCTCTACTCCGAGATCTTCCTGGCCATCGTCAAAGACGACTTCGCTGTGCTGCGGCATTTCCGCGGTCAAAGCAGCCTGGCCACCTATCTGACGGTCATCGCCCGCCGGGTTTGCGTCCGCGAGATGATCCGTCGCAAAATGACGGGCCAAGCCGTCGGCGCTGGGACCAGCAAGGGGCCTGAACCCGAGGTGAAGAGCGACGTCGAGCGGATCAGCAATCGCGAAGAAGTCGATCGACTCATCAAGGCCCTGGGTGGCAAAGAAGCCGACGTCGTGCGGATGTACCACCTGGAAGGCAAGTCCTACCGCGAGATCAGCACTGCGGTCGACATCCCCGAAAACTCGATCGGGCCCACGCTCACCCGCGCCCGCGAGAAGATGCGCAGCCTGAAGTAAACGGTTGTCGCTCGCCAACGGTTGTCGCTCGCCGCAGTGCAGGCACGATCGCCTGGCTACCGGCAAAAATGGCTACCGGCAGCCAGTGGACACGAGCGCGCCTATGGACACGGGCGCCGGGTGCTTCGTGCGAGACCTGCTTAGCAAGAAACCAGGCTGCGTGCCTTGGCCTTCTCTTCACGGGCCTTCTCTTCAAACGGGCGACTGGGCACGTAGTGGAACTCAATCCACTCGAACTCCGCTTCTCGCCAGAATCGGAGCGAATCCTGCTCCTGCGGACAGCCCGCCTTCTCCCACTTGTAGTAAGCGTTCTGCTGAATCTCGTCCCGCGCGGCCTGAAGTCTTGCTTCATCCAGTTCCAGGGACTCAAGAGTAATCGCCATGAGTTTCTCCGTAGCTCGCACGAAATAGGCGTGATGGGAATGGTGGGAGGCGCCTGCCGTGACGCCTACTCCAATTGTACCGAAAACCATGCCGCCGGGAACCAGAAAGTCGGTTTTCGTGGGGAGAAGAGGGACAAGGTGCAATCGCGTCTCAAGCATTCAGAAGATCACAGCCTCTGGGTGTGCCGTGTGCCTTCTCCCTGAGCGGCAAGTTGCTCGCCGCAGGTAGTACACGTGGGCGAATTCGTTCACATCGCAGCGAGGCTGACGAGAAAAATCCACTTAGCACGTAAGTCGGAATGCACTCCCTCGGGCCACCGGCGGCTATCGCCCTGCCGCTCAGGTCCGGAGCCGCTGGCGTTTGCTCTCTCGCCGCCTGAGAAGCACACGGCCCCCTTCCAGCCGGGCCTTAACCGCTACGTCAGGTACATCAAAATCGCATAGTAATGGCAAGCGCTTCCGGCGATCACGAACAGATGCCAGATCGCGTGGTACCAATGGGCCTTCAGGTCATAGACCAGGAACAGCGTGCCGGTGGTGTAGAACATCCCGCCCAGCAACATCCAACCCAGGGCCGCGCCGGGAAGAATTCCCAGCAAGGTCGGCGCGGCGATGATCGGCGCCCAGCCCAGCACGACATAGATCCAGATCGAGGTCGCTTCCACCCGATGGGCAAAGAAAACCTTGGAGGCAAAGCCCACCCAGGCCAATGTCCACAGGGCCGTCAGAAACAGCCACCACTCCGGCGTCCGCAAGTAGGCCAGCGAGAAGGGCGTATACGTCCCGACGATGAGCAGGTAGATGCAGCCCTGATCGAGCGAACGATAGAACCCCCGCAGTCGTCGCCCGGCGTGAATGTGCGACATCATCGACGCGCCATAGACCGCCACTAAGGCCGCTCCAAACGCCATGCAACCGGCCGCCCGCCAGAGGTCGCCATGCGAAAGGGCGACGGCGCCCAATCCCACCGCGGCCGGAATGCTAAGCGCGAAACCAAGGCCGTGCGTCAGGATGTTGAGCGTTTCGCTGCGGGCTTCGTCCGTGAGGGGCTCGCTCAAAGCAGAGAGTCCTTGACACCGTGCGGTGTACGTCTGCCTGGGGAAGTCGACTCCTGGAACCTAGCGATTTAAGGCGGGCGAACCAAGCCCCCGGGCGCGATCCCTGCAAGCCAATTCATGAAAGGCAAGTCGCCTGCACCGCTCGATTGGTCGAGTGGCGGCCAGTCAGGCAGTTCAAAAAGCAGCCAAGCCCCCATTAACGTCGTTGTTGCCGGCATGGTCGGAAGATTCGAGCAACCTGAAGGCAACTTGCAGCGAATCGAGGGGGCATTCTCTTTGCGTTGAGCCGCCCGCTGGAGCTTGATGATAATAGCAGCGATCTCCGTACTCGGCCGGGCCAGGGAGCTTCGCTCCGCCCAAGGCAGGATCACTATGCAACGCATCGGACTGGCACTGTCGGGCGGCGGCTTTCGCGCCACCCTTTTTCACTTGGGGATGATCCGCTTCCTTCGCGAAGCGAACATCCTGCCGAACGTGACCCACATCACCTCCGTCTCAGGCGGTAGCGTGCTGGCGGCGCACCTGGTGCTGCATTGGGACCGCTACAACGGCACGCTCAAAGAGTTTGACGCCGCTGCGGCCGAAGTCGTCCGGTTCGTGCAGCTCGATATCCGCAACCGCGTCGTTCGTCGCTTCCCGCTAGCCATGCCGCTGCGCGCACTCCGGGCCCTCACCTTTCAACGGCCCGATCGACAACTGACGCGCACGGGCCTGCTGGAGTACCACTACGAGAAGTACCTGTACGGCGACACCAGCCTGTTTCAGTTGCCCGAGCGTCCGCGGCTCTTCATGCTCTCCACGAATCTGAGCGAAGGCTGCCTGTGCGCCTTCACGAAGGATGGACTGCTGATGCAGCGACGGCAGCCCGGACAGCAGTTCCGGTTCGACCGCATCCACACAGGATTGGCGACGTTGCCGATGGCCGTGACCGCTTCGTCGGCGTTTCCGGGCTTCTTTCCTCCGCTCGAGTTGCAGGGACAAGATGTCGGCGCCGACCCTGGCCAGTTCGGCAGACTGTCCTTCACCGATGGCGGCATCTACGACAACCTGGGCGTGCGGATGTTCCGCTGCCTGGAACGATCGTGGCTGGCCCGCGAGATCCGCCTGGATCGAAACGATCTAGCCGACGCCGACGAGACCAGCCGCATGATGCAGGCGGCGACGCAATCCAACGAGGTCAGCCCCCTTGCACAGTTGGCGAAGTTGATCGCGCAGCAGCGGCGCGAGCACCCGACCGAAGGGCACGCTTCTGCCGGCGAGCCGGTCGATCAACTTATCGAGGGGCTCTGGCAGGCGATGAACCGCGAGAACCTGGCGCGCGAGCCCGCATTTGCCGACTTGACTCCGCCTGACCCCGACGCGATCCCGCTGATCCAGGCCGCCCGGCAGAGCGCCGCAGAGATCGAGCCGGGCGATCAGCTCTGGCTGAATCGCCAGCTCGTCGAGGCCGCGTTCCGCGCGGCGGGCAAGCCTTGCTTTCGCTCGCTCAATACCTGTTTCGACGCCGTGCTGGCCAGCGACGCCGGCATGAGGTTCAAGATCGTCAACAACGCACGCGCAGGTGGCCTGATCGCCACCGCCATGCGATCGACCGACATTGTCATGGACCGCGTCTGGCAGTTGGAAACGGATACTTTCCGCGGTGCCCCCGGCTTTGTGTTCGCACCCATCTCCAAGGTCGTCAGTCAGGACGAAGATTCCACAGCTTCGCATCCTGAAGTCCAGCGCATGTCGACGAACATTCGCACGGACCTGGACCGCTTCTCTCCTCTGGAGATCAGTTCGCTGGTCCGCCACGGCTACTGCGTCGGTCGCAGCGTGTGCCGATCGCGCCCGGAGCTGTTCGGCACGTCGATTCCCACCGAAGCACCGTGGGATCCCTTGGCGGCTGATGGCGACCATGCGCGGTCGGCTGCAATCCCCGCATCGTCCTTGTTGAAACTCGCCACGGCCACGCAAGAGACCCAGCAATCGAGAGCCTTGCAGCGGTCCTCGGAACGAACGCTCTGGAGCACACTGCTGGACTACCGCGACTGGACTTCGTTCGTTTATGTCCCGCTGCTGGTCCCGATTCTGTTCATCCTGCCGTACTATCTGCTGAAGTGGTATCACCAGTCGCAGGTGGCGCAGCATCTGATCGAGTCGATGGCTCAAAGCAGCCGCGACTACTCGGTCATGAGCAAGCTCCTGCAGGAGGGGCCGATCGGTCCCTTCCAAGGACTCCCGATCGAGGAGGTGAAAGAGATCCCTCGCCCTGACTACAAGGGCTTCGAGGTCATCTCCGATACCCGCCTGCTCGACTATCGACGCTGGAAGGTTGCCTCCGAAAGCGCTGCAGGCGATCGACCCTGGGTATTCATCTATCGCCGAATGCGGGTGCAGAAGCTCGAGGCCACCGCCAATCGGTTTGTGATTCAGCTTCGCGGCGCTACGACGAAGGTCGACCTGCGCACGTTGAACAAACGCATCCCCGCAACGCTCCGACTACAGCGCGACGCGAGCAAATCCGACGACAGCCAGGTGCATCTGCTCGAGGTGGCTTTTGACTTGTCGAAGACGCCGGTCAACGAAGTGGTGGACCTGCCGATCGAAATCGTAGCCATGGAGCCCCCCACAGAGCGCCAGGAATCGGCGACGTTTTATGTAGACGCGGAAACCTCGCTGTTCAACTGCTGGGTGCTGCTCCCCGAGGGGAAGGCATATCAGGACTTCGACCTGTTGCAGCATTCCATCGATGGGTCGACGTCTCCTGAACTGATTGTGCCGGCCAACATGTTGAATACGGCGGACGGCCAGATGCTGGCCTTTGCGCTGCTCAAGGTGAGCCCCGGGTTCAAGTACGAATGCCGGTGGACCTATCGAGATTGACCACCGAGGCAGGAAGCCTTCTGTGGCGACCGGCAAGTAGCGATTTCGTCCGCTCATGCATGCACGAAAGGGACGCATCGCCAGCGCTGCTGGCGATCCCCTGCTGTCGTGCTGTGGGAATCTCATCTTCTCAATAACGGCTGCATTGCGTATGGTTCTCCCCCGCAAAGTGACCTGCCGTTGTCGTTGATCCCCCGCCCACCTTTTCCCATTCCTCCAAGACCTTCCCGCGATGTGATGCGCACCCCAAGGCTGGGCTGCGCGTCCACTCGACCTGTTACATCCGCTTTGGCGCAAGGCATCCCGCACCGACGCTTGTCGGCGCGGCATCTTGCGCATGCTTCCCTCCGGTTACGATCTCACCTTAAGGACTCTGCAATGGCTATTCGTCTGTCCAACGGATTGCACGTTTTCAGCATCGCCGCGGCGATCGCCTGTCTGGCTCTAGGCGCCTCGCCCTCTCAGGCCGGCATTTCTGTCGGCGATTCCATTCGCTTTACTAATCGCGAAGGAAACACCGGTGGCGGCGAGTTCGGCGTGGCCGAGCTGCCCAATGCCAACACCGAGCTGTTCCGCACCTTCTGCCTGCAGGTGAACGAGTATCTCGATTTCAGCCCGCTGGGCTTCAAGGTGGTCGACATCTCGGACCGCGCCCAGGGCTACTCCGACGATCCGCTCGATGCGCGCACGGCCTACCTGTACACGCAGTTCTCGAAGGGCACGCTCTCGGGCTACGACTACTCGCCCAATACCACGGGTCACGCGGCCAGCGCCGACGCCCTGCAGCGTGCCTTTTGGGCGATTGAAGACGAGACCGGTCCCGCGAGCGGTCAGGCCCTGGCCTGGATCAATGAAGCGGCGCTGGCTATCAGCAGCGGTGCGTGGTCGGGCCTGGGCAACGTGCGCGTTCTCAGCATCGCCTGGATCGACCGCCACGACGAAGGTCGCGAGCCCGGAACGCCCGGCCAAGACGTGCTGATGATGGTCCCCGAGCCCGCCAGCTTCATGGTCTGGAGCCTGTTGGGCGCGGCCGGTCTGGTTGCCTATCGCCGACGTCTGCGGAAGTAAGGCCGATGGAACGACGCCGGGCGAGTTAGCCCGGCGACCTTCCCGGCATGCACGCTACGGCTTGTACCAGCCGTCGAGTTTCTGAGTCATCTTCGCGACCCGCGCGGGCTCGTCCGCTGCCAGGTTCTTTTCCTCGCGCGGGTCGGCGATCACGTTAAAAAGCTCGATCTTGCCTTGCGGCTCATTCACCGCGGGCACGATCAGCTTCCATTCCCCCTCGATCGTCCATCGCCAGCGAAGGCTCGCAGCGGGACGATCCAGGTCCACCGCGTTGTGCGTGAAGCACTCGCCGTAGATCGTGTCGCGCGCTTTGACCGCCGCGTCCTCCAGCAGGTTGATCCCCTGCATCTCGGCCGTCGGCTTCATCCCCAATGCCGCATAGAGCGTTGGGGCCAGGTCGATTGACATCGCCAGCCCCGACGAACTGTGTGGGGCAATCTTGGCCGGCCAGCGAATCAGAATCGGCGTGCGCACTCCCCCTTCATAGGGCGATTGCTTCGAACGCGGGGCGTACTTCGGACTGTCGGGATTCTGGATCCAGCCGTTGTCGGCCAGGTAGACCACGATCGTGTTCTCGGCGAGCCCTTCCTTCTCCAGCCGCGCCATCAACTCGCCGACTGTTTCGTCCATCCACTCCACCATCGCCCAATAGCGGGCCACATGGGGAGAAGGGGCCAGCTTCTCGTACTTCTCGAAGAGCCGCCCCGGCGGTGTGTGCGGGTCGTGCGGCATCAGCGGTGCGTACCAGACCATGAACGGCTTCTGCTCGCGCTTGGCTTGCCCCAGGAACTCGTAGATCGGCTCCATCGTCTTGCGGCCGATCGTCAGTCCTTCGTCTCCGTGCCGGCCACCCTGAGTCATGCCGTGCGTGAATCCACCGTGGCGGTAGTGCCCTTGCCACCACTTGCCGGTCTGCAGCGCCAGATAGCCTTGCTTCACCAGCTCGCGAGCGAGGACCGGCGAAGCCTCCAGGTGGCGGTTCATCGTGTCGCGCCCCGCCTGAAACTCCTTCGACTTCTGGAACTCGCCGTTGGTCATGCCGGGCGGAATGGGCGGGTCGTTGCTCGTCACCTTGTGCTGATGCGGATAGAGCCCGGTCATGATCGTGGCCAGGCTGGGACAGCAGAGGCTCGAGGGGACATACCCGCGCGAGAAGGCCAGGCTCTCCTTCGCCAGCTTGTCGAGATGCGGGGTCTTGAGGTGCGGGTGCCCCATGAAGCCGTAGTCGCTCCAGGCATGATCGTCGGAGATGATGAACACGATGTTCGGTTTCGCGTGCTCGGCGGACAACGCCTGCGCGCCGACAACCAGCAAGCAGCAGGCCGTCAGCAACACCAAGCGAGAGCTGCGAAACGAAGTGGCATTCATCAGGGAGTTCCTCGGGGGAAAGGCCAGGGAGGCAGGCCGTCTTGCTTCTCATCAGTGACGATCATCGGGCGTCGGCGTTTATTTCACTCGTTCCGCGAGTACTCCATCCACTTGAGTTCGCATCTCTTCCGCTCCCCGCCGAATGGGCTCTTCCAACGACCATCCCCTAAGGTCACCGAAACACTTTCCAGAAATCTGATTAATTTAGATTTAAAACAGACTGACAAGTGATATAATCCTGATAGTGCAACAGGCCAGTGCGAAAAAGCATTCCCAATGGGTGAGGACCCACGGGCGGAAGGCTCCGTCCGCGCGCGGACCTTGTCGCGAGAAAGTTTCGAAAGAGCGGACCACGATGTCGTGTATTGCGAAGAACTCGCACGCGCTACCCGGGACGTCGCCCTGCGCGGAGGTGTCGTGTCCTTACGCTGATGGCGCCCCAACCCGCAAAGTTACACGCCCCCGGGGCGCAGATATCCCGCGGGACCTCCGCGCCCCAACCCGCAAAGTTACACCGACTGAATGCGCGAACGCGTTCCGTGAGCCCCGTTTACGGGGCTTCTGCGGCGAAGCCGTCCTAGGCCCG
>Ga0335394_10000105_pt1 | contig 76458 bp, 56 predicted proteins | sample MAT03_FD_205741 | JGI IMG/M metagenome (GOLD analysis project Ga0335394, IMG submission 205741) | Freshwater microbial communities from Lake Fryxell liftoff mats and glacier meltwater in Antarctica - MAT-03 (spades assembly) (version 2) ... | reverse complement strand
AAAAATCGATAACAAGTATTCGTACCTTTTCTTGAGACTCTTTGTTACCTCGCTTCTTAAGATGTATTGTTTCTTTTATTTGCATATACAAATATACAAATAAAAATTTAGTTACATACTAAATTATGCTCTTATTAATATGTAAACACTCAAACTCCCTATGCTCTTGATAATCATGCTCTAAGGACTGCTGATCCTGTGTCAAATCTTGATATGTTTTCACATGGATATCCGGGAAGAATATCTTTTGGAGAGAATATGGGCGACTCAGAAGATAATATGATGTTTGGGAAAGAACAAGTAGCCAAACTAAGTTCAGCTTCTTTTGGAACAGATCCTGAAACAGGTGCAGCTCCTTCAATCTGTTCATATGCTTGTAGAACTGGCCTAACTCAAGATGGTTATAATTTAGCACAAGACATGGCTAATACTACAGGGGCTAATGTCACAGCGTTTAAGAGAAGAACAAACTATAGCGGTTCATTTACACTTCCTGGCTACTCGGAAACACTAAATACAAAATTGTTCGGTGCTTATGGTGCTGCAAGTTCGGGGTCACCACAACAAAGGCAACAGTATTTCTTCTTAAATAATCCTAAATTTAGGCTAAAAATTGATGGGGCTTTATTTGATAAACGAGGAGCGATGCAACCAGTCAAATCAGGTTCAACTCCTTCGGAACAAACATCAGGAACAACAGAATTTAAACCTCAGTAATAGAAAAGTTATGGCAAATAGAATAACGCAACTTACTTTTATTTTTTTATCTTTTATTTTTTCATCTTGTAACAATAAACCCGGGGATAATTATTCCAATAATATGGAAGTAAGAGCAGCAAGAAATATGAAAGGGAAGTGTGATAGTGTTTATTACAAAATAATTAACTTTGACATTACTCATGAAAAATTGGATTCATCGGATCTTAGCAAATTCAAACTCATTATTGACATTGAAGGAATAGTTTATAACGGTGTTTATAAACGAAACACTTCTATTGAAAATTTTGAATTGTGTAGCGATTTTGCGATGAATCATACTGAATTAAATATCTATTTAATAGATGAAAAAAGCAAAGTTAAATATAAATGGAGAAATAAAATGCTGTTTTCATTTGAAAAATATACTACTTTTAAATTGGTTTTGAAGTCCAAGTATGATCCGAATTCGGAAACAGATTTGAATAGTTATACCATTGATTATAATTGATTATTAATCGTTTAGTCATTTAAGTCTTATAAAATCTCTAGGCTGCATACTGGATATGTTTTGCATGAAAGTATTTTTGCACTTGGCTCTTATCATTTTTCCTTTTCGTCATAAAATCTTCTACGTTACTTCTCATCTGAGCCTTGTTAATTGGACGTTTCTGGCCGATGATATTTGTTTTCAAATCTTGGTTTACATACTCTTGTGGATTCAATTCAGGGCTATACAGGGCAAGGAAGTAAAACGCTACAAGGTAGACAATACTTTTAACTCGCTGGAGCTGGATGCTAGCGACCTGCCAGGCGGGACTTATCTTTATCAACTGATTTCGGGAAGTAACAGTTCCTCCGCGAAAAAAATGGTCGTAATAAAGTAGCACATCTCATCTATCTTTAGGTGCGTTAAATAAATTTTCAAACACCGATTTCTATGTGTTTACATAGGAGCTTCTTATGAACTTTAAACGTTTTTTTTCTTAATTTTAGTGCAATTATATCAGTTTTCCAATCTCTACCCAATGAAACATACCCTTTTCTTTTTCTTTTGTTTTAGCATTGCGCAATTCCGGTCTCAAAGCTACCTGCCAGAATGCAACGCTACTTTTTATGCTTTAACCAGTAATACGCCACAGGCTTCAAATACTGGTGTGGTGAATACACCAAGTAGTACTCCTTTTATTTTTCCCTCTTTCACTTCCGGTTTGGCAGCTGGGCCAGCTTTTGGTTTGGGTATAGCTAACCCTTCGTTTTGGACAGTTTCCAATGATACTTTGTGGTACTCCAATGGTTTTTCGTTCGTGAAGTCAAATCATAAAATTGGCAATGCAAACGCATCGGGAATAGGAGGCAGCGCTAATTTTATATATGCGTTGGATGCCGCAACGGGGCAGGTATACAGCTACAACGGACTCGGCAATGCAACGCTTTTAACCACGATAACGAGTTATACCAACGGAGGCTTGGTGCAAGATCTTGTAGGCGACAATTTAGATAACTTTTATATTCTTGACCTTCAAACGCCGCAGGCACTGCGCTTACACAATTCTTCGGGTTCATTTGTATGTTCCTATTCTCTTTCTGGTATTTCTACAAGTACAGCTGTTGCCGAATCGTTCGCCATAGTTGGTAACACAGTTAACTTGCAAAGAGGAGCAGAGTATTACGTTGGTTTAATTTCCGGGGCTTCTATAAATTTTACCCAAACTGTAAACTCTTTAAATCCTGCGGTAGATTATGCGTCTTGCCCGGTTTCTAATTCTTTTACATCATCCATCAATTCCAGCGCCGGAACTTGTTTAAATACAACTTTAAATTTAACAGCAAATGCCGCTGAGAGTGGTGTGACTTATAGCTGGACGGGTTCTGGAATTGTTGGAGCAACTAATAGCGTAAGTGTGCAAATTAATTTGCCCGGAGTTTATTCCTGCACTTTGCAAAGTACAGGTTGCATTCCTAAAGCGTCCGTGAGCAGTTATACAGTTTATTTAACGCCGGTTATTTCTATTCTTGGAAACACAGTTGTTTGTTCAGGTAATTCAACTTCTTTAACCGTGGTTGGTGCAGTAAATTATACCTGGGCACCGGGTGGAAATACAGGTTCAGTACTAAGCTTTACGCCTTTGGGTTCTATTATTTATACAATAGCCGGAACGGGAACCAACAGTTGTGCAGGAACTACTACGGTGCAAATCATCGTGAACGCAAATCCAACTGTAAATGCCAATGCTTCGTCAACAGCAGTCTGTAGCGGTGCATCTACGTCGCTGTCGGCAACGGGTGCACTTACATTCACATGGAATCCCACTTTTTTGAATAGTAGTACAATTACAGTTTCACCTTCGGGCTCATCCACGTATACGGTTATCGGAAGAGATGTCAACGGTTGTGCGAGCAGCGCGACGGTTCCTGTTACCGTTAACTCCAATCCTGTAGTGGGCGCCGTTGCATCTCCTACAGTTATGTGTAATGGAAACACAACAACTCTTTCGGTTTCGGGAGCAATAAGTTACACTTGGTATCCCGTAAATAGTAGTTCACCCGTAATTACGCAATCGCCAGGAGTAACGAGTCAGTACACGGTAATAGGAACTGACGCTAACGGTTGTTCGGATGACGCAGTCGTTTCGGTCACGGTTAGCCCTAATCCGATTTTGGGCACTACGGCAGTTCCCGCCATTATGTGTAATGGAAGTACAACCACTCTTTCTGTATCTGGAGCGGCAAGTTACACATGGTATCCCGTAAATAGTAGTTCACCCGTAATTACACAATCGCCCGGAATAACCAGTCACTATACGGTTGCAGGAACTGACACTAACGGTTGTTCGAGTGACGCAGTTGTTTCGGTTTTGGTTAACCCTAATCCGATTTTGGGCACTACGGCAGTTCCTGCCATGATGTGTAATGGAAGTACAACCACTCTTTCGGTTTCGGGAGCAATAAGTTACACTTGGTATCCCGTAAATAGTACTTCACCCGTAATTACGCAATCGCCCGGAATAACGAGTCAGTATACGGTAGCAGGGGCTGACGCTAACGGTTGTTCGGGTGACGCAGTCGTTTCGGTTACGGTTAATCAGAATCCTATAGTAAGCACAACAGGCATACCCGGAGGGCTTTGCAGTGGGTCTGCGGGAAATTTAAATGTTTTTGGTGCCTTAAATTATACCTGGAATCCCGGAAATGCCAATGGTGCTGTATTTAATGTGAGCCCAGTAATAACAACTACTTATAATGTAACGGGTAGCGATGCCATGGGTTGTTCAGCAACAAGCTCAGTGGTTGTTAGCGTTACGGCCACTCCTGTTTTAGCTGCTTTTGCAAATCCAACTGTTATTTGTGTCGGAAGTATTTCTACTTTAAGTATAAGCGGTGCGGGAAGCTACACCTGGAGCACAGGATCAGTGATGGCTTCCAGTATAATAGTAGCCCCAGTACTTTCAAGCACATACAACGTAACAGGTGCCAATGGCATTTGTGCCTCCTCAACCTCGGTGAGTGTTTTGGTTAATCCTAACCCGACGTTAACAACCAGCAACTCACCCGGGAATATTTGCAGCGGTACTCAAAATACACTTAGTGTTTCAGGGGCGTTAAATTATACCTGGAATCCTGGAAGTCTTTCGGGTTCAACAGTTGTGGTTAGTCCAACGGTCACTACCGTTTATACCGTGACCGGAACTTACGCGACGGGTTGTAGCGCGTCTCTTACCACGCTATTGTCTGTCACACTCACACCAACTGTTACGGCCCTGTCTAATACAACAGCGCTTTGTGCCGGCAGATCCGCAACACTAAATGCCAACGGTGCCGCTGTATACAGCTGGAGCCCTGTAGGCAGTGCTAATCAAACATTGAGTGTATCGCCGCCAACGTCAATAATTTATACCGTTACAGGGTTCAATGGAATTTGCGTGAATAGTCAGAACTTAAGCATAACTGTATATACAAATCCGATAATAAGCGCTTCTGTAATTAATCCGACAATTTGTAGTGGCAAAACCACCAGCCTTAATGCGTCCGGCTCAGTCACTTATAATTGGCTACCTGGTAGCTTAAGTGGTTCTGTTGTTGCTGTAAGTCCGGGTAATACCACTCAGTATACGGTTACAGGTACTAACTTAACGGGGTGCAGTGCAACGGCAGCAATTAATGTGTCGGTGAGTCCTACGCCCACAGTTTCTGCGATTCCGACCCCTTCTTCCATGTGTGCGAATGCCACAGCTTATTGTTATGCTTTTGGTGCAACAACGTATTCTTGGTTGCCATCGCCATATACAGGATCCGTAATCATTTATGCGCCACCTGTAACTACAACATTTAGCGTGATCGGAACGGTAGGCGCGTGCACGAATATTGCTATTGTTGTATTGCTTGTTAACCCTGATCCCACGGTTACTATCGTTGCTTCTCCAACGGTAGTGTGTGTCAATCAAACATTAACTGTAACCGCGTCCGGGGCTAGTACGTATACTTTTGACTCCCCACCTTACACCAGCATCAGCCCAAATGCCGCAACGATTTCTTTTACAGCTTCTGGCTGGGTTCCTTTATTGGCGCCTGGTGCCAATAGTTACGGATGTGAAAATATAGGGGCCTTGTTTATTTATATTAACCCCCAGCCAACAATTACAGTAAGTTCGGCAGCGCCACTGTTTAATAACCTGTGTAGTGGAAATACAACAACACTTTCTACAAGTGGCTCCATTTCTTATACATGGCAACCCTTAGGTAATAGCAGCAACAGTGTGATAGTTACTCCGGGCACAACAACCGTCTATTCAGTTACATCAACAAATTCAGCAGGATGCGTTTCCCAAAACCCCGTTCTTTATACAGTGTCTGTCACACCCACCCCTACAATTTCAACAGCGTCTGCAAATTACACCGCTTGTGTATCGACTTCACTTGCTATTTCTGCCGGAGGTGCCGTAAACTATACCTGGAATCCTGGCGGCTTAACAGGATCTAATATTGTAATTTCTCCCGCTTCAAATGCCATTTATACGATTACGGGTGCGAATGGAAACTGTATAAGCACCAGAACGATCACTATTTCCACAAATGCTAATCCTACCGTAAACGTTACGCCTTTAACTGGGACTATTTGCAGCGGTGACGCTTTTACCCTAACTGCTATCGGTGCAAATACCTACACCTGGCTACCATCAAGCATCCTCGGGCAAAGTATCTCAGTGAGCCCATCGGTTACAAGTACTTATATGGTTTGGGGTACCAACGGCTTGGGCTGCACTGCCACTGCGGCAGGAACGGTGTTTGTTTTAAATGTACCTACTTTAAGCACAAGTGTTAGTCCGACAGCACAATGCGCGGGTTCTGTTTTTTCGTTGACTGCGACAGGAGCGTCGGGTTATGTATGGAACCCGGGCAATAACACAACGGCAGCAATAACTGTTACCCCGGTTGTAAATACACTCTATACTGTTACCGGATTCAATGGAATTTGTTCAGCGACACAAACGCTGAATGTGCAGGTAAATCCGCTGCCAGTTGTGTCCATGAATCCCACTGGGTCTATGAGTGTGTGTTCTGGCAATACGATTTCGTTATCCGGCAACGGAGCTACTACTTACACATGGAATCCAGGAAATCTGACAGGGACTAATGTGATCTTAAGTCCTCTTGCAAGTACTAATTATTCGGTAACAGGAAGTAATACTTTTTTGTGTAGCAATACACTCACTTTTGCTGTCAATGTTTTAAATAATCCTACTGTCGGCGTTTCCATTAGCAATTCAATGGTTTGTCTTGGTGAATCAATAACACTATCTGCCTTTGGAGCTAACACCTATACATGGAACGGTACGTTAACCGGCATCACTATTGTAGACACACCAACCAATATGCCATTCGCTAATTATCTCCTAACAGGAACGGATGCAAATGGATGCGTTGCTGCTACAATGCTGTTTGCAGTTAATGTGCAACAGTGTAATGGAATTGAGGCGCTAAACGAAATAACAAATAGTAGTTTCTTGTACCCCAATCCTAACAGTGGTAAATTTACGCTCAGTTTAACTTCAATTTCAGAAAGTACTTGCATCGAAGTTTATGATGCACTTGGACAATTTATTCTGCGCGAAAAGCCGACCGAACTCATTATAAATATAGATCTGCTGAATGAATTAAATGGAATATACTTCGTTATCGTAAGAGAAAACCTTGGAAAAATAAAGCAATTGAAAATGATTAAACAATAGCCTTCACAATTCTAAATATACATAGCAAAATTCAATTTATAAATTTACATCTTAAACAATCAGGTATTATGAGATCAATCTTACTCTTTTTTTTGCTCATGGGGGAAGTGATAGTACTTCACGCACAATATCCAAATCTTCAATGGGTAAGAGGCATGGGCGGTGCACCAGATGATATTAGCGAAGATATAGCAATAGATGGTTCGGGTAATTCATATATTACGGGCGGTTTTTCTAATAGCGGAGATTTTGATCCGGGAACCGGAGTTCACAATCTCACGAGTAATGGAAGATCAGATATTTTTATATCCAAACTTGACGCCAATGGCAATTTTGTCTTTGCAAAAGGAATTGGTGGCGTTTCAAGTGATGGGGCTGGTTCAATTATTTTGGATAATTAAGGAAATATTTGCGTTGCGGGATTTTTTAGGGGAACGGTTGATTTTGACCCGGGTGTTGGAGTTTTTAATCTTACATCCACAGGCAGCAATGCCATTTTTATTTTAAAATTGGATGCTGCAGGAAATTTTCTTTGGGCGAAAAGTATGGAAGGAACCAGTCCATTGTTATTCTGCACTTCTATTACTTCAGACTTGTCAGGAAATATTTATGCCACTGGAAATTTTAACGGAACAACAGATTTAGATCCGAGCCCCACTGTTTCTAATTTAGTATCTTTTGGCAATCAGGACATATTTGTTCTTAAGCTGGATATGAACGGTGATTTTATCTGGGCACAGAAGATGGGTGGCAGCGCTTCCGAATCCGGTGAGTCTTTAAAAATAGATGCTTCAGGCGCTGTATATGTTACAGGTTATTTCTCTGGCATGACTGATTTTGATCCGGGTGTCTCCACATCAAATTTAATATCAGCAGGCAATGACGATATTTTTCTATTAAAGTTAAATTCAAATGGCAGCCTTGCATGGGTTAAACAAATTGGAGGGACGTCTTTCGATTCAGGCAAATCAATTGCTCTCGATATAACCGGCAATGTTTATTTAACCGGTTCGTTTATTGGTAGTGTTGATTTTAACCATGGATCTGCTGTAAAAATATTTACATCACTCGGATCGACTGATATTTTTGTTTCAAAATTTGATTCTGAGGGTAATTTTATCTGGGCAAAACAAATGGGTGGAAATTCAGATGACGAGGGCTTTTATTTGTGTGTAGATGGATCAGGATCTACATATGTTACGGGTTCTTTTTTTACTACCTGTAATCTTGACCCGGGAGTTTCTAATTCGAATGTGACTTCTAATGGCCAGGTTGATATTTTTATCAGTAAGTTTGACCAGTCTGGAAATTTTGTTTGGGGTAAAGCTTTTGGAGGGATAAGGGTAGATGTAGGAAAAGCCATCGCAACTGATGGTATGGGTAATGTTCTTGTTACTGGTAGATTCGGCGGCACAGTAAATTTTGATCCGGGTACTGGTGTCACAAACTTAATATCCGCCGGTGGATCTGATGTTTTTGTGCAAAAATTATCAGATCCAAATCTGCTAGGTATTATGAATTACAAGTCGGAAAATGTAATTTTCATGTTTCCTAATCCTGCCAACGACAAAATTACCATTTTACTTGAAAATAATAGCCGGCCCGTTAGTTTGAAAACTATGAATATGGAAGGAAAAGTTATTATAGAAAAAACAAATCTGATTGAGCGTTCAATTGTACTCGACATATCAGAACAGGCAACCGGTATATATTTTGTTGAAATTCTTAAAAACGGCGAGATTATCAAAACTAAGTTTATTAAAAACTAGAACTTCTTGCTTCTTACTTCTTTGGCACAGGGTATTCACCTAAATCTTCACTAGGTGTTTACATAGTATCCACTGGGTATTTACCAGCGTTTTATTTTCTAATATTTTTACTACAACTTGATTATTAAGCTCTTATAATCTTTCTTGTTTTGTGTACTAGTAAAAATCCATAAAGACTTGACTAATTCTGCGCTCTGCCTTTAGCCACTTCAAATATTCCTGCGTTTAAAAGCACTATTTTTAATAGCTATGCAACTTACCCAACTCAGTGCTGAATTAAAAAACCAGGTCAGTATCGACCAGGCCTGGTACTATGGGATAGTGCCTTCAAAATTTGAAAATGGTACTTTACATGTTGCAGTAAGCGCCACTAAAAAAAGTACTGAACTCCAAAGCGAACTCGAGATCATCTTCGGAAAAAAAATAATTTTAGAAGCTGAGAGTCCTGAACTTTTAGAACAACTGCTTTTAAGCAACTACCCAAAAGCCAATAACCACGGACGTTTGGATGCTGCAACCACAGAAACATATCGGCTCAACGTCAACGACAATAATTTTTTAGAAACGCTTGTCAAAGAAGCAAAAGACCTGCACAGTTCCGACATTCACATTGAAACTTACAGCGAAAAATGCCGCATCCGTTTTCGCGTGGATGGTGTTTTAATCGACAGACACAAATTAAACAAGATCGAATACCCAACACTCATCAATAAAATTAAAATTGCTGCATCCTGCGATATTGCTGAGAAACGCATGCCGCAGGATGGCCGTATCCGGTTTAAATTCAACAATTCAAATTTAGATATTCGCGTTTCGATCCTACCGACTTTATACGGAGAAAAAATCGTGCTCCGTCTATTGGGAAGCGATGCCAGTCACATCCACATTGAGAAGTTGGGTTTCAACAAAGAAGAATTACAACGTTATGAGCTCGCGGTAAAAAAACCAAATGGCATCATCCTCATCAGTGGTCCTACCGGCTCGGGTAAAACAACCACCTTGTATGCTACCCTCAAAGTCATCAACAAACCCACCAACAATATTCTCACCATCGAAGATCCGATTGAATACACACTCGATGGCGTAAACCAGGTGCAGTTAAAAGAAGAAATTGGCTTGACATACACCGAAGCGTTGCGTACCTTCTTACGTCAGGATCCCGATGTGATCATGCTGGGTGAGATTCGCGACGCACAAACAGCCCAAATGGCCATTCGTGCAGCCCTCACAGGACACCTTGTTTTATCCACCATACATACCAACTCCGCCTGGGGAACTATTTCAAGACTGGTCGACATGGGCATAGCGCCTTACCTTCTGGCAAGTGTTATGAATTTGTCCGTGGCACAGCGACTCATCCGTATCTTATGTCCGCACTGTAAAAAAGAAACAGATTTCGATAAAAATGAATTACCCCAAAACTACAGGAAGCTCCAAATAGAAAAACAGTTTAAAGGCGTCGGTTGCAACCAGTGCTACTTTACTGGATATAAAGGCAGGAAGGCCATTTACGAGGTAATTAACATAACAAAAGAACTAGGAGAAAACATAAAACAAAACGTCACTGAGATCGACACTTATCTAAAAAAAAATAAGATTGATAAACTATCCGAAAATGCATTAAAATTATTTATGGCCGGCGAAACAAGTTTAGAAGAAGTGTACCCTTTTTTATTAAATGAATCGGGATAACTCACATTTCATAAATGCTGGTTAGTTTTAAACAATAGAAAACGAAACTGGGAAGCAATCCTGAAACTTCGGTAACTATTTCTAAGTGAAATTCGCGCCAAGAATGTGCCGGGTTTAGCTCTTTTCGGCCTCTTTCGCGCCGAAAATGCCGAAGCAGGGCAGCAAGCTTGAAGCTTGATGAGCTAGCTTGAGTGTGGAAGCCCGGAGCAGCCTGGTCCGAAGGAGGTGCCCAAATAAAAAATAAACTGGCATAGTGCCAAATCTAGAAACAAAAGTAACAGATGAAAGTAAAACAGATAATATTCTTATTTATATTTACATCGTATCTTGCAACTGCCCAAGACCGCTTCGATGTCCTCGATGAAAAACTCAACCAGTTGAGCAAAAGCTACGCAGGTATTAATGAGCAGGTAGATCTTTCTATGAGCGGAGCCTCTATACAAGAATACATACGCACAATTGGCGCTGCAAACAATATTAATGTAAATGTAGATCCAACACTCGACATCAGACTTTCAAATAATTTTAATAAGGTTACAGCCAGAGAAGTTTTTATCTTTTTATGCAAACGCTACGACTTGGATATTTTGTTTGTTGGACCTATTATCACTTTTGTTAAATATAATCCGCCGGCTGTGCCGGTTGTAGAGAAAAAAGTAACAGCAAAAAAATTGGATATCCACTATGAAACCACAGCTGACCTTTTAAGTTATGATCTCACTAACGATACCCTAAGCAAGGTAACACGGGAAATTACCATACAAAGTGGCAAAAACATAATTTACTCTCCGGTGCTTTCCAATAAAATGGTAAGTGGCTTCATGCAAAACAGCCCTTTTAATTCAGCTATTGAAAAACTGGCGTTTGCTAATGATATGAAAGTCAGTAAAACTCCTGACGGTTTTTACATCCTAGAGCAGAAACAAGTAACCACAAATCCCCAGGGAAATCAGGCGGCACAAAGCCCATTTGGAGCATTTGCCGAACCCCAGACTGATAAGAACAACAAAATTAAAATTGTGGATGGGCTTATTACAATGAATGTGGAAGCTATGCCAATAAACGAAATTGTAAACACAGTTTCAAAAGAACTCGGTAAAAGTTATTTTCTGTTTACCGATCTAAAAGGCAATGCTACGCTTAAAGTAGACGAAGCGCCTTATGAAGAATTTCTAAAATTATTATTCAACGGAACTGAATTTACTTTTAAAAAAGAAGGCTCCACCTATCTGTTCGGCGATCGCAACCTGGAAGGCCTGCGTCAAAGCAAGCTCATCACCTTAAAGAACCGCACCATAGAAAAGATGATAGACTTTATTCCCGCCGAATTAAAAAAAGGAATTGATCTGAAAATTTTCGAAGATCTCAATGGCCTTATTGTAAGTGGCTCTCAGCCCAAGATCAACGAGCTGGAAGCGTTTTTAAGACAAATAGATTTAGTTGTTCCCATGGTACACATCGAGATCATCATTGCCGACGTTAGAAAAAGCAATAGCCTATCTGCCGGAATCTCCGCAGGCATCGGTACCAACACTCCTAAAACGTCGGGTACACTTCTACCGGAGTACAATGTGTCTTTGAACTCAAACTCCATCAACAACCTAATCAGTGGTATTAACGGCCTTGGCATCATTAATCTCGGGGCGGTAACACCTAATTTTTACCTGAACCTAAAAGCTATGGAATCTAATGGGATTTTAAAGATCCGCTCAACACCTCAATTGGCAACGCTTAACGGACACGAAGCAAAATTAAGCATTGGTAAAACGGAGTATTACCTCGAAGTATCTAACAACGTCATTGGCTCACAAAATCCACAAAACATCATCACGCAAAATTACAAAGCCGTGAATGCAGATCTAGCAGTGACCATCGATCCGCAGATATCGGGCGATGAACAGATCACCATGACCATCAACGTTAAACAATCGAGCTTTACAGAACGCATTAGTCCCAGTGCTCCTCCGGGCACTATCAACCGCGATTTCCAGTCGCTCGTAAGAGTAAGAAATGGTGAGATGATCATGCTAGGCGGACTCGAAGAAAGTACGAACGACAAATCGGGTAGGGGATTACCACTGTTATCACGTCTTCCGGTCTTAAGATGGATATTTGGAAATAGCACCCGTACAAAATCAGAAAACAAGCTCACCATTTTTATTAAACCAACCGTAATTTATAACTAAGATGTTTTGGGACAAATGGATACCTGCTGGCTCCCTGATTAAATCAGAGGTGTGTGCTATGGAAGTCTGTTACAAAGAGAGCGGAACAATTTATTATTACACGCACTTAAAGAATAAAAACAAAAAACTGGAAATTGTAGCTACGGGTGTGTGTGCTGATTTTCTTACACTGCCACCCACCATCTCAAAAAATAAAATTCCTTTGGTGCTTATCATCAATGGCAAAGGGGTTATTATCAAAAAAATAACCTTAAGTGAAAATTCTGTTTCCGACACTGAAAAAATTGTCCGCCAGAATTTACCGGCCATACAGTTAGAAGATTTTTACGCACAAATCTTTAAACAGGAAAATAACGCGGCCTTTTTAACCCTGTGTAGGAAAGGGCAGTTGGATGCTTTACTCTCGGGAATAAAAACCGCGAAGCTTGAGTTAGGAGCTGTGTTCATAGGAACACCCGCCATTATTGGCCTTCAGCCCCTCTGGACAAATTTTAATACCATCCCCGCCAGTCTTCACAAAGTAGAACTCAGTAACAATGCCCTGGATGTAATCCTTAGCTCCGAGGATGCGAATGAGGAGACCGTTAAAATTGAAGAGCTAAGTTTCAGTAGCCACTACACATTAGGATTCGCAGGTGGACTAAGTTATTTAATGCGCCGGTTCCTTGCTGAAAATAGTTCTGCGAAACTCGACGCAATTAGCAGCGATCACCTTGAAAAAAACAAACTACGTTTCCTTGTTCTGCTTGCTGTAGGCATTGCATTTTTTGCCGCAGTAGCAAATGTGATATTTTACACGTCTTATTTCGACAAGAACAACAAATTAGAAACTGAATTGTCAGTTTACCAAGGCAAATACGATGAGATCAATCAATTGCTGACAGATTACCAGGACAATAAAGACCTTATAGAAAATGCAGGAATTTTAAACAGCAACAAGTTAAGCGAATATGCCGATCGGATCGGGAAGACCCTCCCCGACGAAGTGCTTTTAAGCGACCTATACTTTAACCCGAAGAACGAAGACCAGGAAAGTAACGACAGCCTGGTCACCTTCAGAAATAAAAAGCTGGTACTAAAAGGAAAGTGCGCTAAAAGTTTTATAGTGAACGAATGGATCAACGTTTTAAAAATGCAACGCTTTATAAAAGACGTAAGCCTCGAAAAATTTGTCTACAATAATCAGGGCCTGCTGCCAAATTTTGAAATTCAACTCGTTACAGAATAATGCTGGAAAAACTGAATTATAAGAAAAAATGTTACCTGCTGTTTACCGGCCTGCTGCTGTTTTTTGTGCTGGGTTACCGCTTAAGTTTCGCTGACACATTCATCTTACAAACTGAAATTGAAGTGAAGGAACAAAAGCTACAATGGCTAAAAGACAAAGAAAAAGAATTACCTGCACTGAAAGCAAAAATGGATGAATTCGAAAAAGCCTACGCAAAAGGAGATTCAACCGCAGTTCGCGATAAATTAACAGCATACATTTCCGATTTTGCTGAAAAAAATAACTGTCTGGTGACTGAAATTCCTGTCAACTCTTCATTTAAAAACGACAAGCTGCAGGTGCAAACCAATACATTCACCATCAAAGGAAATTTTTACAACCTGCTTGGCCTCTTACATAAAATGGAAAACGAATACAAGTACATTTCAAAGATCATGTCAGCCCGATTCTTTTCTGTAAATGATCTCCAGACAAAAAAAAGAAATCTTTATCTAACCCTTATCACACAAACCTTCGAACAAAAAAAATAAGTATGAAAAAAATTATTTTCTCTATAGTATTCCTGATTGCGCTCGCCTGGGGCTGTAAAAAAGACTTTGTGGTGGCGGACATCAGTAAAAAAACCGTCAAAGTGAATGCTCCTGCCAACAACACAACCACAACGATTAACCTCGTTACCTTCTGGTGGGACGCTGTTGATGGGGCAGAACAATATAACCTCCAACTGGTAAAACCTGATTTCGCAAACACAGTGCAATTGCTTTTGGACACAAACGTGACGCTCACCAAATTTAATTTTTCATTAAAACCCGGCAATTATCAATGGAGGATCCGCGCAAGCAACGCAGGGCATACAACCACCTATCAGGTTTTTAATTTAAAGATCGACACCACTTCTAACCTTTCTGATCAACTCGTAAATCGCATCAGTCCGGCTAACGGAGCAGTAACAGGCAACACCGTTGTAACCTTTAACTGGAGTGCATTGACCGTTGCAAAAAAATACCGCTTGCAAATTAACGAAGGTCTTATTTTAGATACCACCCTCATTGGAAAAACGTCATTAATATATTCCTTACCGGCAGCAAAAGGCAATCTAACGCCTTACACCTGGAATGTAAAAGCTATTAACGACGCAAGCGAATCGCAGTTTAATGTTGCATCCTTCACCGTCACCATAGATCGCAAGGGCCCTTCTGTACCTGCATTAACCTTTCCCATAGCCGTAAACGGCACCATGAAAGGCGCCGATACTTTAAAATGGACCCGTGCCACAGATACAAAATACGACAGCGTCTATGTGGCCGAAGATTCTTTGTTCCTTATAAATCCAAACCAGTTAAGAACCGATGTCAATTCCCTGGAAGTTTCTGAGTTTGGTCTGCCTCCAAATGTTTTGGGCACTTTTTACTGGTGGAAAGTCCGTTCCTTTGATCTTTACGGGAATCCATCCGGCTACAGTTACAGACGGAAATTTACTATTACGCCCTAAGATGCTTAAAAATAAAAAAGCGATATACCTCTTAATTCCTTTAAATCTCTTCATCTGGGGGTTCTTTATATACCGTTTTTATTCCGCTTTTTCTGAAACAGACCAGCCGATAACAAAATCAGAGACGCGCATTGCAAAAGCATTTGAATTAAAAGATACTCTAACCTACAAATTGCTTTTAGATTACAAAGACCCATTCCTCAAAGAACAACTCCACACCGAATCCAATTTCGCAGCCTCTCAGGCAGAACCCAAAACTAAAAAACAATCACCAGCGAAAGAACCTGTGATAATAATTCCGAAACAACTCCCCGACATTAAATACCTCGGCCTGATAAAAAACAATACCAGCGGCCAATCAACGGCCCTGGTCTCAGTAAATGGCCAGTCAAAACTCATAAAACAAAACGAATCCATAGATGGAATAGTCTTCAAAAGCTTCAGCAAAGACAGCCTCGTTGCCAAATGGGGCAAAGAACGCATCGTGGCAAGGAAATAGTGATTTTCTGAAGGAGGCTGAGCTTTTCGAAGCCAGCCTACCAGCCCTGAATAGATTATTTTGCAATTAGTTAACTCAGTGTTTTCATTGTGGCCATGCTCGGAGTTAGAATGCAGAGTATCAGTCGGCGCGGAGACCCCTGGCCGAGAGTGCCCTGCGTCAAACTATTTCAGCCAAAAACCCTTCCCTCATCCCAAATACCCCTTCAATCAATCCATGTTTTGGGTCCACTTAATTACCTTAATTTTATAGGATGAAAAAACTTTTACTCCTTTTTATCTTTCCTTTTGTTCTTTCTGCCCAGGCTCCCTATAAAAAAATACGCGTTTTATTTTTAGGCAACAGTTATACCTACGTAAATAATTTACCGCAGTTGGTGAAAGACCTTGCTTTGGCAAAAGGCGATACGCTGGTTTACGATAGTTATTCGCCGGGAGGATATACTTTTAATAACCATTCCGTAGATGCAACGAGTCTCGCAAAGATCAGCTTAGGCAATTGGGATTATGTTATTCTTCAGGCCCAAAGCCAGGAGCCGTCTTTTCCGCCCACACAGGTAAGTTCTCAAACTTTGCCGTATGCCATTAAACTGGATACACTCATTAAACATTACAATCCCTGCGCACACACGGTGTTTTACGAAACATGGGGACGAAAGTACGGCGACCAGTCCAACTGCGCCGGGTATCCACCTTTGTGTACCTATGTGGGTATGCAGAACCGTTTGCGGGAATCTTACAAATTATTTGCCGATACAACACACGGTCTTATGGCTCCTGTTGGAGAAGCCTTCCGCCTCGCGATTGCTACAAACACTGTGCTGGAGCTTTATCAATCCGATCAAAGTCATCCTTCTATGGACGGTTCCTACCTGGCCGCTGCGGTATTTTATGAAACACTTTTTCAAAAAACAGTGCTCACGAGTACTTATAATCCGGGCATTGCCACAGGTACGGTTTCTTTTCTAAATCAGGTCGCGCACCAATTGGTAACCGATAGCGCCGTTATCACCAATATTCCCAAATACTTCGCCAAAGCTTCTTTCACCAGCACTTCAACCAGTTCTGCCAGTTTTCAATTTATATCCGGCACACAGGCCTTCACGCATCAATGGCATTTTGGCGATGGTACTTCTGCACAGGGTTTTGATCCCTTCCACACTTATTTGCAAAGTGGAACCTACACTGTAACGCTGGTTATTTTTAACGAGCGGGGTTGCCCTGTGGATTCTACAGTAAAAACAGTGCAGGTCGCCTTAGCCACCGGAATAGCGGAGCAGGGGAGGTCGTCTGTTACTCTTTACCCGAATCCATGTACATCCTACCTGGTAATCAACGCTGGTGCAGCTTTTGAGAACAATGGATCAGTCTTAGAACTGATTACTCCACTGGGACAGATAATCCGCTCTGGTGTGTTTACAGGAACTCTCAACACAGAATCCTTGCCAAATGGCCTCTATTATATTAAAATTTCCAACGCTATGGCACAAACCAATTCTTGTTTTGTAAAATAGTCGCGCTCAGCAAGTGGATTTATCATCTTTTAAGGTCATAGTTCCTCAGATATTATATTGTTGATTTTTGCAGAGATAGCTTAAGTTCAGACGTACACTACTTAGTGTCTGTCCGAAAACTAGGTGTTTGGATGGAAAAATTCTGTTTCGAGGCGTGTTAAAAAAAATGATTGTGAGGTTTACTGGGGTAAATGAGCGATTATTTTTTTTGACACAACGACGAAAATGGAGTTTTCGTCCAAACACTACTTAGTGTCTGTCCGAAAACTAGGTGTTTGGATGGAAAAATTCAGTTTCGAGGCGTGTTAAAAAAAATGATTGTGAGGTTTACTGGGGTAAATGAGCGATTATTTTTTTTGACACAACGACGAAAACGGAGTTTTCGGCCAAACACTATTTAGGCATAAAGAAGACAATTGGATCAATTGGAAAGTTGAGGAAGTTTAAATCTAATGAAGAGATTTCTGTGTTCGGCCTCATAAAATTTTCCTAGGGGAGTTTTATGAAAGCCTTGACTCCCGTCCGACTAAATGTCGTTCGGGCGGGTTTGGTTCTTTTCGTTAAGGAAAAGAACGAGCAGTATTTTGGGAGATATTAATGCGAGCGAAAAATGGCTCTTGTAAGCCGAAAGCTATCGGGACGAGACATAATCCAACAAAAAAACAATAAATATCTACCATATGAAAAACGAATAGTATTTTTATACTTTACAAAGTGTAAGTACCTATTTGACCAAACTATGATAAGGAAAATTGCGTTTTTAATTTCCGCTTTACTTCTGTTTTCCTACCCGTTCGCCGCACAGGAAACAGTCTTAAACAGTAAGCTTTTAAAGGCAGACAAGCTCTTTATTAACCGTCACTACGAACAAGCCGTTGAAGTCTATTTAAAATACCTCGAAAAATACCCCAAAGATTATTACGCCGAACGTCAGGCTGCCCTTTGCTACAACAAGCTCAATAAACCCGACGATGCCATTGATCACTGGCCTTTGGTGGTGGAAAGCAGCGATGCTACGGAAAAAGACTACCTGGAATATGGAAAATCTCTGCTCGCAAATAACCGAATTCCAGAAGCAAAAAAAATCTTCAAAGTCTTAAATAAAAGTGCTGACAGATCAATGGCCGCCTGGGGAAAGATGTACACCAATCCTGCGGCCTTATACATCGATTCTGGTTCAGTAAGAGTAGTGGAGGTAAAGGGAATAAACAGCGAGCTTCCAGAGTCCAGTCCTATTTTTTTTAAGGAAAGAATGTATTACGTTTCTGATATGATGAGATCGCCACGGACATTTTACACACTTAACGATGAGGAAACGCAGCACATTGGCGGCGCGCTTAAAAAGGATTCTCTTAATCTTTTTCCGAGCATCTTTATTGAAAAGCTTCATCAGCTTCCTATCAGCGGGCCTTTTTGTTTTTCTCCCGATGGCGGCACCTTGTATTTTACACGCGCAGTGTCCAGTCGTGAAATGAAAACAAAAAGTTCAGAAACGTATTTCAAATTTCAGATTTATACCCTTAACATGAGTACGATTGATAATCTTCAGCCTGAAATAAAACCCTTCCGTTACAATACACCCGATCATGACTTTATGCACCCCACCATTAGTAAAGATGGAAAACATTTGTTCTTCGCCAGCGATATGAAAGGCTCTGCTGGAGGTAAAGATATTTTTATGTGTGAATGGACCAGCAACGGCTGGGCGGCTCCGGTAAATGCAGGTGCCCAGGTGAACAGCCCGGGTAACGAAATATTTCCAAGTTTTACAGAGGATAACATTCTTTATTTTTCGAGTGACCACATTCCTGGATTGGGAGGATTGGATATTTTTTTCGCACCATTATCGCTCACTAAAGAAAAAGTGTTTGACAACGCAGAAAATGCCGGAGCTACAATGAACAGCCGTTTTGACGACTTCGGTGTTTTTATCTACAAAGACGGTAAATGTGGTTATCTTACCAGCAACCGCAAAAATAATACAGACGATGACATCTACTATTTTTATGAAATAAAGTAGAGTTCAAAAAAAATTGGCCCAAAATTACTATGGAATACCCGTCAAGTTCATATAATGATTATTGAAATTGATTATGGGCATTCAGCTACGTCTAGGTTCGGGGGGCTACTACGATTTGATTTAGGAACTGCAAAGCATTAGCCAGCTTGTGCCATGTGAATTTTCTCACATTTGGGTCATGCATTTAGGGCTAATGCAAAAAATTCAGGTTGAGGGCAAAAGTCCGGTGGGCTTTTGAGGCAGGTCTATCAATAGCTTCGCCTTCACTTTTTATTTCTTTTGGCTCCGAAATTCCTTCGGGGGCAAAAGAAAGTGGAAAAAGTTTGGAGATTTTTGTACGACGGAAAAAATAGTGGCTTAGATACAATTAGGATTTTCAATATTGATTAAATAAAATATATTTTAATCATTAAACTAGAATCGCAAGCGCGATAATAAAACACCAAAGCGCAATACTGGCAATACCAAGTGCAATATCAACAATGGCTTTTTTCTCAGCACCATAAAGGTCAGGATTCATGCGTACCCTCGTCAACTGAATATATCCCGTGATAACAGCAATAATACCGCCAACAATTACAAGCGGGTAAAAGCCAAGGATTCCGAACACCAGACCTACCGTAGCCAGCTTTGTATTTTTCTTAACATATCTTTGTCTTGTGCCGCCATTAGTAGTCGCCGGAGCCGGTTTGTAAGCCGGTTCAGCAACCTTAACCACCTCTTTGGTGCCATTGGCATATTTGATCATAAAAAGATCTGTCTTGTTGGTAATGTAGGAGGGACCATCGGGCATGTCACACCTTTTGTATTTCAACTGGGCGCTGCTTACTTCAGAAAGTTTTACTCTGATTTCTGAGCCGTCTTTGTAAACGAGCACATCACAACTGTCTTCATGGGTAGATAGAATGCAAGGTTTTCTCTCCGAATCTACAAAATTGAGTGCATTAGAAGCTGTCGCATTGAGTTCTGATGAATTGACGGACTCGTTTCCTTTGGAAAGATTTTCCTGATTAGAAGGGATGGATTTTACAGGAGTTTTTTCTTTCGCCACCGGAGTTTCCGACCGCTTGTGTTTCCACGAAATAAAATAGCCCTTTTGGTAATGACGTTTTTGCACCGTACACGAAAACAAAATAAGCAGTGGTAACAGAAGGAGCAGTTTTTTAAAATTCATGTGTATTGAATTTATCTGGGTTATTATTCTTAAATTACTTATAAGTTTTATTCTGGTTTAAATTCCTGCGAATAGAAGAAAAATAAACAGCACCATGGCGTAGATTCCCAGTATGACCGTTCCAAAGATGAACCCGGGAATTGCCATACCTCTTCCTTTGTAAATATCGGGCTGCGCCCTGATTCGGTTTAGAGCGGTCTTGCCGCTTACAACTGCCACAAGCGCAGCTATTAAGGGAAGTATAAAAACAAGACCAGTTGAAAGTAAACCGAAAACAAGAGCCATTAATGCTATATAAGCAACTACAATTGCAAGAATTCCAAAAACGAGCGCCGCAATAGCAGCGGGATGCGTTTGCCGTTTGTATCTATTTGCTTGCTTATAAGTAGATCCCTGACCAGTGCTGGCGGGCGTTTGGAGCTGTTGCGGTGGTGCTTCAGATTTGATAACTTCCCGGGTACCATTAGAATACTTGATCATAAAGAGCTCTGTCTTTCGGCTAATGTACGTAGGACCCTCAGGCGTGTCGCAGCGCTTGTACTTAATCTCATTGGTTCCTACTTCAAGTACTGTCCCTTTGATTTCAGATCCGTCTTTATATACCAAAACATCGCAGGTATCTCCCGGCGCAGGTAAAAGCCTATTGCCTTTCTTTAATTCCACTGGAGATAACCCTTGATTTGACGATGCTGATAACTCTTGTCTTTCTATAGGCGCTGCCTCCGCAACTGGTGTTTCAGAGGGAGCCGAAACTTTACTTACAGGCTTGCTTTTTTTAACAGCAACGGCAACTTGCTCTTTTTTAGAAGTTTTGTTATACCAGTCTACATAAAAGCCATTCTGATATTTTCGTTTTTGTACGCTGCAAGAGAATAGAAGTAATAAAGGGAGAACTAAGAGGAATTTTTTCATTGGGCAAATTTAATATTTAAATCCATAAGGAATTGGGAGTAGCGTTTAAATAGCATGCACACAAAAGAGTTATTAGAAGCAAAACCCTACTGCAAATCCAGTCCATACATACACGTTAAAAGCATCATTCACAGCTTTTACTTCAACGTTGGTAATCGGATCGATGATCTTTGTATCTGCTATATCGTTCTTAAATCCAACCGAAGCAAACATATTAATCATGATGCGGGATTTGGTTCTGAAAATGAGCCCGTTAGTAATGGTAACACAATAACGCGACAAAGTGCCTGTTTTCTCAATCGTTATAGGATTGTAAAAATTATTTCGGGGATCTCTGTAAGTGTAACTTTGCGTATAGCCATACTGCATGTACCGAAATGTTGGGCCTATGTAATAATTTACAGGAAATTTCAGCGAAGGATAATAGTTGATTCCAAGACCAACCTCGAATAACTTCCGGTCTAAATTTAGTCTCGCACCGCTGTTGTTGAAATAAACCGACTGGGTTACGCTAGGTTTATCAAGTCCGATAGCTACAGGAATAATGATATTAAAATTGCTTTTCAGGAAATCTTTTTGATAAATAAGACTGATCTCGGTATTTAAAAAACTAAAGAAGTTCATGGAAACACTTTCTGAATACTTGTAATATTTCAGGGAGTCTGGTCTTGTCATACCTGCATAAGGCGTGGGTCGTGTTGCAGGTTGATAAGGAAATGCGGCTGCGGGTAGCGGAGCAGGTGCAATATTTATAACTTCATGCTGCCCGTTTTCGTAAATAATAAGGCTCACCTCAGTTTTACTCACTACGTAAGTTGGACCGGTCAAGTTGTTTTGCAATTTGTATTTGACCTCCTCGGGAGAAATCTCCGTTATTTTAACCAGTAATTTGGTATTGTCCTTTTTAAAAAGCTGATCCTGGGCTTTAAAGAAGCCGGTGATGCTTACAAATACTAAAATAAACAGAATTTTTTTCATATGGATGGTGGGTTTAAAGTAAAGATAATCATTTCCTGACAAATCACTAAAATGGAGCAATAGATTCCTTTGACAAATGTCAAAAAGAAAACGCAACTCACCTTATTATTATTGCATAGGCAACGTGAAAAAGAAATGGTAAATAGATAAATTTGTATCTTCTTTATCTCTAATTTTAGAACCATGATGAAACGTTTTTTAAATTTCTTTCTTCAAGGTTTAATCTTGTTTATTCCTTTAATCATTACCGGGTTTATACTGCTGATCCTGTTTAACAAGGTCTCCGAAATATTTGCGTTTATTGGGTTTTACAAGTATCCCATCCTGAATTTGATCCTGGGACTTTTAGGTACCCTGGGGGTCATTCTTTTGCTGGGCATCATGGCATCCTCTTTTGTACTTAAGCAGATCTTCAGTTTTTTTGAAGACAAGTTGGAGCATGCTCCTTTTATCAGGCATATTTATTCTCCGGTAAAAGATTTCACCAATGCTTTTGTGGGGAATAAGAAAAAATTCAATAAACCCGTGCTGGTGCTTACCAACCCTGCGGCTCAAATTCATGAGATCGGGTTTATTACACAGGAAAACCTCATTGACTTTAACATCCACGATAAGGTAGCAGTCTATCTCCCGTTTTCATATTCTCTTTCCGGCAAGCTCATAATAGTGCCCCGGGAAAACGTTAAACCTTTGGAAGCAGATGCCTCCGATGCCATGAAGTTTGTGGTAAGCGGTGGAGTTACCGATGTTGATTGATTTTCTCCGCTGGTGTAAATACTGTTGCAGCCCGGATTAACTTTTTTAAATTTGAAGTTTAATTTTTTAAATGGCAGAAATTCTCAGGATCAACAATGTATCAAAACGGTATGGAAGCTATGTCGCACTGAATGACATCTCCTTGTCTGTCTCCGAAAAATCTGTTTTTGGTCTGCTGGGACCAAATGGAGCTGGTAAAACTTCACTTATCCGCATAATTAACCAGATTACCGGTCCCGATGCGGGTGAGATTATTTTTAAAGGACAAAAACTAAGGCAGGATCACGTAGAGCAAATTGGCTACCTGCCTGAACAACCCGGCCTCTATAAAAAAATGACCGTGGGCGACCAGGTGCTTTATCTCGCTAGATTGAAAGGACTAAGCCGGAATGAGGCCAAAAAGCGCATCAACTACTGGTTTGCAAAATTCGAAATGGAGTCGTGGGGCAAGAAAAAAGTTGAAGAGCTCAGTAAAGGGATGCAGCAAAAAGTGCAGTTTATCGTCACGGTTATTCACGAACCTGAACTCTTAATATTGGATGAGCCTTTCAGCGGCTTTGATCCTATTAACGCCCGGCTCATTAAAAATGAGATTCTTGATCTCCAGAAAAAAGGAGCAACCGTTATTTTTTCGACTCATAATATGGAGAGTGTGGAAGAACTCTGTGATACCATTGCACTGATAAATAAATCGCAAAAAATACTGGACGGTCCTGTAAAACAGATTCGTCAGGCTTACAGGAGCAATACCTACAAGATTAGTTTTAAGGGTAATGCGATCGGTTTCACACATGCACTCTGGACGGGTGCCGAAATTCTTGAAAAAGTAATTGAAGATGGCATTAATACGTTCACATTAAAAGCAAGTCCTTCGGTTACCAGTAATCAGATTCTGGCGGCGGCGATTGCTAATTGCGAGGTGCTGTCCTTCAACGAGCAGGTACCGAGTATGAACGATATTTTTATTATGAAAGTGAACGAAGGAAATGAAGTCGTAGGAACAAAGAGCAGTTTTACGGAGTAGTCAATGGTCAACAGTTTATAGTTAATAGTTTGTACAATAGTTTATAGACGATAGTCAAGGGTTAATTGTTAGGGGCTTCCTATCAACTATTGACTCAAAAAAAGAGATTTAAAAAAATGAGCAAATTAGGATTAATCATAGGGCGGGAATTAAAGTCAAAATTGTATAATAAAACATTTATTATCATGACCATTCTGGCACCCCTTTTAATTACAGGGTTTATAGGGTTCATTGTAAAGATGTCGAGTTCTGAAAAAACGGAGCAGAAAGTCTTGGTAATTGATGAAAGCCAGCTTTTTCGCGACAAGCTGAGTGGAAATGATTACATCTCCATAAATTATACGAACGAAGAATTAGGTAAGTCGGTAGAAGAGTTTTACAAAAAGGGTTTTACCTGTTTGTTATGGATTTCACCCACAATTATTGAAGGAGGCGCTGGAGCGGTAAAATTGTATTATAAAAAATCGCCGGGCTTTGGGTTTCAAACTTATATGAAGGATCAGTTAGAGCGCATCATTTATGAAAATAAGTTGCGCGCTAACAATATTGATCCCAACATCATTCACAATTCAAAACAGAACGTGCGACTTATTTTAGAAAAAGTTGACGATGTTGGTAAGGCGCAGGAGCAAAACAGCTTTGGATTGATTGGATTTCTTTCTGGAGCGCTTATGTTCATTTTCATTCTTATGTACGGCATGATGGTCTTCAGAAGTGTGATGGAAGAAAAAACAAGCAGGATTGTAGAAGTAATTGTTTCATCTGTGAAGCCATTTGAATTGATGCTCGGGAAGATTCTGGGTGTGGCCATTTTAGGGGTTATTCAGTTTATCATGATGGGACTGATCACGTTTGGACTTAGCGCCCTCTTATCTGTAGTTTTTTTAAAAGACGCTACCGCACAGCTAAAAGATTTTCAGGCGCAGCAGGAAATGGTTAAGAAGAACGGCACCAATGTGAACCTTAGCAAGCTCGAAAAATTTGATGATAAACTTGAATTATTCGATACGCTTCAAAAGATCGAGAAGATCAATTTCACGCAGGTCTTCGTTTGCTTCTTCCTTTATTTTATCCTTGGCTATTTATTTTATAGCGCCATCATGGCCGCCATTGGCAGCGCCGTAGATTCCGAATCGGATTCACAGCAGTTTATAACGCCCGTCATGATTCCACTCATGGCGGGGTATTTTATTGCCGTGAAAACCATCGCTGATCCTGATTCCTCCATTGTGTTTTGGGGCTCCATTATCCCCTTTACGTCACCCATCGTCATGTTGTCGCGCATTACAAATGGCGTTCCTATGTGGGAACTTGTTCTTTCCCTTACTATCCTTTTTCTTTCTTTCGTTTTAATGACCTGGGTAGCCGGTAGAATCTATCGCACCGGCATCTTAATGTATGGCAAAAAGACCAGCTGGCGGGAACTTGGAAAATGGTTGTTCTACAAATAAAGAAGCTATTCCTACTCTTAGTTTTAAAACCTCGTCACGCAGAGTTCAGTTGTTTGTTTTTTCACCCCTTATCCCTTGTATAATTAAGTCGGGTGGAACCGGTTACTAGTTTTTTGTTATATTTGGTCGTATATCATGATGTCAGACTTTGAAAAAAAACGTCGCAATACTCTTATTCATTTTCTGTTTTGCCTGTCAGACTTTAAAATCTCAGGTTAACTATAGCAGCGCTGCGGTTTACGGATTACGGAAAGTCATTCCTGCTTATACAGGTTCGGCTATCCAGATTAGAAGGACCTGTGACAATGCAACGGTTAATATAGGCTTTACATCCTGCGGAGATCTAGATACGGTTGCTCTTAAAAAATTCGTCGTAGCTTCCAATCCTTTAAGCGCCATTGTGAATACGGCGTCTGCTGCCTATTCGCTTCGCAGATTATCCTGCACCTATGGCGGATCTGCCATTCAGGTGCGCAGAAGCAGTGACAATACTTTGTCCAATATCGGGTTTACAGCGGCAGGTGACCTTGACACCGCAGCATTAAAAATATTTGTAGGGGCTGGTAACGGCTTTGTTGCCACCTGGTACGATCAAAGCGGCAGTTCATTAAACGTAACTCAGGGCACCAATGCCAGGCAGCCGCGAATTGTTACCGCTGGAGTAGTCGAACGAAAAAGCGCGATGCCGGCTATTCGTTTTATTTCAGCCAATTCATCTTCACTTTCTTTAAATGCGCCGCTGATGACAGACAGGGTCAGCGTGAACGTTGTGGCTTCTGTAAATTCAGCTTCCATTCGTAACGCCATTGTTGACCTGGGTGCGGTTACAGGCTCTTACCCTGATTTTACGATCGAAGCAAATACATGGTCTACTGCGGGCAACCGCTGGGGATTATACGCTAATAATAATTCATTAGATGCGGCGGCAGTTACAAGCACTTTATTAACAGTAATTACTGTTACAGCTATTAATACTTTTACTTCGACTGCACCTGTGGTAACAAATACCGGTTATTACGTGAATGGAATTTTATACGCATTAAATTGCAGAAGTTGTCTTACAAACAACTATCCATCTTCCTGGCCTAACGGCATGAGCATTGGGAATTTTAATGGAAATTTTGCAGCACATCTGAATGGGTACCTCAATGAACTGATTATTTTTCCGGTTGCTATTTCGGGTAACGAAAGACAGTACATTGAATGGAGCCAGGCGGAATACTATGGCATCAGCGGACCTGTTTTAACTGCCTTGCCAGCAACTCCGCAAAGTGGCTACATTTTAACGTGGTACGATCAAAGTGGATTTGGATTCAATGCAAGTCCTACCGTTACAGCCACCCAGCCTATTATTGTGACTACAGGATCGATCGAAAAAAACGGGACGATTCCGGCCATAAGATTTAATGCTTCGCAAATAGGCCTTGTAGCGGGTTTACCGGTTTCAGCGTATCCCATTTCAATTTCTGCGATAGCCAATACTTCCGGTGCTTCCACAAATGGAGCTTTTGTGAAGTTGGGCGGCATTGACAATGTGAATAACACTACCGCTGGAATTGGTATTGGAGTAGGAGCAAACAACAGCACTTTTGATAACAGCGGAACTTCGGTGGTTGGATTGAAGGAATGGGTCACATGGGCTGCTTCCAATCCTGTAGTTACTTACCCTTCTACACCTTTTGCAATTGAAGCTGTGCACCAAAATGCCGCCGGAGGAAGTGGTTTTACCGCCTACCTGAATGGTACAACAGTCTCTTTGAACAACGCCACAAGTGGAGTAGGTGCAACCATCACGGGTAGTTTGTACGTGGGAGGTTACCGAAATCAAACCGATCGTTTTCCGGTAGTAAAAGAATCAGAAGTAACAATTTTTGGTTCTGCTTTAAATGCTACAAGACGAAGATTGCTGGAGGCCAATCAGGCTGCCTATTACGCTATAACTGTTACGGGAAATAAATATACTCCACCAGCTGCTACCGCTTACCAACGTTATGTTTTAGGGATTGGTCGCGAGAGTGCAGCGGATAGTGTGGCTGGCACACGCGCCTCTATCGGCATGGGGTTTACCGTTAGTACCAATGCGTCGGCTTTCTTGAAGGACAATGGCGATTATCTAACTGCCGGAATAAATTGCCCCATTACAGCCACCACCAGCACATCCTTTATTACTGCTCCGGTCTTGCAACGCTGGGACAACGACTGGTATATAAATAAAACAGACGTAAGTTCTAACAATGGCACACTCACCGTTTATTTTTCTTTTAGTGATTATCAAGTAACGATACTTCCTGGTGTAGCTGTGAACTACCGCCTGCTTGCAAGAATATCAACAGCTTCTAATTTTAGCGTGGTGGCTTCCGCTGTGGCAAGTGTTTCGGGCGATCGTGTGTATTTTAATTTAGATGCTTCTGCCATAGCTAACACAGGTTATTATACAATTGGAACCATAGATCCTTCTTCAAGTCCGCTGCCCGTGGAGTTGGTTGAATTTAAAGGAACTTGTAAGGGAGATGCTATTCTGCTTTCGTGGACTACCGCGACGGAAAGAAACAATGATTATTTTTTAGTAGAGCGCAGCACAGATGGTGAAAGCTGGACAGGTCTCCCTCGCATTTCCGGAGCCGGAACGAGCCCATATTCAAAAGAGTATTCTTTCACAGATCCTACTGTTTCAGAACAGACTTTGTATTACAAACTTAGTCAGGTAGATTACGACGGAAAGAAGGAAATATTTAAAACGATTGATATTGTGTGTAATTCTTTCGAAGATAAAATGACTGTCTATCCCAATCCTGCATCAAAAGAAATAACGCTTCAATTTAACCTTTCAAAAAACTATGGTAAAGGACTTCTTAAAATTATTGACAGTTACGGGAGAGTATGTCTACAACAAACTACCGATCTTTCAAAAGGTTCCAGCTCGCTTTTAATGTCTTTGAATTTGTCACCAGGAACTTACTGCGTTCTTGTTTCTTCAGAAAATTTGGTCCTTCCGGCGCGTAAACTTATAATAAATTAGTTGGCCACATTTGAGTGAGTTTGTTCAGAAGGTGTTCCCAGTCGAAGTATGACGTTCCCCACCTAACTTACAATTTTAAAATTAAAAGCCCCGGTTTGTTTTGCACCGTAAACCCTTAACCAGATGGGAAGTGTTGCTTCTGTGGCTCTTGCGGCTGTTATGTCTCCGAGGTCAAGCACTGATTCTTTTTTCCATCCGAATTCAGTTAACAAACTCATAACTTTTTCTTTTGCGGCTGTATCATTCCCGCACATATAATTTATATGCTCGCCGTTTGCAATCAATGCCGGATTGAGCATTAACCCATTCCACATTGTATTTAAAGTCTTTACAACTTTTGTATCCGGAAATAACCTTTGAAGCTCTTCTCCCAAAGAATTTGTATTGCTAAGTTCTGGAATTAAAGAAGGGGGCATGCCTTTACTGAAATCCAAAGGGTTCGAAATATCGATAAGAACCTTTCCGTTTAAATTCTCCCCACTTGCCGCTTTTATAACATCAACTGTATTCGCCCCTTTAGAAACGTTAATGATCATTTCTCCAAAAGCAGCTGCCTCTTTAAACGTGGCTAATTTTACTTTCGGATTCTTCGCCAGAAAACTTTTAAAACCTGCATCACCTTCTTTTTCAAGTGTTGTGCTCACATTTCTTGTTCCCACAGTTACCTCGTGACCGAGTTCTGTTAATCTTGAAGCGAAGGCCTTGCCAACACCACCTGTACCTAAAACTGCTATTTTCATCTCGAACTGATTTTAATACTGTAAAAATTATAGTTTCAAAAGTAGAGATAGTAAAATGTATATGCAATAACTGTCAAAGTAGACAGTATAAAAATAATTTATAAAACTGCATTTACGTGTTGGGGAATTTCTTTACTTTACGGCATGTCACAACACAAAATAGAATTTAACACAGCTTTATCAGTTGTTATTGCCAATATGATAGGCACGGGAGTGTTTACCAGTCTTGGTTTCCAGGTGGCGGGCATGAGTTCTATTTTTTCTATTTTATTTTTATGGGTATTGGGAGGAATTATCGCGCTTTGTGGTGCTTTAACTTATGGCGAAATTGGCTCCGCATTCCCTGAGAGTGGGGGAGAGTACAATTACCTTTCTAAACTGTATCACCCGGCTCTTGGTTTTTTAAGTGGCTGGGTAAGTGTCACCGTTGGCTTCGCTGCTCCTATTGCCGCTGCGGCTGTAGCGCTCTCCAAATACGTAACAAAGATCTATCCGCAGGTGGATTCTCTCATCTTATCTTGTTCGGTAATCATGGTCATTACCGTGATCCACTCCATAAATTTAAAAGCCGGCGGTGTTTTTCAAAGGGGATTTACCTGGGTAAAAATAATCTGCATCGTTATGTTCGTTGGCTTCGGCTTATTTTATATTCCTAAGCACACCATTAGTATTTTACCCAGACCAGATGCCTGGAAAGATATTTTTTCTGTCACATTTGCAGGATCGCTTATATATGTCACTTATGCCTACAGCGGCTGGAACGCGGCAGCATATATTTCTGGTGAGATTAAGGATGCAAAGCGAAATCTGCCCAGAGCCCTTGTTGTGGGAACACTCGTAGTAATGATCATCTACACTATTCTGAATTATGTTTTTTTATATACTGTTCCCGTAAGTGAATTAAAAGGCGTTTTAGAAGTAGGTTACCTAAGTGCCGAAAAAATCTTTGGTGCGCAGGTTGGACAGTTTATGAGTCTGGTGATCGCCGTTCTTTTAGTCTCAACGATAAGTGCCATGATTCTAGCCGGGCCACGCGTGATGCAAAGCATGGGGACTGACATCAAGGGCTTGAGATTTTTTGCGATCTCCAATAAAAACAAAGTGCCCTATGTCGCCATTATTTTTCAATCCTGTATTGCTCTTGTGCTCGTTGCCACTTCTTCGTTCCAGTCACTGATTACCTATGTAAGTTTTACGCTCAACATGTTTACCTTCTTAACGGTACTCGGAATTTTTATTTTAAGATATAAATTCAGACACATTGTAACCGTTTACAAAACGCCGTTTTATCCGATTACACCCATTATTTTCCTGGTAATAATTCTGTGGGTACTTATAAATATTGTGATTGAAAATCCGGTAGAGTCGTTTTACGGGGTTATGACGGTTGTTGCGGGTCTTGCTCTTTATTTCCTGACGAATAGTAAAAAAGAAAAAACAGTTTTATCAGAATAAAGGATTAGCACTGGTTTTTAACGGACGAATTTAAGCTTCAACACCTCTTCAATGTAAGAAGCAGGCAGTGCAAAATTAACTCCGTCAACGCCAGCCCCAAGCTTTGAATTAATAATACCTAGCAATTCCCCCTGCTTATTTACCAAAGCACCGCCGCTGTTATTTTCGTTAACATTGAGATTAAACTGAAGATAGGTTTTGTCTTTAAACAACCTTTTGGCAGATATAATGCCTTTGGTAATGGCAGGTCCTAGTTCTTTATTTTTGGATATTGCAATAACATAAGCCTCGGCTCCAACACTAATCTTTGCCGAGAGATCTATTTTAAAAGGAAGTAGAATCATTGTATCCACTTTCAGTAAGGCGAGGTCATACAAAGGATTGCTTCTGACTAGTCTGCATTTTTTTTTGAGCCCTGAATTAAATTGTACATAAAGCATACTCGTGTCTCCACCTATAACATGCAGGTTGGTAACGATGTATCCATTGTTGGAAATAAGGCAACCATTCGCATGTCCCTTGCTCTGCAAAACGCTAACAATACAGTTCACAGCCTTTTCAAGAGAGAAGGTGTCAGTAACTCTATTTTCGATTCGCAGTTCTTGCAGCGAATCATTCATTTGTTTTAACTCTAATTCTGGACTAACAAAATAGGATTTCATCTCAGGGTCTCTAACCATTGAAAGAAAAGCGTTTTCAAGTGCTTCTTCAATAAGCTGTTTATTGTTTGCGTTGTAATTGATGTTGCTAAGCGCGCTGTACTCTTTTTCAATTTCTCTTGCGGTAAGTGGACTCAAAAACTTCATTCGCGCTTTGATCTCGACAATGCTAAATCCAGAAAACTTATGTTCAGTAATTGCTGTGATCACAATTTTTAGTTTGATCCGGTCAAAAGCATTGAAGTTAGTGGATAGTGAAGGATCTATGTATTTTGTTTTTAAGAGAAACTCATTCATGCGATCCCTGAAATAAATTTGTTGACTCATGACGCTATTATTGGAGTTTTCACGGTAATCTACTTCGCGTTTTTCGAGATCTTCAATGGACTCGTAAAAATTCTCTACATATTGTCCGCTCGCCATCCGCAGATCAACCTGTTCAACCAGCACGGATGCGTCGTTCTTTTTTCGGTAAGGCAAAGGTTCTGTTTTTTCAAGCACGACACGTCTTTTGTTGCGCCTGATCTGTAGATCGGTTACCAATTGGGTCTTGCTCCTGTGACCGTCTTTCTGCAGCACTAACATAACATCACCGGTGTTCGCTTTGTAGAGTCCACTATCGAGTCCAACAAAAACTGTATCGGGATAATTAGGTGCGGGCGGTGTTGGAGCAAAAACAAAAACATCAAGAAGGTTAGAAGAATTATCTGCAAAACGCTGAGGAATAACCTTGATGAAAGTGCCAGGACTTTGTGAAACGTACTTAACTTTTTGAGCGAGAACAGAGAGTGGAAAGGCTAAGATGACCAGGAGTAAAATTATCACAGGCCCTTTCATGGTTCTTAAATAAATTTACACTTCCTGCTTGCGAAAGCGCACATGCGTAAAAGAATAACGCCGTGTTTAAAACGCGAAATATTGGTGGAGCCGTAAGTCCTTTCCCTGTAGCGAATCGGGACTTCCACAATTTTAAGATTCAGTTTATGCGCTCCGAACAAAAGATCAAAATCACCGAAGGGATCAAACTCACCAAAATATTTACGGTTCTTAGTCAACTTAATGTAATCGGTTCTAAACATCACTTTGGTTCCACACAAAGTATCTTTAAAGCGCTGATCGAGTAACCAGGTAAACGCCCAGCTGAAGAAGTGATTTCCGAGGTAATTTAAAAAACGCATCGCTTCTTTGTCCATTGGATAAACCAAACGGGTACCATTGATAAAATCGCCTTTATTGCTTGCAATCGCATTGTAGAATTTAGGAAGATCTTCGGGGGGCACCGTGAGATCGGCATCGAGGATCATTAAGATATCTCCTGTTGCAATTTTATAACCTTCGCGCACCGCATCAGCCTTACCTTTGCCTTTTTGCTGACCAATTTTAATGTCGTGAGTGGCCGCGTATTTTTTCTGGATCTCCTGAATTTTTTCCCAGGTATCGTCCGTACTATGTCCTTCGATAAAGATAATTTCAATATGCTTACCGAATTTAGGCAAGCGTAAAATGGCATTCTCAATATTACCGCTTTCATTACGGGCAGGAATTACAACCGTTGTAGAATATTTTTGAAGGTAATTTTCTTCGTGGCTCTCTGGTAAAGGTTTTGCGAAGCTATAGATATTCAGACTGAAAAATCGAAAGAACGGAAATTTAGCCAGGTATTTATTGAACAGAAAGGAGAGAATCGGAAAGAAAAAAGGAAAAATCAAACGTTTGCTATTGCGGTAAACTTCAAACCCAGATATAGACAGCAGGTTGTTGATGTCGCGTGTACTTAACCAGTTTTGAGTTGGTGTTTTTTGTTTTAGACCAATGAGTTCTGAAAATTTAATTACCGGCTCCCACATGGAGTTGTAAAACTGAACGAGGACTTTGGTATTGGGGTGAGAGCATTTTTTTATTTGCTCGAAGATATTTTGAATGTCATCCACAAAGCCGATCAGGTTGCTCACAACGATCAAATCGAACTTCTGATCCAATTCAATGTTGTTGGCGTCCATCACCAAAAAATCAATACCTTTTCCGGCGTGATTATCTTTTGCCCAGTTGATGTATTCTGCACTGAAATCGATCCCCACTTTTTTATTACCGGCAATTCCGGCAAGAAGATCTCCACTGCCGCAGCCTACTTCTAATACAGAGCTATCTTCGTGAGAAAAATACGCTACGTAGTTGGTAATCTCGTTCCAATAATAAGCGCTGAAACCGCGTTGTTTACGCTTTTTAGCAAGGGTGTCAAAATACTGTGTAAGAGAAGTCAAAGTCTTTAAAAATAGAACATAAATTTAGAAAAAAAATCCTTATCAGGATCGGCTTTTAACGGCTTTTAGGGATTTGTTTTCAGCACTTTAGTCAAGAGCCTTAGGTCAGTTATCCATGCTTCCAGTATAAGGAAGTTCTTTTTTATCGACATAATTTTTATCCGTCATTAATCGGTAACAGGCTCTTAAATTGTCGAAGATGTTTTCTGCTCCCGCTTTCAGATCGAGTGCTTTTAATTCTTCCACAATTGGGTGATTGTTTAAGTAGCCACTGATTTCATCTTCAAAATCTTTGATTAGGTCGTGCTCGTTACGTTCTTGGTGCGAATTGCTGCTCTGAAAAGAAAGATGCCATCCATTTGTCCACAGAATTCTATGGGTTATCAAACTGTGTCAGATATTACACAATCTGATCACGATAAAAGAACAAATAGCACCGATTGCAAAGACAATATGTTGCAATTTCACTCAGTTTATTAAACCATCTATTATTACGATCAACATCTACCAAATACCACGCACAGGCTCTGGATTTGGTGTAATTTTGCTGACCAATTTCAACAATGTCATTAAGTTGGTGCGCACGCCTGGTCCCATTAAAAAAATGGTGTAAGAAGTTATTGTCGGTTTATAAATGCTCAGCGCACACAGAACAAGGAGAACACTCAGTAAGATCCAAAAAAAGGAATTTATTTTTTGCGAGTTGCTTTGATTGTCTTTACTGGTTGCGCTCATGAAAATCTAGTTATATTTTCTCAAGCTCTATAGTGCAGAACAACCCCAATTGTTTTGAAAGCGGAGATAACAGCCACTCCACACCTTTTACCAGTGGGTACATAAAGTTTGGCAACATAGCACTGCGCGAGACGCCACCACTAATAACGTAGGAAAAAGGAGAGTGGTACCTGATCGATTTTATTTTTAACTGTGGAAATTCTTTTTTAAATAAGTCGAGGTCTCTTTCAAAGTAAATGTACGGTAAAGCCTGGTTGCTGTTTGACAAAGGATTTCCCGCTTGTATTTCTCTTCCACCTTTTTCTTCAAAGGGTTCGTGGTGAAAACGTTTATAGATAAACCGGCCCAAATTACTGTTTGCTGGTTCTGTCATTATCACTATACCTCCTTTTTTAAGAATGCGTTGGCTTTCTTCCAAAAATAAATAAGGTTTCGGAATGTGATGAAATACATTCAGCATCATTATACCCGCCAATTCCGCGTCGTTAAACGGCATCTTTTCAGCGCTGAATACCTGGTCTACGTTGGGCAAAGCCAAAATATCCGAAGTGATTACCTCTGGAAATACTTCTTTTAAAAAACCTCCACCAGATCCTATCTCCAGATATTTACCACCTGTTACTTTCTTAGTTTGGTTAATGAACTCTTTATACCAGTCCATATACAAACGCTTGAGAAACGGCTTCTGCAAAATGATATCCCTATGTGCAAGGGTTGCTTTTGGATCGTCCAGATCGTAAGGTATGGTGTACTTTTTAAACATCGGCGCGGCTTGCAAAAATATTAAAGTAATGTTCTTCTCCTAATCCTTCAAGCGAACTTACTTTTTCAAGGGTAAGTTTTACGAGCGAATTTTTTTCAAGTAAATGACAGTTAAATCCGTTTTCAGTCAAAAATTTAAAATAGGAAGTCACAGAACTTCCGGCTTTTTTTAAGCCACAAGGCCAAAATTCTGAAATGATTTTGATGTCATTATTTTTTCTCAAGAGTCTGTGCATGCCTTGTATCGCTTCCATTTCAAAGCCTTGTATATCCATTTTTAGGAAGTCTACGCGACCTCCTTCTTCCTTTAGATTTTTCACAAGATAATCATCTATACTCACCGCTTCAATTTCAATCTCCTGATCATATTCTTCAGGTTTGTAAGTGCGGTGATCTACGTTCAAATTTTTGGAAGTGTAAATTTTTATCGCTCCGGTTTGAGAGCTGGCAGCTTTATGATTGATTGTAATGTTGCCTTTAGAACGCGTGGCCTTCTCAAGATAATTAAAGTTTTTTTTGTCCGGTTCAAAACAATGTACCCTTCCTTTTTTTCCAACCAGATCTGAAAGAATAAGTGCGTAATAACCAATATTGGCACCAATGTCGAGCACTACGTCGCCAGGACGGACATACTGCTCCAGTAATTTTATCTCAAACGCATCCTGCCTGTTCTTAAAGCTTGTGTACAAAGGTTTGTAAAGGATGAACGCGTTTTTATAAAGAAAATTACCGAGTTTAATACTTAAAGACATAGCAGTTTAAAGTTTTATTAGAGGAACAAAAAATTCCTCAATAGATCAGTTCATAAATTTCGGTTTGTTCGTAAACACCTTCTGTGTGTACCAGCTTTATTTTGTTCGGATATTTTTCAAACACCGGACCCATGATGTGATGAATAGTGTTGATAATTCCCATAGCCGGATCGTTTGGATTGGCCCGCAGACTGCCAAGCATGACATGGGTGACCTTGTTCTTTTGGAAGAAAGCTAATGCACTGTCAGGGTTCGACATGCGTGTAAGTGAGTCTCTGAATATAACACTGTAAACAGGGAAGAATTTTTTTCCTTTTCCATATACAAAGCTCATGGGTGCTTTTCGGCTTACTACAACACTCTTTGGGTCAAGGCTGTCAGCACACCATTCGCTGCATCTTAAAAAATTTTGCCAATCCTGGGTATATCCAAAATATTTGTCACCTTTTAGATTTTTTTGAATGATGGGTATGTTTTTAAATCCACGTTTGAAAGAAGACATCATCACAGAACTCACTACGAGCACTGCAATGAGTAAATAGATCGTCTGCCCCATACCGGGTTTTAAGGTGAAACTATAAATAGCATAAAACATCAGGATCAAAATAACAGGCATACAAACCAGCGTAATACGGGCCTGATCCCATTTTATTTGGAGAATAAGGTAGGAGAGAAGAAGTTGGGCCCCCGTGAACAAAGCAAGAAGCACCATTACTTTATTTCCTTTTTGGAATAATTTCCAAAAGCCTATCAAGGCAATGGCCAGCGTTAATAATGCTATAAATGCAAAAAGCTCAGTGCTCATTTCATCGCGCCAACCCAGCAGCTGGTAAAAACGTTTGCTTAAAGACAAATTACAGTTTTCGAAAAAGCGTGTAATAAATCCGGCTACGTCTTCAGTGCCCTGAGATTTATCGTAAGGATCTTTCTGTAAGAGGATTTTACTTTGTCCGGCAAATTGATTTTGAGCAGCCCACACAGAGCGTACAATCGCCTCGTAAGGAATTTTGAAGATCAGGTAACTTGCAAAGGAAATTCCAACAGCCTTCCAGTTTTTGTAAATAGCGAAAAAAAGCAATACGGCGGGAATAACAACAATGGCAGAGCTTTTGGCTGTGCTTATCAGGAAAATGCTTAAGCCGAAGATCAGCCAAGTCTTAAGTTGAGGCTTAAGTTGTACACCATCAGTAGCAATTGTTTCACTAATTTTTACCGCATAAAAAAAGAAGAGTCCCTGCAGGAAAAAGTAAAATGCTTCTGTGAAAGTCATGCTCGCATAGTAAATGATAAGGTGATTGCAGGCCTGAAAAATAGCCACCGGAATAAAAACAATTGCCGGAATTTTTCCTCTCAACGCTTTATAAAAAAGAATAAATCCGGTTACATTAAATAACACCGAAAAAAGCTTAAAGATCATGAGCTTAAATCCAATGATTTTGATAAGAAATCCGAGGAACAAGGGGTAGAGTGGGGCATTCTGCGTGTAAAAATAAGTTGGAAACTCATTTACATACCGCCAGCCGCCTTCCAAGTAAAGCGCATCGTCATGCGCCTCGCTAATGCGGGCGTTAAAAGAAATAAAGGACAGGAATAAGGAAATAAAAACTAAAGCAAGAAATATTTTCTGATCATTCTTACCAGCCCAGTTCTCAAATTTTTCGTAGGTCGTTGTAGGTTTCCCAACAGTAGGATTTACTACTTTCTTAGTCGCATTCATAGGGGGCAAAAATAGCAAATATTTGTTTCTAACAAGCCCGCAAAATCAGTAATTTTCCCGACTTATTACCCTTTTTTTTCAGGAAGGTTTTACTAAATAAATCTGTGAAATCTGCTTAACCGCTTACTTTTCTCTCTTAGCGCATCAACACCATTTTTCCAAATTCTTTCACAAAATACTTGTCGACACCAGAAGCATTTTTATCAATATTTTGACCGTTTAATTTTGTTATCACGCGATAGAGATAAACACCGTTAGCAAGACGGTCACCAAAATTATCGCGCCCGTCCCACGCATACTCCGTAATATTTCGGCCAATATGAATGTTACCTAATTCTCCCCTGGTAATTTCTTTTACAATCTTACCCGTAATGGTCATAATTTGAATGGTAAATACTTCAGGAACTTCGCTGCCTGTAAGCGTGAAAACAAAGCGGGTACTGGTAGTAAAGGGATTAGGATAATTTAAAACCTGCGTTACGCTTGGTTGATTGTTAATCTCAAATTGAACCCTGTACTCTTTTGCTGCTGAACTATTTTTGCTCCGATCCTTTGCCTGCACTGTAAGCATATATTTTCCATCTACCGGAAGAGTCGGCATGTAAATAATACTACAACTGTTTCTCGGTAAATTTGCTGGCGTAAATTGCAAAGTTTCCCCAAAATAAATGCGCTGTGGATTTTGACTGGGTGCTTGCAAAGAAATGGTGAAAGCCCCTGTATCATTAAGCGCCAGAAATTTATTTTCGTCCTTTAATGTGATTAAAATATTTGGTTTTGCAGAAACAATATCGCCATTCAAAATTCGCACTCCGTCGAAAGTTACATCCAGTAATGGATTCGTCACATCCGTTCTTACACTGAAAGGATAGCGACCAATATTATTGAACTGACTTTGTTCATGTTGGTAATTAGGATCGTTTAAAGGATTTACAAAAATCCACAAGGCATTGTTCCCAACAAACTGGTAAGTGTTTATTTTTACGGTGTCAATCAATACATGTCCCGCAACAAACGGACCTGCTTTTAATTTATGCGGCAGCGGTACTTTTATCAGATCTTTATTTTCTATCCAGTAGGTAACCACTAAACTATCCGTAAAATCTTTCACGCCAATGTTTTCGATCGGGAACCGGAACGTAACCTCATCGCCTTCCTGCAAACTATCGTTAATGCTGGCGAATCCTTTTAAAGGATTAATAGCACATTCGGGAGCTTCATCGTATAAAACCTGCCAGCGTTTCAGTTGTGGTGAAGTGCGGTAAATATTATCATGCATAAAGGCAACCAGTTTTAGAAACGGGTATTTTGCTGCATCAGCATAACTCGAGAGCGCCATCACATCAGAGCTATCTTGTTTAAAAGTGGCAAGAGTATCCATCTGTCCACTGCTCTGTATGCCCACCAGTTTCAAAATAGTAGTATCTCCGTTACCAACATCTGTACTTTTTACGCGCCAGTGCAAGCTGTTCCATTTATAGGAAGGACCAATGAGTTCGGATGCTACGTAACCACTGGTCCACCGCGTTTTTATGCTATCTTGTAAAAATAGGATTGATTTTTTATTAGTGCCGATCAAAGTGTGAGCCTGGCCTGCTGACATTCCTTTCCTTCCAAAAAAAGCATAGGCTACCGTGTCGGGTGTGATTCTGATATTTTTGGACCCAACACTTTCAAACGCAGTATACAATGCATTGTTATAAGTGGAAACTTCAGAAAAAGTAGGATCGTTTAATCCAGTTGTATAACCCAAAACGTATTGGTTCGGCGAAATGGAGTTCAGAAAATTCTGTATATCATTTTTCCAGGTCGGAGGAGAACCGCAGGCACTCCAGGCTCCAAAAGAATAAACATATCTGCTTCCGTTCTCTATGCAGTTATTGAACTGTCCCAGCCCTGTTGCCGGAGCGTTAGCACTGAAGACCTGCTTGGGTTGCCCGCTTATGGAATCGAACACCGCAAAATTCCAACCATTAAAGGCAGATGGCCAGCCTTCTTTGATTTGTGTATCAAAATAAAAATTCATTTCTGACTGCGCTATTGCAGGATAATGGGCAGCTCTGGCCTGTACACTGTGTTGGTTGTTTTCGAAGACAAACCTGCGATCACTTTTTTTGTAATTGACAAATTGATAACCATCGTTTTTAAACTGATGAAAATGCGCCTGACCCCAACCGCGTTTAGTTCCAATGGTTTGAAATGAACTTTCACGCCAGGCAAAAGCTTTTTGAGGCGAAATACTATCGCGACTCACCCGCCAGAAATAAACAGTGCTGTCTCCATAGGGTAAGTTAACTTTCCATTCTAATACGCCGCCAGTACTTGTAATTAAAGTAGTATTAATAAGGCTTGTGAATTTATCAGAAGTATCTAACTGAAGGCGATAAACAGTAGAAACAGCAAACGGGTCAGTGGTTGACGCTTTTAAAGTGAGTGTCTGTGTTTTTGGAACTAATGCATACTTATAGGGGAATACTGGTAACACGTCTCCACCTGGAATAAAAAGGTCTATTGGACCAACGTTGTTATTCGTTTCAGAAACTTCTGAGATCTTCTGGAAATAATCAAGCTTTACGCTGAACTTATTTAAGCCGATTCCTCTGTTAAAATCCAATGGAAAATAAAAATTAAAAGTGTCTTTGTACATCGGTGCTTTTATTAACTTTAAAATATTGGCTGTATCACCGTTAGGAAAGCTGCGCTCAATACGCAAAGCAAAAGTATCGCGTTTTGCCACGCCAAGATTTTTATAGCTTATTTTTATTCCAACAGAGTCAGTGTATTTTTTTAGATCGAATGATACATTGTAATTAAAAACCTGGTAGTCGGGAAGAAGGCCGGCACTAATCCTGAGCGCGGGGTCACCACAAAGAGTCATGTCTACCGACGTAATTTGTGTAAGGATATCACCACTTAAATTTTGTTTTGCAGCCTCCCTTATAATGTCGCCGATTCCCTTATCATAATGTGTCTGTGAAAGTGCTCTGTAAAAGCTGGATGTAAACTTATTCAGGTACCAAGGAATTCCATAAGAGGGAGTAGCTAAAAATCCAATGCTTCCTTTTTGATTGGCTATGATAAAGCGTTCGCTTACTGACCTAACAGTGGGGTCATGAATATCGCCTGAGTAACAAGAGTTTGCTATCACAAAGGGATATTTGTCTTTGTTATTGTACATATCCGGATCGTCAACCGCCTGGTCAAACCCCGTGGTAGATCCGTGCCCAAAAAAATTAATGAGCGCTGCGCCTCTGTTAATCACGTTTCGCAAGCTATCGCTGATATTATTCTGAACAGGTGCCGTAGTGTTCTTTTTAACTGTAACTACATTTGCTCCAAACAAAGTGTCCTTAATGGTTTGTTCATACCCGTTCATGTAATTACTAATCTCATTTACAAGCTGAATCGCGTCTCCTCCAACGAAGTGTAACACTTGTTTTTTCCAGTCTTCCAATACCGCCGGCTGTTCGTGTTTCTGTACTTTACTCAAATAATTAAGCACTTCGCTATTACTTAAAACAGAGAGTCTGCCAATGGGAATATCAGGATAATAACCCGTTAGGTTGGTAGACGAAAGTGATGCCGTTAAAAGATTATCGCAGGACGGCACGCCAAGACTTGGTAACAGATTAAGCGAATAGTAGGGCCCGGCAAGAGAGTGGTTGTATCCAACACCCTTGCCAATTAAAAGCACATAATTTGGGCTCGTGGCGAGGCTGTCTTTCAGGTAGCGGATAAAATTGCGAATTGAAACCGGATGCTTTTTAATACCGTAAGAGAATTGTTCGTACAGTGTTTCAATATCGGCCTCCACAACATTGTAACTTCCACCAGCCGCACTTTCTCTGTATGCTTTGTAAGCCATGGCGGATGACTCCAGACTTTTATGATAAATAATGACGTAAGGTTTATTAGCTGTTGCATTTTTGTAATTTATAAAACTACCTGTCTGATTCACCTTTGTTAGTTTTTTAATGACAACTGTATCAAACTCAGCAGCCATAATGCAGCGCTTCGGGCCACTTCCATCCGGAACTAAAACACGCACATTGGAACCGTTAATGACTGTGGTAATTTTTTTGCCGTTAGTAAGGTCAAAAAAGATTACCGACGAAGAGCCTGTGGTGTAGAAATTAGAAAAATTAAAAAAATTCTTTCCCGAAAATGCACTGTTGACTATCGACAGATTTAAAAAGTAAGAATTAGCAAGGTCTGTAGTGTGGGGATAAAAATAATGGGTATAATGCCAATTGCTGTAGCCATTATTGGTAAAGGTGGGAGCAGCTACACAACTAAAAGTTATTTTCGTATTGTTATTGGTGCTTTGCGAGTTAAGTGTAAATTTTTTTCTGACCGGAATAAACCCGAAAAAGGAAGTGTCGGCAAGCAATACATCATTATTATTGTGATCGCTGTAATACACTTGCACCTGGTGGTCGGGAACATAATTTTTGGAAATACTGGCACCGGAATAATTCACCGTAACATAAAATGGAAGCGAAGAAGTTGTATAAGTATTCAGACCTGAAACCGCAGGTGCGTATGAAACACCATGATTAAATCGCACTCCTCTGCCTTCTGCCTGAGTAAGATGTGGATCGCTTATGTCGCTTGCGTATTCTTCTACAGCGTTATAGTCTCCAAATAACGTGAACACTTTTTCGGTGTAAAAATGATCAGGAATGGGATGACCGGCCGAAGCGGTATCCGTTTCCAGAACATAACGCATGTTGGATGCAGAACTAGTGAGCGTGAGAAATCCACACACGGTATCGGTGTAAAGTGGAAGGTAAGGATTAGGAACGTAATTAATGTTTGTGTAAAGAAGAGAATCAATATCGCCCATTGAATTATTGGCGTAAAATTCAATGTAGTCACCGGTGTTTATTAAACCATCGGCTTCTCCCTTGATATATAAAAATTGTTCTTTCCCTTTAATGAATAACTGAAAATTCTTTGGATTTGTTGTTGCAAGGTTGTAATAATTTGAAAGGGTAGTGGAGTCTAGCCGGTAAATGCCTTCTCTTACAATTGGAAATTTAAAATACTGTTGGGAAAAATTTATCCACTCATTGCCATATTTTTGAGCTTTAGTGGCAACTGCAAATGTGAGAACTATGAAAAGGAAAAGTAGGTTTCTCACTTGTTCATCTTTTTGTTGATATCAATTTTTAATGAAAAAATATTTGAATACAAGGCTATTGAGCGATCGCCAATGTCAGTTAAAGCATAATCTAGTGTGAAAATTTTGTATTTTACTCCCACACCAAAGTTCGGCTGAACAGTAGTAATGTATAGCGTAGCCCTGTCGTTAAGTTGTTTTTGAATGTTGCCAAGTCCACCTCGTAAAAAGATAAATCCTTTGTAACCTACTTCCAGACCGAAGGCTGGCTCCATGCTCCAGATCTCTGAGTTGATAACCGTGTTACGCATCCCGTCAAACGTGTTAATTGCATTGATTTCACCCAGTATCGAAATTTTATCCTTCCAGACTTTGTAAGTTTTTGAAACGCCTAAGATTAGTTTGGGCACCGTTACTTCCAGAGAAGAAGAGGGAACTTCATTGCCTGTTTGTATTAAAGTTGCTATCTGTTTCTGATCAAGGTTAAAGCTCCAAGCATTAAAAGTACCGGTAACATCGCGGGCCATTGCAGCAAAGATCCAGCCTTTGTAATTGTATTTTGCACCAGCGTCCAATCCAAATCCCCACGCACCAGCAAGGTCTCCTAGCCGACGACGGATCACTTTAAAATTTCCACCTACCTCAACACCTTTTAATTTAGGCATTACTCTCGCATAACTTAACAAGGCAGCAAAGTCTACAGCATTAAAAGAAGTAATGCGGTTGTAATCAATGTTCCCGTTGGCATCTATCAAATCAAGCGTGTTTGGAATATTATCCACCCCAAAACGTAAAAGAGAAATACCCGCCACGCTGTTTGAATCAATGCGCTTGGACGCGCCTATATAATCGTATTTGGCAATGCCGGCAAAATATTCAGCGTGCATTAATCCTACTTCAATGTCATTTTTTTGTTTCAGAAGTCCGGCCGGATTCCAATAACCCGAATTAACGCCTTCAGAAGAAGCAATATTGGCGTTTCCCATGCCTAAAGCTCTGGCACCCACACCGATATTAAGAAACTCGTTGCTGTATTTACGCGTTTGTGCATGTACACCCAGTGATAAAGAAAGCAGGAAAAGTACTCGGATTTTATACATAATATGCAACTAATTTAAGGTAAAATTCTCAATATTGACCCTGTTTTAACGCTGGATTTACAAGTTTATTGTTAAGAAAGTATAGTGTTTGCTTTAATTTTCGGACCTTGAATCTATTCTTCTTACATCCTTAATAAAGTAAAGCGCGCCAAGTAACAAAAACACCATCGCCGGACTCCGATAGCGAAAGATGGCGCCGCTGTTTGGGGCCGTCAATCCTATTAAAATACATAAGCAAAGTGCAAAGGTTAGAAAAACGAGTACTATAAATTTTTCTTTTTTTCTTTTGATCAATCCTAAAAAAATAATAGACAGAGCTGCAAAAACGGCAAGATTTTCACAGGAAGCCAGGACCTGCAGGGCATTTCGCGCATTAAAAAAAGCAGGGTGAAACAACGTGTAATACAAACACGCACCAAGGATAGCAAAAGTTCCAGACTGCGGCAGCTCTACGTTTGATTTACCAGGAGTGATTATGTAAACCAGGTTATAACGCGTCGTAGTATCATTGTTTTCAAGGCAATACAAAGTGTCTTTCTGATCAACAGTCTTCCAGTACATGTAGGAAGTCCCTTGTTTTATGGCGTAGACATCTTTCTTGTCAGAGACTTTTTCTAATTGCGACGTATCGTTGCTAAGTCGGATAAAATTAACCGAATCCGCTAAAAAGATTCCGCCTCTCGAAACACCAATGAACCGGTGTTGGTGCTTTATAGCAGCCTCCAGTAAGGAGCGATGCTTGATGACTACAGACAAACCATTCACTCCCAGAGTTGCAGCTAGCAGACATCCAAAGAAAACAAGAGCTTTCCTTTTTATAAATGTTGTGTAGTGAATTTTAAAGAACAGTGCGAAACAAAAGGCTGAAAACACCAATAGGTATGGCTTGAGAAGCAAGGAAAGAAAAAGCAGAAAACATAATCCGGCAAAGATCACAAGGCTATATTCACGATTTATAACTCTTTTAAGGAGGTATAAAGTACAGCCGAGTACAAAAAAAGTAAGACCTTCTTTTAACATGGCTCCTGTGTAGAACCATAAAGCCGGGAAAAAGCAAAAAACAAGAAGCATCGGGATTTCTTTGCCTTTAAACCATTCTTTAAATGTTTTATAAAGCAACACGATCCCTATAAAGCTCAAAAAGCAACTAAGCAGTGCATGAATGCCGTAAAAATTAAATGCCAGAAAATTTAAAACCACATGGCTGCGAATAAGAATACGATTGTCGTTATACATGTAGTCTTTAACTGTTCCGTTATCCCAGTTTAGTGTATATTTCAAGGCGTTTTCATAGTCGGACGAGCCGGGAGAATCATCCTGTAAACCCAGTATTAACTGGAACAGAAAGCCAGGCTCCTTTTTTCCATAGTCGAAAATAACCTTAACGTCATGATAAAATTTTCCAGTGTCAAAATTTTCAATTCCCCCGTACATTTTTGTGTAAACCAAAATAAAAAGAGGAACTGCTGTTAACTTTCCTAATAATAGCAGTGCGAATTTTTTTCTTGAAATAGTGGGGTCATCAAATAAACCGAAAAAACCGTTGTGCAGAATTAATCCTGATAGAAGCAGAGCGTAAACTATAAATGCAATCAGTTCAGCAAGCATGCTTTAAGATTAATATAAATTGAGATAGGAAGGGACATACTGGTTAAATTGTATTTGACGGACTTCCTCATAATCGCTTTGGATAACCCCTTTATTAAAAGTCCGTAATTTTTTTTCGTAGTTGCTTCTTTTCACCCGTTTGTTTTTTGCCTTCAAGTTTCCTCTCTTTGGCTGCCTTCCCAGGCTTCGTGGCCACACGCTTTTTCACAGGTTTAAGCAACTTATTTAAAAGTAGAATAAGCTTCTTTCTCGCTTCTTCTTTGTTCTCAAGCTGACTCCGGTGTATGTTTCCCACAATCTGGATCACCGATCCATTTATAAAATCGTGATATTTTTTGAAGAGCGTTTCTTTTTGTCTTTCTGTAAGCGCGTCAGAAGTACTCACATCAAAACTAATGCTCACTTTGGTTTCTACCTTATTTACATTTTGTCCACCTTTACCGCCCGACCGGGACGTTTGGTAACTCAATTCCTTTTTTAAAATGTGTAATTCCTGCTGTTCTGTTAACATTGCCGCTTTAATAAGACCTTTTAAAAATACAAAAATAATCGGCGGCTTTCCTTTATTTTTATGGGAATGAAAATTTGTTTCTCTTTTTTTTGTCTTTTCGCTGTATTCTCCAAAGCGCAGACTATTCAGCAATGCGAACAACGTTTTGATACGTATTTAAATTTCAAAGGAAACCTCGATGGTTCTGTGAAATTTGAAAGTGATGCAATCTATTTATTGAATGCCGGTAAAAAAGAATTTGCGGTTTATGCCGATGAGATTGCTCTGCTGTCTAATTTTTTTCAGCACAGCACACTTAAGCAACAGGAGCAATTATTCCAGCTGAAGGGAATTAAAAAGCTAACCAAACGTCAGCACGACAGCCTGGCGATCTTGCTCAGGCGTCCGGCTCAGGGTTCAGCTGCCAGTGCAGATAAACCCTTGAAAGATTTCAAAATCGCTTTGGATCCCGGACACTTTTCAACTACTATGCAGGATGCGCAGTCTGAACAAAAATACCTTTTGTTTGTGCCGGTCAGTCCGAACGGAGGTGGGGACACGGTTAAAATTTTTGAAAGCCTCTTAACTTTTAATACAGCCCACATTCTAAAAAGCCAGCTGGAAGAAAAAGGAGCGCAGGTTTTTATGACACGCACCCGCGCTGATTTTACTTCCTTTAATTGTACTTATCAGGACTGGGTTAAATACCATCGCAAGAGAGCCCTCGACAGCCTAAAACAAAATGGTTCAATGCCCGCTGAAAAATATACTAAGTTGGTGAAGTGTAATAATTATATTTTATTTTGGGATTTTTTCAGAGACTATGATCTTGCAAACCGCTGTAATAAAATAAATGCTTTTGCTCCCGATGTCACCGTGATTATTCATTACAATGTGGATGAAAAAAATGCCCCCTGGAAACAACACACAAATAAAAACTACTCCATGACCTTTATTGGCGGGGCTTTTACCGATCTTTCCAAAGCAGAAAGTAAAATCAATTTTATACGGCTTTTACTTACCAACCAATTGAATCGCTCCGAAGACCTTTCTGCTAAAACGGTTTCTAATTTTAATAAGATCCTCGAAATCCCAATTGCAAAAGCGAAGGATGCCGATTACCTAAAAAATAATTGCATGATTACCGCCAGCCCCGGCGTTTTTTGCAGGAATCTTGCACTTTGCCGCAAAATAAACTCACCACTGGTTTACGGCGAAAGTCTTTATCAGGACAATGAAAAAGAATGCAAGTTACTCATGGGCTGCGATCTTGATATTTACGGAATCAAAGCCAATGAGCGCATAAATAAAGTGGCACTTTGTTATTACGAGGCGCTTGTTATCTTTCTGAAAAAATAGATTTTTGATCAGTGAAAGTTGGCAGTTTTATGATGTTCGTGTGTGATTCCTGGAAGTGTCATTCCGATCCCGATAGCTATCGGGACGGGAACCTGCCTGCCGCTACCAAGCCTGAGCGACGGCAGGCAGTTTCTGCTCTAGCGCAAGCTACTCAGGACTCATGCAGCGTATCGTGTCCGGGCATGGCGGTTGCCGAGGCACTTGCAGATTTCTCCTTCGTCGGAATGACCTCTTTTTTCTATGTTAGTTCTTAGAGGACTCTTCGTGCCTCGGAATGACCTCTTTGTTCTAAAATGGACTAAGGAAAGACTAAGGAATATTCATGTACTTATGCGTCTGTAAACTAATCATCCACTTTGGGTTTTCTTTTACATACTCAATGATCTCTGGAACTAACAGAGCGTGTTTACTCCATTCGGGTTGAAGGTATAAATAACACTCTTTTCCAACAAGAGTAGCTTGCTCTTCGGCCCATTTAAAATCGTGTTTATTAAAAACGATCACTTTTAATTCGTGTGCACTTTTATAAATCTCTTTCAATGGAGCCATCGTTTTCTTTGGGGAAAGACAGATCCAGTCCCAGTTGCCGCTTAATGCATAAGCTCCCGAAGTTTCTATAAATGTTTCGATGTTGTTTTCCTTCAACAAACGGGTAAGCTCATCCAGATTGTAAATCAGTGGCTCACCACCAGTAACTACAACACTTGTCGCTTTCCAGGTGCGAACATTTTCAATTATTTTTTCAACCGGAGTTAAAGGATGAACATTTGCATCCCAGCTTTCTTTCACATCACACCAATGACAGCCCACATCACAGCCGCCAATACGAATAAAATACGCAGCCTTCCCGGTATTAAAGCCTTCGCCTTGTATCGTGTAAAATTCTTCCATCAGTGGAAGTAATTTCCCTTCCTTCAACAGAATGTCGTCGGCCGCACTCAGACTATGTAATTTGTAATTCAAGGCTGCAAATTTACGCAATCATCCTCACAATTTCACTAATCCTGTAAATGGGATTCACGCGAAAGATTTTAAATACTTAACACCGTTCTACCAAAAAAATGAAGTACATTCAAACGTCTAAACAGTGTACGGAATGCTTTTCATTCTGCCTCATTGTTTGTAATTTTATCTTCTATGAATATTGGAATGGTTTGCTTCCCAACTTATGGTGGAAGCGGGGTAGTAGCAACAGAACTGGGCATAGCCCTTGCAAATAAAGGGCATAAGGTTCACTTTATGTCTTACAGTCAACCTTTTCGTTTGAATCTTTTTAACGAGAATTTATTTTATCATGAGTTTAATGTGAACGACTATCCACTTTTTGAATATCAGCCTTACGAAAGTGTTTTGGCAAGTAAAATTGTGGATGTTGCTATTTTTGAGCAGCTCGATATTTTGCATGTACACTATGCTATTCCTCACGCGTCTGTAGCATACACAGCGCAACAAATTCTGAAATCAAAAAAAATAAACCTGCCTTATGTCACTACGCTGCACGGCACCGACATCACCCTGGTTGGCCGCGACCCAGCATTTGAACCGGTCATTCGTTTTTCGCTCAATCACAGCAATGCCATCACCTCGGTTTCTGAAAGTCTAAAAAAAGACACCTTAAAAACTTTTAAGATCGACAATAAGATAACCGTTATACCCAATTTTATAAATATTAAAGATTACGAGTCCCCAAAGGAATACTGCATTAAACGTAAGTATGCACCTAAGGGAGAAAAATTATTGGTTCACATTAGTAACTTTCGGAAAGTAAAACGGATAGAAGACGTCCTTGCGATTTTTGAGAAGGTGCGTCAAGAAGTTCCTGCCAAACTTATTTTTGTGGGTGATGGTCCTGAAAAAGCCAATATTGAACAACTTTCACGGCAAATGAATCTTCACCACGAAATTATCAATCTCGGTAAAATTGCCGATCCAAAAGAAATTTTAAGTGTAGCCGACCTGTTTCTTTTACCATCTGAAACCGAAAGTTTTGGTTTAGCAGCTTTGGAAGCTTTGGCGATGAAAGTACCGGTGATCAGCACTAACAGTGGTGGTTTGCCAGAAGTAAATATTCAGGGTAAAACCGGATTTTTAAGCAACGTAGGCGATGTGGAGGATATGTCAGCGAATACTATCCGATTATTAAAAGACGATACTCTGCTGGAGCAATTCAGACAAAACGCTTTTGAGCAGGCTAAAAAATTTGACATCGAAAAAATACTTCCTCTCTACGAAAAAGTGTATAACGAATTACTTGTAAAGGAACCAGTCTCTTGATAGTTCGTTCAGGTACGATTTTTGAAAGTATTTTTGAAGGGATTGCTAAAATGTTAAAAAAACTATTCACTAGTTTTTTTGAAAGAAAGGCTCTAATTTAGTGCTAGGCTAATGGTAAAGATAAGTACACATAACATCGAAATCTCTGTTGAAGTCAAATACTGGCCTCAGCACAGCATGCCAAAAGAAAACCATTATTTCTTCGTTTACTTTATTACAATTGAAAATAAAAGTGATTTTTCAGTACAGGTTTTAAGGCGTCACTGGGATATTTTTGACAGCATTGGTGATAACCGCGAAGTAGACGGCGATGGGGTAGTGGGCGAGACGCCCGTTTTGGAGCCTGGACAGAAATTCGAATACAACAGCGGCTGCAACCTAAGCAGCGAAATGGGCCACATGACAGGGTATTATACACTCCTGAAATTACTCGACGGTAAAGAATTCAACGTCGCTATTCCAAAATTTGAGCTGATTGTTCCTGCAAAAATGAACTGATAAAAGTCGTTGAAGTACGTTTCTACGGAGCTATAGTAAGGTTAGTGGGACGTTAGCTGCAACGCCTAGACGAATAATACTCATATTTGACGATTTTGGTTATTGGCTGTCGAACTACGACAAAGGTGCCGACTGAGTCAATTTCGGAAAACAACAGGGACATTTTAATTCTCGCTACTTTAATTAGCGACCATTTAAAGCGGACAAATGCACGGACTCTTAATCTCAACGAACTGGTTTACAATGACACGTTGAAAAGAGTCATAAATAGTTTTGAAAAAATCGAACTTAAACCACGGGCAGGTTACATTTCAGTTTACTATAAACTTGCTAAGACAAGGGACAATCACAATATCCAGCTGACCGACAGAGAAAAGAAACTTTGGGTAAAATGGACCACAGGTAATATAGGCGAACAATACAATGGTGAAATTCTACTAGCGTACGGTGAACGATTTTATCATCTTAAAAAAATAATTATTCAAAAGTACTAAAGGCACAACAGCTAACACCAAGCAAGGGTGATTTTTTGCGTGTTAGCACTCAAATGCATAGCTTGGACTTACAAAAAACGAACGCAAATTTGCAAACCGTTAGGGTGCAAGTGGCGGACAATTTCGCTGGAAAAAAATTATGTGCGACAATTATCGGGTTTATTTAAATCGAACATTGAATAAATTACACCTAACACTTGGGTTGCTCCAGCCTTGCATCCATCAAAGCATTTCAAAAGCAGTCACTTCGGGACTAATTTTTCTGACAATGCTGCAAGCAAGAACCTCTGAACGTATTCGAAGGCATCAAGCTGTTTTTGAGTATTTAAAAATCTCCTTGAATATTCACGTTTTATAAATTGCTGAAATTTAGACGAGCGCCAGCCACAGAACATCACTTCTGCATATCCTTACAATACTGGTCGTATAACTTTACGGCCATCTCGCTTCCCAATCCGTCTGCTTTTCCCAAATCTTCGCAGGCACCGCGTTTATCTTTACTGGCCATTTTTATAGCGGCCCGGTTAACATATGCCGCCGGATAGTCAAATTTTAGTTTTATCGAATAATCGAGGTCTTTCAGCGCCTCCACATATTGTTTGTTTCCACCTTTTGCTACGCCGCGATAACACCAACTTACGGGGTTTTTTCCATTAATCTTTATGGCGTGATCGAGGTCGCTAATAGCCCCGGAATTATCATTCATGTTTATTTTTGCGGCACCCCTCGAAACCAAAGATTCCTCTTCTTCAGGCACACCATCAATATAACTGTCCCAATCCTTCACAGCTCCTTTATAATCAGCTACTTCAAATTTACTCTTCGCCCTTAGTTTATAGGCATTGTAGTTTCGGTTAGTTTCATCCATCAGCTTTATGGCGTCATTTAATTCTTTTATGGCATAATTGTATTCCTTCCTCACGAAGCGTATTTCTCCCTTTAATTGAATCGCCTCAATATAATTTGGTTTAAAATCTAAAGCAATCTCACAGGTTTCAAGTGCCGCCTTATAACCTTTACCCTTAAACATGAGCATGGCCCGGTAATAGAAAAGTTCGGCGTCGTCGAGTTTTTCATAGTTCATAACGTACACGGCTGTGTCTAGAACCACTTTGGCTTCTTTAAACTGATCAGTCAGGTATAATGCAATGCCTCTCAACTTAAGCGATTCAAAATTAAGAGGGGCTATTTTCTCTGCTTTATCCAGATCTTTAAGAGCTTCTTTGTAATTTTTAAGCTTGATTTTTGCAAAAGCCATTTTATTATGGGCTTCCCAATAATTTGGTTTTTCTTTAACTGCCTTTTTCAGAAGTGGAAGAGCCTGATCATATTTTGCAGAATCGATCAATTTGGAGGCTTTTTTATAAAAATCTTCATAACTGGCCGCAGAATCCATTTTAGTCTCCTGCGAATAACCGTTCTGGCAAAAAAACCAGATAACAGACAATAAGAACCATTTATAAAACCTTATAACCACCTTTAATATGCTTTGAAAAAAAAAGATTAAATTGCTTATCTTTATACAAATATAATGCCTTATGACGTCAGTAGGACTAACTATATTAATTGTACTTATACTGTTAATCATTTTATTAAGTATAACTACCGTTCAGCAAGGTACCATTGCTATTACTACTATTTTTGGAAAATTCAGGCGCATTCTTCGTCCCGGTCTTAATTTTAAAATCCCCGGCATAGAGCGGGTTTTCAAAAAAATATCTGTTCAAAACAGAAGTTCAGAACTTGGTTTTCAAGCGGTTACAATAGATCAGGCGAATGTAAACTTTACCGCTATGCTTCTTTATTCTGTATTAAACAGTGATGAAGAAACTATTAAAAACGTAGCCTTTAAATTTATTGACGAGCGTAATTTTATGCAGGCACTTGTTCGCTCTGTAGAAGGATCGGTGCGTGCATTTGTGGCTACGAAAAAACAATCGGAGGTGCTTATTCTTCGCAGAGACATTGTGGAAGCAGTGAAAGAGCAATTGGACAAAACCTTGGAGGAATGGGGCTATCACCTGATCGATCTTCAGCTCAATGATATTACCTTTGACGAAGAGGTAATGCGTTCAATGGCAAAGGTAGTTGCCAGCAACAATTTAAAATCTGCTGCTGAGAATGAAGGTCAGGCTTTATTAATTACCAGAACCAAAGCAGCGGAAGCTGAAGGCAATTTTATCAAGATCTCGGCTCAGGCAGAAAAGGATGCCGCTCAGATGAAAGGTCAGGGAATTGCTTTATTCAGACAAGAAGTTGCAAAGGGCATGGCTGGAGCGGCAAAGGAGATGGAAGATGCAAACCTGGATTCTTCGCTGATATTGTTCAGTATGTGGACGGAAGCAGTGAAAAACTTTGCACAAGAAGGGAAAGGAAATGTTATATTTTTGGATGGAAGCGTAGAGGGGATGCAAAAAACTATGAAGGACATGATGGCTATAAATCAACTAAATCAAAATACAAAAAAATAAATACGCAAAATGAAAAAAACAATTACAAAGATCACGACTCTTGCACTCGCCCTGTTCACTTACACGGCTTTTTCGCAGGAAAAAATTCAGCCTTGTAATACTTTTGAGGCTATGGAGCAAGCGTTTGCAAATAATCCAGAGGCTAGAAAAAATTATGAGGCTGCTCAGGAGCAACTAAGATTGCAACAAGTACAATCTGAAACAAACTTAGCCGGGAGACCAGCTGCGGCTTTTGAGTACACTGTTCCTATTGTATTTCATGTTCTTTATGAATGTAACAGTCCGTTAATTTCTGACGCCACTATTATACAGGCTTTAAAGGAAGTAAATGATGACTACGCAAGGAATAATGCTGACACGAATTTAATAGCCACGCAATTTAAAAATGGATACATTGATTCCGACATCAAGTTTGTGTTGGCAAAAAAAGATCCTTCCGGAAATTGTATTAACGGGATTGTAAGACATGAAAACGCTAAAACACGCTGGAATCAGGGCATTGCCAATTTGAATAACGCTATAGGCAGTGCATATTGGCAGTATACATGGGATCCTACCAAATATCTTAACGTGTATGTCGTAGCAGAGATTATTCCTCAAGGTACGGTTACCGGAGGTGGAATTATCGTTGGGTATACCTACAGACCTGGAACATGGCCAACTGGTAATCCTCACGACGCTATCGTTTACAACCTGAGTTACCTTTCTGGTGGTGGTAATGCTCCCAGATCACGTTCGCTTAGTCACGAAATTGGCCACTGGCTGAGCTTGGCACATACTTTTGGGAACACTAACAACCCTGGTATAAACTGTGGCGACGATAATATCGGTGATACACCTATTACTAAAGGTGAATTCGGTGGTTGTGCAACAAGTACGGTTAATTCCTGTGCCCAATCTAATCCTGCATTGACTGGTCTTAACAATGTTCAAAACATTATGAATTATTCAGATTGCCCTAGAAATTTCACAACAGGACAAACAACAAATATGCGTAATACACTTGCCGCAACTGTAAATGGGAGAAATAATCTTTACACGCCTTCTACCCTTGCATTCACAGATGTAAACGGTTCAGGGTTATGTAACCCTGTTACTGAATTTTATTCGAGCAATTGTTCTTACACCGTTTGTAAAGGTTCATCTTTAACATTCAGAGATCAATCCAATTCAGGTATTACTTCACTGGCCTGGAGTGCAAATAACGGAGGTACAGCGGCCACTCCTTCATCAACCCTTACCGCAATTGTTTTTCCTAATGTAGGAACATCTGATGTAACGCTTATGACAATGAACGCTCAGGGAACAAATAGCAAAGTAAAAACTGTGACCGTTATTGATAATACGCCTGGCTTTGGTCCAATCCAGTTCGAAAGCTTTGAAAGTCCGGGCATTCCCGCCAACTGGGCTGTGATAAATTCGAATAACGATCAGGTACAATGGTCTCAAACAGGCGCAGCGGCCTACGACGGATCCAGCTCCTATATGATTGCGGGTGCAAACAATCCTGCTGGCAATTCTGATATTCTTCAAATGCCGGTTATGGATGTACTCAACAATCAAAGCGATATTTTAGAATTTGCTTATTCCTACAGGCAAAAGTCGTCTTCACAAAATGACATGCTTATAGTTGAAGGCTCCAAGGACTGTGGTGGTACTTGGCAAACAATTTTTAGCATGAGTGCAGCTTTTATGCAAGCGGGAACTGGTGGAATAGACGCTGCTGATTTTTATCCGACATCAGAAGAATGGAGAAAAACCGTTCTTTCAAGTCGTCCGCAATGGCAAACTTTTAAGTCTTCTTCAAACGTTCTGGTACGTTTTAACTTTATTGAAGGAACCAGTGGTTTTGGTAACAACATGTTTGTTGATGCTATCAATTGGTACAACACAGTAGGTATAAACGAACTCACAAAAAGTATCCGTTTTAATATGTATCCAAATCCTACTACAGGCGAATCTAATTTGAGTTTTAACCTGAATGATCCTTCAACAATTAAAGTAAATGTTGTAGACGTTATGGGTAGGGAAGTACTAGCTCTGACTGAAAACAAATACAATGCAGGCGAACAAACCATCATCATTAACAAAGACAATACGCTTGCTAAAGGCGTATATTTTGTAAATCTTTCATTAAATGGCGCAAAAATGTCAAGAAAATTGATTATTAACTAAGCTGCCAAAAAATATAGGATCCCGGTTAGTTATGCTAGCCGGGATTTTTTATTTTTAAGTTTTATTAAAGATGAAGGCACTTACCCGTATCCCTTTTTTTAGAATAATCATCCCATTTGTTGTAGGGTGTGTTGCCGGAATAAAACTGGAGCTCCCTCTTATTTCCGCTTATTCCTTTTTCCTGCTTCTGATACCACTTATCTTTCTGAATTTTTATAAGGGACCATCTCCCGCCTACAAAACGGTGTTTATGATCTGCACCGATCTGTTTTTATTCTTGCTAGCCGTCTTTCAAGTTCAACAAACAGATTTAAACAAGAACCCTAACTATTATGGTAACCAGATAAATACAGATACAACCTGTACTTTTATAGCTTGTATAAATGATTTACCGGTTGAGAAAGAAAAATTTATAAAATGTGAGATCAAAATTCTTGAGGTAAAAAATGAAACCACATTCATAAAATCAAAAGGCAATATCTTCGCCTACTTCAAGAAAAGCCGTTCAGCTTTACAATTAAAAGCAGGGCAGACTTTATTAATTAAAGCGGACCTCGTTGAATTATCGGGTCCAAAAAATCCCTTTGAGTTTGATTACAAAAACTATTTGCGAAACAAACAGATTTATTATACCGCTTTTGTTGACTCCGGTTCTTTCTCAGCGCTGCCTTTAGAAGCACAATTAAACCCCATTTGGCAACTCGGACTTACTTGCAAAGCTTTCCTGCTCGAACGTCTTAAAAATTCGTCGCTTACTAAGAATGCCTACGGAATTTCTGCGGCCTTAATAACTGGTTACGATGATGACATTGATAAACCCGTGATGGAAGCGTTCTCACATTCGGGTACGCTGCACGTACTTTCGGTATCAGGACTTCATACAGGTTTAATTTATCTCGCTCTAAATTTTTTCTTCAATTTTTTCGACCGGAAGAAAAAGTACAAGCTTTCACGCTTTATATTTATCACCTTGTTTTTGTGGTTCTTTGCTTTAATAACCGGATTCTCAGCTCCTGTATTACGAGCCGTTGTGATGTTTAACCTGCTTGGTTTTGGGAGAATTTATTTCAGAGCAAGGTATAGTCATCAATTAAATATTCTACTCTTATCAGCTTTTTTACTGTTAGTGTATAATCCGTTTTACCTGATGGATGTTGGATTTTTGTTGAGTTATTTTGCCCTGTTTGGACTTTTGTATTTTCAACCTAAGCTAAGTAAGTTATGGGAACCGGAGAATAAGGTTACAGATTCGATCTGGCAAAGTATTACAGCTTCGGTTGCTGCAACTGTAAGCTCCTTACCCATTACCTTATTTTATTTTAAGCAATTCCCGCTTTGGTTCTTTGTTTGCAATGTGGTGGTAGTACCGGCCACCTTTCTTCTGTTAATATTAGCGGTTTTTGTTGTGCTCAGGATTAACTTTTTTGCACTTGTTGTCAACGGGCTTGTTAAGGCACTCATCTGGTTCATTAACCTTTTTAATTCAAACTCCTTCGGCTTTGTGGACAACATCCATTTTACTTTTTCTGATGTTTTGTTTTTATCCCTGCTTATCATTTTACTTTCAGTTGCTATTCAATATAGATCCTATAAGTCATTGATTCAAAGTATTTTATTGATCATTGCCTGGCAAATAGTTTCGCTCGTTAGTTCTTTTAATTTAAAGAATGAATCACTGCTGACCGTTTACAGCGTAAAGAATGAATCGGTAGTTTCTATAAAGAACAAGGCGGATATAAGTATTAATGAAGTTAAACCTTCTGTTTATAATTTTAATGTCCGGCCACACATCAATTCTTTTAATTATGTGAATCTTAAAACGGTGCATTTCAATGCCGTGGCAAAGGAAAACCAACTGACTTTACTCCTCAATAAACCCGGATTTTGGCCCGCTATCGATCTCAGCAAAGTTACCACGCTTGTGCTTTCCAATAATTTTAAGCTCACAGAAAAGGATCTCCGGGAGTTCGAAAACCTGAAAACGCTTGTTATGGACGCTTCAAATAATAATTATTCCGCGGCAAAGACTGAGCAATTAAGTCGTAACTTTGGCTTCAGTTTTTATAACACCAAACATAGCGGGGCGTACCTTTTAGCACTATAATGAAACTCAGGATAGGAGATAAAGTAAGATTTTTAAACGAAGTGGGTGAAGGAACAGTTTCCCGTGTAAAAGATAAGTTTACTGTTTTTGTGGAGATGCTGGATGGTTTTGAAATTCCATTTGCCATTAATCAACTGGTCCCCATTCATACAGAGTTAATTCTAAATAAGGATGCAGAAAACATTGAACTGAATCCCGAAGTACATTTAACCGACGCCATCTATTTTGTGATCGAACCAGATCATGAATTTCCATCGCTGATCAATGATTACAAAATCTATCTTTTTAACGCCTCCTCTTTTAATTTACTCTATTCTTATTCTATTAAAGACGAAGAACATTTTCAAACGATCAAGCACGGTGAAATAGGACCTTACCAGAAAGTCTTGTTCCGGCAGGTTAAGCTTCAGTTCTTTAAAGAGTATTTTTACCATAAGATTGAATGCTTGCTTTATAAAAATACTTTTTTTAAAGCTCAGACTCCTGTTTCTGAAGTACTTCGCATTACGCCCAAAGGACTGCTTGAATCTAAAACCATCAAGCATGAAGAATTCAAGTTCCCGGTTTATGGCTTTTTGCTAAAGGACGAATTCGCTTTTTTCACGAAAGTAGAAGCCGAACTGAATCTGATAGACATTGAAAAGCTAAAAAATATAAAGGAATTCCGTTCCAAAGAAAAGGTTTCCAAATCTTCACGCGAGTACTTAAAATCCTTGGAAAAGGAAATTGATCTTCACATTGAAGAGCTCGTAGAAAATACAAACGGGATGAGTAATTTTGAAATGCTTAACATTCAGTTAGAACGTTTTGAAAAAGAGTTGGATGAAGCCCTTGAGAAAAACATGAAAAAGCTAATTTTTATTCATGGAGTAGGCAACGGGCGCTTAAGACAGGAAATAGCGTCCATCTTAAAAAGTACAAAAGGTGTGAGTTTTCAGGATGCTTCTTTTAAAGAATATGGTTATGGTGCCACACAGGTAAATATCTTATAATTAGTAACATCGCAAAGTAATCTTAAACTAAGTATGATCCCATTTTCGCCCCCACGTATCGACGATAAAATTTGTAACGAAGTTGTTGCTGCCCTTAAAAGTGGATGGATCACAACAGGTCCACGTACCAAAACATTTGAAAAAAAGCTTACGGAATATTGTGGTAATAAAAATACCATTTGTTTAAATTCAGCTACCGCAGGCTTAGAAATTATGTTGCGTTGGTTTGGTGTGAAAGAAGGGGATGAAGTTATTTTACCAGCTTATACTTATTCCGCTACAGCCAATGTGATTATCCACTGCGGCGCCACACCGGTGTTTGTGGACGTGAATAAAGATGATTTTAACATCAACATTTCAGAAATCGAAAAAGCCATTACTTCTAAAACGAAAGTGATCATGCCGGTTGATTTTGGCGGCTGGCCTTGCGATTACGATGAAATGAATGCTCTGGTAAAAAAACATGCTGAAAAATTTAACGCTACAACTGAAAATCAAAAACAGCTTGCACGTATCATGATCCTGAGTGATTCTGCCCATTCTTTCGGGGCAACTTACAAAGGCAAAAAAGCAGGGTCCTTAACAGATGTAAGCGTCTTTTCATTTCACGCCGTAAAAAATCTTACTACGGCAGAAGGCGGTGCCGTTGCACTAAATTTACCCGAACCTTTTAATAATGAAGAGGTATATAAAAAGCTTTGTATAAGTACTTTACATGGACAAAATAAAGACGCGTTGGCCAAAGCACAGAAAGGCAATTGGAAGTATGATATTTTAGAAGCAGGGTATAAATGCAACATGACCGATCTTACTGCTTCCATCGGTTTAATAGAATTGGAAAGGTATGACAAGGATACCACAGTGAAACGTAAACACATTGTTAATACTTATCTTAAATTGTTGGGCGTGCATCCTGAACTGGAACTCCCGGTTTTTGAAACGGAAGCTAAAACAAGTTGTTATCATCTATTCCCTTTACGCATTAAAAATATTACGGAAGTACAAAGAGATGCCATTATGCAGGAAATTTTTAATGCGGATGTCAGTGTGAATGTCCATTTTATTCCGGTTCCTGCTACCAGTTTTTATAAAAGTCTTGGGTATTCTATAAAAAATTATCCGGTGACCTATGATAATTTTGCCCGTGAAATTTCTTTGCCTGTTTTTTACGATCTTACTGACGAACAAATACATACCGTTGTTAATGCCGTAATTGCAGCTGTAAAGAAGGTGACATGCTAAAGCGCCTTTTTGATATCATTTGTTCTTTGTTTGGATTGATTTTTCTTTCGCCATTTTTAATTCTTATTTCTTTTACCGTTGCGCTGACTTCAAAAGGTGGCGTTTTCTATTTGCAGGAGCGAGTAGGCAAGGATGGGAAATCTTTTAACCTTTTTAAATTCAGAACCATGTTTACCGGGTCAGATAAAAAGGGCCTTTTAACCGTGGGCGGAAGAGATCCCCGCGTAACAGGAATAGGCTATTACCTTCGGAAATATAAGCTGGACGAATTACCCCAACTTTTGAATGTGTTATTTGGAAGGATGAGCCTTGTGGGTCCGAGACCAGAAGTGCGAAAATACGTTGATCTTTATACGGTGGAGCAGAGAAGGGTGTTGGATGTAAAACCCGGCATTACAGATTATGCCTCCCTTGAATACTTTAGCGAGAATGAGTTACTTGCAAAATCTTCTGATCCCGAACAAACCTACATTAAAGAAATAATGCCCGCAAAACTGGAGCTGAATAAGAGATACATCTCAGAAGCGGGCCTCGTAACCGACCTGAAATTAATTTTCAGAACCCTTGGAAAAATCGGCTCGTAACTTTCAGGATTTCAACTAGCGTAATAAAGTAACGTACCCATTCACGTGTTTTAATTCACCACTCTGATTTATCGTGTTTATTTGCCAGTTGTAGACATCACTTTTACAGGCGGTTCCGTAATAAGTGCGGTCCTAGCCGCTATTTATATCGGATGTTTGAAATATTTTTGTTCCCCAGCGAGACCAAGTTCGTTTAATCGATGCGGTCAGGTCTTCAATCACTCAAAAGCTTATGTTACGAGTTCGGCGAAAATTTAATATGCTGATCTAAACCGAAAAGTGATCAATAACAAAACCGATATATTTATATCACGTCACTTAACAAAAAACTCTCTTTTTTACGAATACCCTTTTCTGTCTTTTCCAATTGAACACATTCTATTAAAGGGTCATGTTCAAAAAACAATGTCCAGTTATTTTCCAAAGCAGTATTTAAAACACGCTCTTTTTCTTTCAGTGTTTCCAAAGGTCTGGTGTCGTATCCCATAACATAGGGAATAGGCAAGTGTGCAGCACTTGGAATGAGGTCGGCCATAAAGGCAATCGTGTTGTCTTTGTGTTTTATGATCGGCAGCATCATTGCTTCGGTATGTCCGTTTACTTCTATAAAAGATAAGTTATCAATGAGTTTCGAGGTACTATCAATGAAATTTAATTGGCCACTTTCTTTAATCGGCATAATATTCTCTTTCAGGAAACTGGCCTTTTCTCTTGGATTGGGATGTGTTGCCCACTCCCAGTGCTTTTCATTGCAATAGTACTTTGCATTTTTAAAAGCGGGTTCAAATATGCTCTTGTCGGAATTATATACTATACTTCCACCGCAATGATCGAAATGCAGGTGCGTCAACAACATATCCGTTATATCCGAACTTGTAAAACCATGATTGTTAAGCGATTTTTCAAGGGAATCGTTCCCATGCAGAAAATAATAACTAAAAAATTTCGCATCTTGTTTTGTGCCCATCCCATTGTCAACTAGTATTAACCGGTTACCGTCTTCAATAAGCAGGCAGCGTAAAGCCCAGCTGCACATGTTATTCTCATCTGCGGGATTCAGTTTGTTCCAGATGCTTTTAGGCACAACACCAAACATGGCGCCGCCATCCAGTTTAAAGTGACCTGTATTAATAGAGTATAAATTCATTTTTAATGTATCAGTGAAACGAATGTATTCATTTTAATAAAAAAAACCCGCTGTTTGTAGCGGGTTTCTTAAAAAGATTTTGATTAGTGATTCACTACAATCTTTCTTACAACTTTCTCAGATCCGTTTGAGATTTCAGCAAAATAGATTCCGTCAGGCCTATCGCTTAAATCGACGTTAATCATATTATTCATCACATTTTTAAGCTCTCCTGAACTGATCTGCTGACCAAAAGCGTTGTAAACATTCAATATCAGGGACTGTTCAGATGGAAGCGTGAATACAAAATTGAACAAGCCGTTGCTTGGATTTGGCATAATGTTAATATTGGAATTAAATTTAGTAAAAGCTTCTTCTTTAATTCCCACTGGTCCGCAGGTAACAATAGGCATTATAGCCAGGTGGATCTTGGCATTTCTATTAGACTTGAAGTTTTTCCAGCTAATGTTCGCAGAAAGAAACCAGGCGCTTGAATCTAAAGGATTATTAAACACAGTATTGCTCATGATGTTTATGGAGTCATTAAATGTTTGCGGAATTACAATTCCTGCAAAAAAACCTGTGTTTGGACTACTTACGATAACAGGGCTTGCAAAGTCAAATCTAAATGGATACATTTTGTTATTAGTAATAGGTACCTGACCCGATTTTCCGAGATAAGAAATTGAAGTTACAGCGGGTGTCGCAATGATCTTTCCAAGGCTATCGCTTTTTGATCCGATAACGCTTCCAGGTCCGTTTCCAACCGATCCGCCGTAAACTTTGCAAATAACCTGTGTTGAAAGGCTAGAAGCTTTTGTGCCAACGGTATCAAACAAAACAATAACACTGTTAACAACAGGGTTTGATACTGCTGAATAAGTAGTTGGAGGATAGAATTGAGCGACTTCTTTATCTTTATAACAATTTGTGCCTACCATATTTCCAGTAAGAAACCCTGGTCCACACCCTGTAACAACGCTTGTTGGCGCTTTATACTTAGTAAGTGTATCAGAAGCTTTGATCATTTTTAAACTGTCAATACAAGCAGATACCGCCGAGCATGTGAATTGTGCCGAAACAACAAACGTTGCAGTAGATGAACTTAGACTGTTTGTTGCAACCAGTGTGATTGTGTAAAATCCAGGATTAGGCAAATTTATGGCAGGATTGGAAACCGAGTTGTTTGGCGCAAAGCCTGCAGCCGGAGATGCATTCCACACATAGGTTGGATACGGAAATCCGCTGGAACTGTTGAATGGGGTAAATGGTTTATTAAGACATTGGTTAAAACCCGTTACAAAAGACGCTACTGCAGCTGTAGGAGTTCCGGCACCAATGGCACATTTATTATGTGTACCCAATTGGTAGCGCAAAGGACTCTGGCTAAGAGCTGTTTGCATACGCATACTTTGTTCATTTGTAAACATATACATACAAGCATCGTCTGTCCTGTCCATGAAGTTCATTGGCATTTCGCCGTTAGGGCTGGTTCCTACACCGCATTGGTCGGCAGGTGTTGATGTAACACATCCGTAATGCGCTTGTTTCTGCATGGGTGTATCACCGCAATAATCGGACAAACAATTCCCGTCACCCCAGATATTCCTTAAACCAAGCCAATGCCCGATCTCATGTGTTGTTGTTCTACCCAGATCCTGCGGAGCAAGCAGAGTTCCAACTGTTCCAAAATTTTTGGTCCATACCCAAATTCCGTCATTTGTGGCCGTACCCACATTACCTCCAAATACTCCGGGAATACCAGGAGAAGGAGGGTAGGTAGCAAAGCCGTTTTTTGCATATCCGGCAGGTTTATCGCTGATCCAGATATTTAAATATTTACTTGGGTCCCAAAAGGTTGCGGGAATAATTACTGTATTAAAATAATTTTCTACATCCAGACTTGGAGTAGAAAGACTTAGCCATGCGTTTGCAGAAGCACTGATACGTTCTATCCCATGCGGGTTGAGCGGCTGATCCTGCCTGTCTTTTTGCGCAAGGCAAAATTGAATTCCGGTGTTGGCTTTCAGGCCGGCAAAAACTGCCGGAACATTTCCTGAATTTGTGCCAATCCCGCCAAAGTCCTTATTCAGAGCCGCTATTTGCGATTTAATCTGATTTGTATCCACATTTGGGTAGGTGCCAAGAGCTTCATTAAAATAAATGACGTGAACAATAACGGGTATAACACGAACGGCTGTTTGAGTTTTGCCGCCCAGCACATTTTTCTTATGTTCTTCAACTTTACTGTTAAACCATTCATCCCATTGTTGTGGAGGTGCACCCGTGCCACAAAGATTTTGGATCTGCTGCATTGTTTGCGCATTCAGAAAGACTGTACTAAAAATAGTAAGGCACAAGAGGAGTAAGTTTTTGTTCATAACGGAATTTAATATAATTGTAATAAAAGTAAAAAAAAGAAATCATTAAAAAAAATTGCTCACTCATTCAATGCAAAGTGTCGCCCATTTTTTTTATAATTTAAGTATTAGTTAGTGTTTGGCCGAAAACTCCATTTTCGTCATTGTGTCGAAAAAAATAATCGCTTATTTACCCCAGTAAACCTCACACTCATTTTTTTTAACATACCTCGAAACTGAATTTTTCCATCCAAACACCTAGTTTTCGGACAGACACTAGTTACACTTTCGTTAACCTGGCAAATTTAAGTAGCAGACTTTTACTGCCGTTCTTTTCGAATTGAATAGTAGCCTTAGTTTCAGGCCAGGAGCCTTCCATTTGTAGAATCTGCCCTTTGCCAAATTTTTCGTGCATAACCTGATCGCCCTTCTGTAAAGATTTGTTCAGCGAAAGATCAAAGGGGGCAGAAGAAACAGTTGCAGAATTTAAGCGGATAAATTTCTTTGACTTTAAATTCAGGTTTATGTTCTGATTGTCTGAGTCAACTAATCCAGAAGAAACGGAGTTATAATTGTCGCGAAATCTGTCAAATGTATTTTTAGAAAATGATGGCGCTAGTGGTTCCTCGGGGTATTCAAGGTATTTATCATCTATTTCGTCGATAAACCGGCTAGGCTCGCAATAGGTTACATTTCCAAAACGGTACCGCATTGTCGCAAAGCTCAATGTAGCTTCTTTTTCAGCCCTTGTTACGGCCACATAAAACAACCTGCGCTCTTCTTCCAGATCAGCTCTGCTATTGATGGAAAGTTGTGAGGGAAATAGATTTTCTTCAAGACCTACTATATAAACATAAGGAAACTCCAAGCCTTTTGAAGCATGAATGGTCATTAAGCTCACCTTATCATTATTTGTATCTTTTTCATCCTCCTTATCAACACTGGTAAGCAGAGTAATTTCCTGCATAAACTCATCTAATGTCTTGATAGAATTATCTGTTTCTTCCAGTGCCAATTGGGTTTCATTTTTCACAAGACTTTCTTTGATGACTTCATTTAGTTCATCTTCCTGCGGCGTTCTTGGCTGTTCAACAAAGTCTTTGATCCCATTCAAAAGTTCCTGAATGTTTTCGTAACGGCTCACACCTTCGGGCGTTTTGTCGGCGTAAAGATCCTTCACAATTCCGCTATGCACTGCAATGTGATTGGCAAGATCGTAAGCGTCTTTGTAGGGTAGAAGCAGGCTGAAGGATTTAACTTGTGTTACAAAATCGCTTATTTTCCCCGAGATGCCAGCGTTTATGCCAAGATTAAAATCCTTTAGGTTGCTGATAACAGTCCACATGCTGATATCATGTTCGGCTGAAGCAACTGTAATTTTATCGAGAGTACTTTGTCCAATACCTCTGGCCGGATAATTGATAATCCTGAGCAAACTTTGATCATCGTTATTATTTATAGCAAGGCGGTAATAACACAGTACATCCTTAATTTCCTTGCGCTGGTAAAAGCTTATACCACCGTATATTTTATAAGGAATATTTAATTTTCTAAGTGATTCTTCAAAAGACCGTGATTGGGCATTTGTTCTGTAAAGTATGGCGAAATCACTGTTCATCGCCTGGTTTTGCTTACGGGTTTCAAAAATACTGGTTACTATTTTTTGCCCTTCTTCGTTATCAGACCCTGCTTTTATAACCTTGAGTTTCTGCCCGTCTTCGTTTTCAGTAAAAACAGTTTTCTTAAACTGATCTTTGTTGTTAGCTATTATCAAATTGGCAGCGCCAACAATTGTTTTGGTACTGCGGTAATTTTGTTCAAGCTTAAAAGTTTTCAGATCCGGATAATCTTTTTCAAAATTGAGGATGTTCTGAATGTTGGCACCCCTGAATCCATAGATACTTTGAGCATCGTCGCCCACCACACAAATGTTCTGAAACCTGGCAGCAAGTTGTTTAATGATCAGGTATTGTGAAAAATTTGTATCCTGGTACTCATCCACAAGGATGAAGCGAAACTTATTCTGGTATTTTAAAAGTACATCCGGAAAATCGCGCAGCAACACATTGGTCTGAAAGAGAAGATCGTCAAAATCCATCGCGCCGGCTTTAAAATTCCGTCGCTGATAGGCTTCGTAAATCTTTCCCAACAGAGGCTTGCGGCTACTGGCATCTTCCTGCTGTGTAACCAGATTGTTCATGTACTGGGCTGCAGAAACGAGTTTATTTTTCGCATCACTGATCCTGTTCAGCACCAATGAAGGCTTATAAATCTTGTCGTCAAGATTAAACCGTTTTAAAATTTCTTTAATAACGCTTTTACTGTCATCGGTATCATAAATTGTAAAGTTACTTGGGTAGCCCAGTTTTGATGCTTCGATGCGTAAAATTTTAGCGAAAACACTGTGAAAGGTTCCCATCCAAAGGTTTTTCGACTCTGCGGGTCCTACAATTTTGGCAATACGCTCTTTCATTTCGCGTGCGGCTTTGTTCGTAAAGGTTAATGAAAGTATATTAAATGCATCGGCACCTTTTTCCATAATGTGAGCGATACGATAAGTAAGTACTCTTGTTTTACCTGAGCCTGCCCCTGCAATAATCATAACAGGTCCTTCTGTTGCTTTGGCAGCGGCCCGTTGTAAAGTATTAAGTTCGTCTAAATAGTGATCCATCGTATAAAATTGCTAAATTTTTCAATTCGGTACTGCTACCATTTGTAGAAGATTTAAACATATTTTATCTTACTCACTCAAACCAGCGTTTCAATAATTAAAACACGGGTTTTATATCTCTTTTATGAAAAACTGGTTTTGTTAGGTATATTTATACTAATCAAATGGTTAAATGAAAAAACGCGAAGTCATATTCCTGCTATGTATGCTGTCTGGAATTCGCTATTTCGCTCAAAACCCCTCTTGTTCCAATGGTTTCGTTTATATGGATGGAGGCTCATTTATTAAAGTTTATGATCCTTCCCAACCTATTTCGGTTTTAAACCCTTCCAATACTACAATTCCCACATTCGGTGGTGGACTTGCCCTTATGCCAAATATAAATGGTGGCACCTTAACGCCCACTTTTTACTCTACTTCCGGAGGAAATTACTGGTACTGGAATGGTGTTGCCTGGACAAATACGGGCCACTCAGCAGGAAATGGAGCCGCTGTAAATATTGCCGGATGCGCAGGTACTATTTATAACCTCGTCGGGGGTAGCGGCCAGGTATACTCTTACAATGGCTCCGGGAATGGCTCTTTACTAACAACTCTGACGGGGTTTAATGGTGGAGGGCCCTACGATCTGGTTACGGACTGCAATTGTAATTTTTACGCGTTAAAAACATCTACTCCTAATCAGGCACTTAACATGTATAGTCCAACAGGAGCATTACTGTGCACTTATACTCTTAGTGGAATGCCAAATACATCTGCTGGTGGGGGATTTGCTATTGTAGGAAATATGATCTATGTGCGAAACTCAAGTTTTTACGCGGGCACCATTTCTGGTGGCACTGTGACATTCACAAATTTTCCAGCTTTTTCAGTCAGCCCCGGCGATTTTGCATCCTGCCCCGTTTGCTACGGGTCCTCGAATCTTGTAGGAGCAAGTATTTCAGGAGTGCTTTTGGGTTGCACGATCCCTACAGCCAACATCGTAGTTTCCACAACAGCGAGTCCTGTTACTTACAATTGGTCGGGACCAGGAATTATTGGATCTACGTCAAACTCCTTTGCCGCTGTTGGAGTGCCTGGTAGTTACACCTGTGTAATTACTTCTAGTGGATGCCCTCCCCAACAAGCAACATTGGTCACCACGGCGTTGAGTAATTCTGTTGTGGTACTGGCATCTGTAACACCCTCTGGTAACATATGTGTTGGGGCAAATGTAACCACGCAATTAGTTGTCGCCCACACGTCCACCACCGACGTCGTTTTATGGAACGGCCCCGGTATGCCTCCTACATCAGGTATTGATACGCTCAATGTTAACATTCCCGGAACGTACACGGTACAAGTGACAGATATTTTTAATGGCTGTAAAGGTACAGATTTTGTTACAATTGCCCAGAATCCAACGGTTAGCATGGCCCTAAGTGACAATACACTCTGTTTACAAAGTTATAACGGATCGTCGAACTCGATTGTTATAACGCCTTCAGGCGCTTTGAACTACACTCTTTTAACAAGCTCCAATTATTCTACAAGCACGCCTAACGGCCCCACCATGTCCTGTTTTCCCGTCACCATTTCTGGAAATTTATCTCCCAATGCTACTGCAACTTTAATTGGTGCTAATGGATTTTGTAATGATACCACAACAGCGTCTTTTATTATTATCGCTAATCCTTCCGTCACTTTATCAAATGCATCGGCGAGTATTTGCCCTGGTGGGAGCAAAGCCATTTCAGCTAGTGGAGCCACACAATATGTCTGGAGTGGAAGTACAGGCCTCAATACTTATTCAGGAAATAATGTTATAGCAACTCCTAATGCGAACTCGCTGTATTCTGTAATAGGCTCAAGCGGCGGCTGTAATAGCCAAACCCAAAGTGTTCCGGTAATCATTTTGCCGATTCCAACAGTTACTATAAGTCCTGCCACTTCTACCATTTGCCTGGGGTCAGTACTTACACTTACCGCCGGCGGAAGTGCAGATTCCTTCGCATGGTCACCACCAACAGGCTTGATAACACCGGCAACAAATCCGGTTGTTTATGTTACTCCGCCCAATACGCAGATATACTCTGTTATTGGTTATCTCAATTCCTGCACAAATTCAGCTACTGCTTTGGTTAACATTGTTCAGCCTCCGCTTTTATCACTTACCCGAAGTAGTACTACTTTGTGCGCACAAAATTTTAATAATTCTCCAACGTTTATTTCACTTGTTCCTTCAGGAGCGCAGAGTTATACTTTATTGGCAGGAAGTGGCCTGGGAGTGTTTTCGCCTAATGGACCCAACATGCAGGCAACTCCTACTGCTCCTTTTCCGTCTGCGCCCTCTGTTGTGACTACTACGCTGATAGGGAAAATGGGTGTATGCACGGTAGCATTGACGGAAACTGTGCTCATTTACCCAAATCCAACGCTTTTAATAACGCCGCCGTCCTCAAGTATCTGTCCAACGCAGAGTCAGGCATTTACCGCGTCAGGCGCGTCCAGCTATACGTGGCTGCCTATGCCTAATTATACGTTAACCGGAAACAACAGCATTGTGGCCAGCCCATTGTTAACCAGTTTTTATTCTGTGATTGGAAGCCATATGGGATGTGGAAGTGATGTTAAAAATGCAGTTCTGATCGTATTGCCAATTCCAAATGTTTCTATATCTCCAGCCAGTACAACTGTTTGTGCAGGAAATTCAGTGGTACTAAACGCTGTTGGAAATGCCGTTTCCTATAATTGGTCTCCATCCGGTAGCTTGTCAGTTAACTACGGCTCACAAGTGGTGGCTACTCCATCTGTTCTGCAAACTTATACGGTGCTTGCCACATTAAATACCTGCACAAACCAGGCGTTTTCAACAGTTTCAGTCATTGTTGTGCCGGTGATCCATGCGACCGCTTCCCAAAGTACGATTTGCAGCAACTCCAGTACAAAACTGAATATAACAGGAGCAAATACATTTAAGTGGCTTCCTGAAGAGACTTTAAATGCTTCAGCCGGAAGTATGGTGACAGCGACTCCGAACCAAAACACTACATACACGGTTCACGGTTATAATGGAATTTGTACGGGCTCAACAACCATTTTCATTAAAACAGTTCAAAGGCCCGACATGGAATTAATTACGGGCGAGAACCGGGTCTGCTTTGGTTCTTCCGTTCCTATAAGTGTAAGGGGCGCTCAGAGCTATACCTGGAGTCCGGCAAATGCTTTAATTCCAACGGGTTCCAATACTACTATTATCGCCAATCCAAAAGAGAATACAAACTACAATGTTATTGGAGCAAATTCTATTGGCACGGTTTCATGCTATCAATCGCTAAGTTATTCTGTTTCCGTTGTCCCGGTTATTCAACCAATGGTATCTCCAGGTGCTAATTTGTGTCAGGGAGAAAAGGTAACTTTATATGCCTACGGAGGAAACTCTTTTAGCTGGACACCCGCTTATGGCTTAAATATCACAAACAGATCAGGAGTTGTTGCAAATCCACTTACCACAACCCTATACACTGTGGAGGTTTCTGAAAATACTTATTGCGGTAAAACAACCACCATAATGGTTACAGTAAGTCCTAAGCCCACAGTGTTTGCAGGTCGCGATACGAGTTATAACATGAACGATGCTATTTTTATTAATGCAGTTGGTACGGGAACGTTAATGTGGATAAGAGGAGAAGAAATTATATGTTCTGTATGTCCACTAACACAGGTTTATCCAACGCGTGATAACTGTTACGTCATAGAAGCGATCAACGAAGAGGGCTGCCGTGCCACAGATGATATCTGCATTGCGTTGACTGAGGATTTTACCATTTATATTCCAAATGCTTTTTCCCCAAACAATGATGGCCTTAATGACAAGTTTTTGATCTTTGGAGAGAATATTTCCAAAGTCTCTTTGGAGATTTACGACCGCTGGGGAGTGAAAATTTTTAGTACAAATGATTTTTATATGGGATGGGACGGTTATTATAAAGGCGAGCTTTGTCCTTTGGGTAGCTATACGTACGTTGTGCATTACACGGGCCTGAACCGTAAAAAATATACAAAGACTGGTAATATAAATCTTACCAGATAAAAATTTTATTGTATTCTTAAATCTGGTTATAAAAAAAGCGCGGGTGTAATTCCCACCCTTTATTTTTTTAAAAAATTCGATTATTTTTTCTTCGCCTTTTGCATTGGATTTTCTCCTGTACTCTGTCCGCGCACTGAGGACCCTGATTTAGTTTTAAAAATCTCAAATTTTGCAGGCTCGGCTTTCATGTTCCAGGTATTATTCTTCTCGTTAATATCTGCCGTCTCTCTATAAGGATCAATAAGTATAGATCCCACTTTTTTGGATTTCAGAAATGTTTTTGTGACTTCCTTCTCGTTCTTTCTCCAAATATATGCGCCAATCCGCTCAATTTCACTGCTGCCGTCGGTATAATTAAATTGTATAATGAGTGGACTCACCAACCCGCCTTTATTTGAGAATTTGATCTCGTAAATAAATTTACCAGTATATCTTGCGAATGAAGTGTCGGGCATTTCCTCCAGGTTTTCGTTTTTGTTTTTAACTTCTTTAATCACAACCTGCTCAGGTTTGTAATGGTAATAAAAGTCACGAAGCGTGGTATCAACATCCACTAAAGATCTCAGTCCGCTTTCACGGTTACGGATGGTTGTGATGTAGTCGCCTTCTATTCTTTTTGGATAATTATACACCGTATCCATTTTAAGCGCCACTTTTTCACCCCGTACAATTGAATATGCTTTTACGGTGTCTACAGAAATATCAACGGGTTCAATATCATAGAACCAACCTCTCCAGAACCAATCAAGATCCACAGCACTGGCATCTTCCATTGATCTGAAAAAATCTGCAGGCTCAGGATGTTTAAAGGCCCAACGGTTGCAATATTGTTTAAAGGCAAAATCGAAAAGTTCTCGTCCCATAACAGTTTCTCTTAAAATATTAAGTGCTGTTGCTGGCTTGCCATAAGCGTTTGCTCCAAAATTGATGATGTTTTCACTGTTCACCATAATAGGTTCCAGTTGATTTTTTGGCAGACGCATGTAGTCGGTCATTTTATAAGCCGGACCGCGTTGTGACGGATAACCCGCATCAAATTCCCTTTCGGTGAGGTATTGCACAAAGGTATTTAATCCTTCGTCCATCCAGCTCCATTGGCGTTCATCGCTATTGATGATCATTGGAAAAAAGTTGTGTCCCACTTCATGAATGATCACAAGGATCATTCCATTTTTGCTACCTTCAGTATAAGTGCCGTCTTTTTCAGTCCTTCCAAAATTAAAGCAGATCATCGGATACTCCATTCCATTCGCCGCTTCTATACTTTGTGCAACCGGATAGGGGTAAGGAATGGTAAATTTAGAATACGTTTTAATTGTGTGCGCTACAACTTTTGTAGAATACTTGCGGTAAAGGCCGTAAGCTTCTTTTCCATAAAAGCTCATGCACATCACTTTTTTTCCTTCACACTGCACTGCCATCGCATCCCAGCAAAATTTACGTGAACTGCCCCAGGCAAAATCACGTACACTGTCTGCTTTAAAAATCCAAGTTTTCGTTCCTTTTGGTGCCGAGCCTGTTGAAGCATTTTTCTCAGCCGTCTTCGCATCTTCCAGTAAACCAATTTCTACGGGTTCAGTAGCTGTTTGCGCTTTTTGCCAGCGCGTGTATTGAGCCGGTGTTAATACCTGCTGGTAATTCTGGCATTCGCCAGTAGAGCAGACCAGGTGATCTGCAGGCACCGTCATCTTTACTTTGTAATTTCCAAAAGCCAATGCAAATTCACCTCTACCGGTAAATTGTTTATTTTGCCAACCGTGGAAGTCGCTATAAACGCACATCCGCGGATACCATTGCGTCATGGTGAACAAATGATTGCCGTCTTCAGCAAAATATTCGTAGCCACCACGACCACCGTACTCTAAACGGTTAATCATTTTATAATGCCACTTTACAACAAATTTGAATTTCGCTTTTGAAGCTAAAACCTTTGGCAGATCGATGCGCATCATAGATCCATTGATTGTGTATTTTAATGGCTTTCCTGACTCGTCGGTAACCGCGTCAATTTTGTCACCCAAACCTTCTAGGTTCTTTTTGGTTTCAAGTGATTTTAAAGATTGTTGGGTCAGAGGCTCGCTCACTTTATTTTCATCAAAATAATTTACCTCATTGTTTGAATCGTGCTGATTTTCATCGAGCTGAAGCCAAAGATAATTTAAGACTTCTGGCGCATTGTTATGGTAAGTAATTGTTTCTGTACCAATCACCGAAAGGCTTTTTTCATCGAGTTTTACATCAATGTCATAATCTGCGCGTTGTTGCCAGTATTTTGCACCTGGCGCTCCCGAAGCTGTTCTGTATTCGTTTGGGGTTGGAAGAATGGTGCCCAACTGTTCGAACTTATTACCGTGGTTAGATTGCGGATTGTTTTGAATGTTTTGTGCTGAAACAAAACTTACCAGTAAAACCGTTAAAGTTCCAAGAAGCGTTCTACGCTTATTTTCAATGCTATAAGTGCTATGCTGCATGCTAATATGAGTTTGTAAATTTTGTAAGGACATTTTAATAAGGATGTTAAAAGTAATGAAAATACCAAAACAATACTTACAATAATGATTTGCCCTAATTCCAATCCAAGATTAAAGTACAGCAGCGGCAAAACAATACTGTCTTCATGTCCCAGCATCGACTTTAAAAGTATCGAAAATCCCAGTCCATGCACCACCCCGAAAAGGGTGATTATAACATATATGAAATAATTACTTCCAACTTGTTCCTTTTTGTAATGAACGATTTGATAAATGGCAGATGCCAAAATAGTGAGGGCAATTAGTAATTCTATCCAGGCACGTGAGAACGTAACGGCTCCTGTAACGCTCAGGGCAAGTGAAAAAGAATGCCCCAATGTGAAAGCTGTAATGAGGACAAGTAATTTTCGCCAGTCCTTTAAGGGAAATGTCAGCACCAAAAGTGTGACAAATAAAATATGATCGTAGCCAGCAAGGTCGAGAATGTGTTCCATGCCTTCGCTAAACCATAAACCGAATTCATTCATTAACTTAGAGCCTGTTTAATTTTTAAACCGTAAATGTAAGGAATGAAAAAGATCTTCATGTTAGGCATATTAGTTTTTCTGTTTTCATTCAAACATCCTTTTTATTTAGGGGTAGTAGATCTTAAATACAATGCCAAAGAAAAAGCTTTGCAGGGTTCTGTTAAGCTTTTTACAAACGACCTGGAAGGGGCGCTAAAAAAGATAAATAAGCAAACTATAGATCTTATAAATCCAAAGGATAAAGAAAAAACGAAAAAGAGATTGGAAGACTATCTTAAAAAGCATCTTGGGCTTAAGGTAAATAATGCTCAGGTTTCTTATGAATGTCTCGGTTTTGAGCATCAAGACGAGGCAATTTGGATTTACATTGAATTACCTGATTGTGCTTCGCCAAAAAAAATCGAGATAGAAAATTCGCTGTTGTATGATTATATAAGCGGGCAGTCTAACATTGTACATATAGAAGTTAATAGTGAGCGGAAAAGCTTCAAGGTGAACAATCCAGATAGATTAATGGTTTTTGAGTTCTAATCCTATGATGAATTATAGGAAGGTTGTACTCATTTAATCCAGGTCTTTTATTCTTTTAGCCAAATCTTTCGCCAGCATTTTTCCGGCAATAGCATAACAATCGCGCAGACGTTCTTGAATATCACCGTTAGAAGAGCCTATGGCTTTCACTTCAAAAACCGCCAGTCTGGCACCAGATTCATCGAAAAACATGCATTCTGCTATGATGTATGGCGGGGTATTCAACACCTGTGTGTGGTGATGTGGATCTTCCATCGTTATGTGCACAAGCAAAATCGGGACTTTCTCGTCTGAATAATTAGTACCTGTAATTCCTATTTTTTCTCCGTTTTTATTAAAATACTCTTCAAAATAAGGTTCGCAGACTTCTTTGTGCGTATATGCCCATTTTTCGCGGATGCTTTTAGCCACAGAACTCTCCTTGTCTTCGCAGCGATGATCGAGGTAAGCAGCTTCTGAATTATAATCGCAAACCTTCATCGAATCGCGATCGTAACGAATATTTACTTTTCTTATGTTGGTAAGTGAACTTATTTTTCCCGATATCAATTTTACAGGTGCCTGAGGTTGAATTTTAACCTTTACAAAACCCATCCGGAAACCAACAGGACCGGTTTGAGCTCGCAGAGGTAAGCCTGCTAAGACATTCACTGTGCAAATTAACAATAAGTAGAGGTGTTGAAGTTTCATGTTTGGGGAGTTACCGGGTAAATTTTCCGCAATTTGTTAAAATTTACCCAAATTTCACCAAAAGATGTAAATTATTTCCCAAATGTTAATAACTTTAGGACCTTCCTGCAAAATATCGTTTGCATTTTTTACTAAAAATGTAATCTTTGCAACTGTTAAAAAATTGAAGAAGTTAATCTACATATTATCAATCACTTGCATTGGACTTATAAATCTAAATGCATCTAGTAGGTTTGTTCCGGATGACAGGAATAAACCGGGCGACGATAAAAAAGGGAAAGCAAAGAGAGAAGACACCACTAAGATGGTAATTACCCAAGAAAACCTGGTTGAGGCGGACGAAGAGACTCCAGATACTACGCAAATCTTATTCCCGAGCCACGATTTATACACCAGCTGGGATACTAACACAGCTCATCCATACAATTTTAGTCAGTCTTTTAAAGAAGACAGTGTTACCATCTTTCTTACCCAAGGCGAAGACAATTGTTTTGTACTACCGTATAAAGGAGGCCTTACAAGTTTATTCGGCTGGAGAAAATACCGTCCGCATTATGGAACCGACATTGATCTTGAAACCGGAGATTCAGTAGTTTCTTGTTTTGATGGGATGGTTAGGGTGGCTAAATATTACCAGGGTTATGGTAACTGTGTGATTATCCGTCACAGCAATGGCCTCGAAACGGTTTACGGACACATGTCAAAATTATTGGTGGAGTCGGGCCAAAAGGTAGATGCAGGAACTTTAATTGGTTTGGGTGGAAACACAGGCCACTCTTATGGAAGTCACTTACATTTTGAGATTCGCTATTTAGGACAAGCTTTGGATACGCAGGATTTTATCGATTACGAAAAAGGAGAGTTAAAATCGAACGCCTTTATTCTCAGGAAATGTGACGTTGAAAACAAATATGATCTTCGCGCTTTACACAACCGTCACAAAAGTGATTTAATGGCCCGTAAAAAAGGTGGTAAATACCCGGTTAAGGCTGGAGTTTACAAAGTGAGATCAGGAGATACCCTCGGTGCCATTGCCCGTAGAAAAGGCACCACAGTTAAAGCGCTTTGTCGCAGAAATGGTCTTAAGCCAACCACTAAATTAAGAGTGGGACAAAGGATTAAAGTTTAATTTTTCTCGTTATAGTTATTTCGCATCTATAATTGTATAAAGGTCTCCGTTTTTCTCTACTACTTTTTTGCAATTAAGAATGGAATGGTAATCCGATTTACTACATCCTAGAGATCTAAGATTATTTCTTACTTTAAATTCTGGAATTGGGTTAATGCGAGTTTGGAATATTATTGGTCTTCTAAGATCTGATCTGGTCCATTTTTCGTGACCTCCTTTAATATCGACGTATTTGCACTGAGCCAATTCCAAAAACGCCGGAAATTCTGAAACAGAAATATTATTCAACTGCGGTATTGTCATTGAATTTGTTTTAACCTAAACAAGTTCTAGCTCAATGTTTTTAATTTCAGTCTTAGCCAATCCTTTTTCGTAAATAGTTCTAAATGACTCATTATCGCTGAGCATTTCGTTCAAATCAGGGGCATGTATTCTCTTCTTTTTCTTATTAACGGACCATCCCAAATGTTCTAACTCTTCAAAAATAGTTTTTTTGTTGTGCGTGTAAGTTACAAATTCATTTAACCCACATTGCAGTTTTTTTAGCTCACTATGTTAAATTTTAAGATTTTTTCATAAAAACTTACTGCATAACACAGAGCCTCTTCGCATAGGTGTACGAATAAAATAATTATAAGCGACTCACAG